>SDBT01009991.1_pt1 | contig 15363 bp, 17 predicted proteins | sample 2277101 | NCBI WGS metagenome assembly SDBT01 (sample SAMN10404973, study PRJNA504765) | marine sediment metagenome | isolation source: marine sediment core GS10_PC15, 103 cmbsf | place: Arctic Ocean: Southern Knipovich Ridge | collected 2010 | reverse complement strand
AAGATAATAAACTTGAGAGATTTTTATTAAAAACAAAAGAAGAAATGTTAGCTGGTGGTCCATCATTTAAATGGGTATCTATAAAATTAGAATCAATACCAGAAGATAAAACAATTGAATTAATAACTCCATCTAGAACACCTGAACCAGAATCAGAACAAAAAGAAGAACCATTAGAAAATTATAAACCAATTGAAGATTCTGGACAAAAGGTGGAACATACTATGCCTATCCTTGTTTAAAAAAAAGATAATTGATTATGAACTATTTTTTTTGTTTATGTGGTATCATACAGATATGCGTTAAATATTATTGTTATCTCATCTGTACCATTACCACCGATTTTCTGAGCTGTCATATGAAACGTAGCACCAGCTGGTACTGGAGCATAAAACCTTTGTGGGAGAAAACCATTTTGGTGAAGAAAATTATCTCTTCGATATGCAATTTGTGTTACGTCTGGTGTTGGATGAGAATATACAGTTATTCGCATAATATCAGGAGCACCATTAGAGCCATTATTCATTACAATATTATCAAATACTAATTTCTTACCAAATGGAACCCATATCCAAGGAGAATAATGTGAATTTAAATAAGATGGCATAAAATCATAAACAACAGCAGGACGACCAGCTCCATCAACAACCCCACTACCAACATATATTTTACCAGCATTATCAACCAATGTCCCAGGCATTATTGTTATGGAATGTGCCCTGTAGAAATTATTAAGTAAAGCTACACCTACTAACCCAGTCATTGTTATGATTTCTGTTGTAACATCAGTATCAGTAGCAGATGTATAATATTTTAAAATAACTTGTGAGACTTGAAGTGTATCTGTACTTGAAATAGTAGATGCAATTGGTGCAACAGGACATGTAGTAAGATTTGCTTCACCATTAGTGTCATCCATAATAATCCGTTCAGTATTGTTATCAATATCTATTGCGGAAAGGTATATTTGCCAAGGAGTCTTCTTTGCTACTAAACCTAAAGCAATATTGTCCCATGTATCGTCTGGCAAAGCTAATGCTGTTACTATTGCTGAAAGATTAGGATCATCAGTGGCGATTGTTACTCTTTGTGTATTTGTTGTTACATTACCAGAAGCAACAGTAACTGCTACCCCCAATACTTCGGCTAAATTAACATTTGTAGTACCAGCACCTCCTATATCTACGAATAAAGCACCAGATCCATTTGATTGAAGAACCTCAGTAACACCACCATCTGAAGCTCCTAATAAAATAACTCTAGATGGTATTGCTACTCCATCTTGTCCAATAATATTTGGTATATCAATAGTTGAATTATTAATTGCTGATAAATTTATATCATCATCCGCTATAACTATTCGTTGACATCCAGCATTTGAATTTCCTGTGTTATGTGAAATCCCAGAACCATCAATTTCTAATATATTTATATCTTTAGTCCCAGTTGTATCTGAAACTTCAATAGGCGTTGAATCATCAATTGTTATATCATTAGTTACATTTACATCAATAGGTATTGTATCATCAATTATAACTTCTCCTGTTATTGTTACACGTTTATGTTGATTGAACGAATGATCTGACATCTTTACTTTTACTTACTTTAAAAATAGATAAAAAGATAGGCTCCTTAATTTAGTTTTTATAAGACACGCAAAGTATCTGCTGTCAATGTTGTTAATGGACATTCTTTATCCAACACAAGCCATCTCGATTTAGTCCCCAATATTTTATCAATTTGTTTTGAATCGAATCCTAAATATGTTTTCATAAAATTTACATATTGATGTCTTGATCCTGATTTTGGAAACATCACAACTTTATTACATTCTAATATTATATTTTTTGTAAATCTATAATTCATCATGACGTGTGATATTATTATAACTGATATTTGTTTTGACCGTCCTACATTTAACATCTCTTCTAACAAATTCATTAATTTATTTTTTAATTCTTTTCCTGAAACAATATTTTCAACGTCATCAAAGATAATAAGTGATTTACTATATGTATCAATACTATTCTGAAATAGATTATCTGTGACCTTCATATGTAAATGTTGTGGAGCTGGCTCATCCATTGGTTTATTACTGAACATCACAATTTTATTTCCTGGATATACTTGTGAATACTTTTTCATATATTGAATTGCAAAATGTGTTTTACCTGCGCCTGATGGTCCACTAATATAAATACATTCTCTTAGCTTCGATGTATTAGGATATAATTCAAATTTTCCTTTTAGCTCTTTACCTAAACATTCAGAAATATTATGAGGCAATTGTTCTATTGAATATATTTGACCACTCTTTGTATTAACAGCAATTGGATTTTTAGTATCCTCAACAATACAATAATCTTCACAAATGCCTGTGTTATTATTTTGAGTAAATTGTTCTAACGGACTTTTTTTTTATCCTCTATTTCTATATCTCTACATCTTATCTTAATCTGTTTTCCACTTCTATCTTTAATTATAATTTCAAATCCTTCTGGTTCATTCTGATCTATAACAAAATAATCTGATGGCATTGTTGCTTGCATTGGTTGGCCTCCATATAAATGTCCTCTTCCTGGATGTATACCTTTTGGCATTTCACCTGTTCTTAATGGACCTCCTGGTGGCTGTGGTCCTATTGGTTGTAATGGAAATTGAACTGGTGGTGGACCTGATGTTTGACCACCTCTTGGTAATGCTCCCGATGCTGGATGAATTCCTGGCATTTCTTTTGGTCCTCCTGGTGGTGGTGGTCCCATAAAAGCTGGTATTCTAGGATTCAATGAATGATGTTGATTCACTGATGCTCCGCCTTTATATTTATTATATCCTGTTTGATATTCATGACCAACTCCATGTCCCATAAAAGGACCACGTGGTTCAGATTGATGAACAAAGTCTTCCATTATTTTAGTTTGCTTTGCTGTGATTGGTTTTACTTTAGGCACTTCACCAGCTGAATTTAATTTTATATTATGTCCTCCAAGTTTTTCTTTTATATCTTTTCTTAAAACTCTTCTGATTATTCCTTCAGATTTTTCTTTAGGTTTTAAATATACTCTTTTAAACTCATCAAACACTGGTTTCATTTTTAGTCTCAATTGATTCACTTGACCACTTTGTACATTATTCAATTCGCGCATCACCTCAATAAATACATTCCATTTTGAATTTGATCTGTCTTGATGTAAATGTGAGTTAAACAATTCTATAAATTCAAATATATTTTGACTCCAATAACTCAAATTAGGAATTCGGTTTTCAATTCTTCTAATCAATACGTAATTATTTAAAGTTCTAAGATATTCAAATAAAACCTTTTCTTTACTATCCACAATTAATTTTTTTCTTAATCGTTGTTTGTGTAATAAATCATTCATTAACAATTGATACCCTTGATCCATTTTATTTCCCTTTAACTTTTCCTCTATAATGTAGATAAGGATTAAAGGGGGTAAAAATGAACCAACCAATGGATAGCGGTCAAATTAAAAATTTTCTTGGGAATGTTGCTTGTTTAAAATATTCTGATTTAAAAAAGATTGATAATTTAGATCAAGCATTAAATGCTGTACCATATATATTTGTACTGTATGAGTATAGACCAAATTATGGACACTGGACTTGTCTTTTAAAAACAAAAGGTAAAAATGGTAAACCGGTAGTTGAGTTTTTTGATCCGTATGGAATAAAGCCAGACCATCAAAGAAAAGGATTCTCAAATAAAATAAAAAATAAATACGGAATGAATTATCCATTAGTAGCTGATTTATTATTAAATTCAAAATATCCAATTGAATACAATAATCATAAATTACAATCATACAGTCCTGATATTCAAACATGTGGTCGATGGTGTATGATGCGTTGTGTGTTTGATGATTTAAATATTGATCAATTTAAAAATCTATTTTCAAGCAAAAAATTTAGTAAAGATCAATTAGTTACATTAGGTAATATGGTTATGATGAGTTAACGATTTTGCTTTCTATATTCTTTTGCTATCTCAGACATACACTTTCTTGAATTCATCTTTTTATATTTTTGTCTCTTACATTCACTTTTATAGAATTTAAGCCATTTGTTATTTGATGGTTTTCTTTTCTTCTTTGGATATCCTTTTAACTTAGATGGATATGGTTTTGTTTGTCTTTGATATTCAACTATCCCACCAGAACTTTTTTCATTTCCAGGATAATACATTCCACCTCCGCCATGTTCAGATTCAATAGTTCTATCAAATTTATTCCTCGCAGCATTAATCATTTTTAAATCCATTCTTTCTTCTTTTATATTATAGATAATTATTCAACTTACATTTTTTACTGTGTCAATAATTCATAATTATAAAAATCCTTTTAAATATTTAATTATTTCAGTAACAACTATAGCTGGTATAGCATTACCTATTTGTTTAATTATACTATTTTCATTCCCAAAAAATTTAAAATCTATTGGAAATCCTTGAATTTGTTTTAGTTCTCCAATTGTAAACGGTCTTAGATAAACATTATTATCTATCTTCATTGGAATAAATAATCTAGGCATCCTATTATAAGCACATAATATTGTATGAGCCCCACTATCAATATCTTCTATCCCACTATATGTAGATTTATTTCTTGTTTTAAAAGATATTCCATGGTTTTTAATTTCATTATAACATTTTAATAAATTAGTAGGTGGTTTCCCAGTTACTGTTTTAATTTTATCAGAACTCTCAATAAATTTGTTAATGGGTATTAAATTTATAAATTTATCTTTCTCTATTTTTAATGCATTATGTAAACTAAATTTACATATATCTCTTAATATTGTAGATTTACCATTTCCATCTGGCAAATTTATATCCTTTACATCTATATTTAAATCATCTCTAATACCAATTATAAACACTCTCTTTCTAATCTGAGCAATTCCAAAGTTATCACATCTAATTTTCTTATATATCATTTTATACCCAATTCTTTCAAAATCACGCATTATAATATTAAATATTAATTTACCATCCTTATTCTTCCTTGTAAGAATTCCTATTACATTCTCTCCTAAAATAATTTTAGGTTTAATATATTCTACAATTCGCACAAATTCTTTATATAAAAATCCTCTCTTATCATCACTATTTTTTTTTCCACAATTACTAAACGATTGACAAGGAAATCCCCCAAATATAAAATCTATATTATCTTTATACTTATCAAATTTATCTAACGGTATTTTTCTTATATCAGTTCCTATTAATTTGGAATTTGGGAAATTCATTAAATGTGTTTTTATAGCATCCTCATCATATTCTATAAATCCACATACATCTACATCAGCTTCTTCCATTCCCAATGTATCTCCTCCTGCACCTGAAAATAAACTAATAGCTCTTTTTAAATTTTTATTATTATTCATCCTTTAAAAAATAGATAAAAAAAGATAGCTTGAATTTAAATATTTATTTATATTACTTACTAATTCAACTTACATTTTTTACCCAACGACTAATTTCCGCATTGATATCATTATTCCCAACATAAACAGTTCCCAACCATCTACCATATTTACCTCTCTTCTGGATAGCGATTTGTAAAACATTGTTCTCGAGTAAACTTTCAAGATATTCTTTGCACTCATATCCAAAAGGATCTCGTAGTTCCGGAGCATAAACATCAAGTAATCTAATCCTCTGATCATTTAATGAAACGCCTAAACCTAAATCAATATTAACTACAATCGTATCGCCGTCAATTACTCGTATACACTTTGATTTATATTGTGGTTCTAAGAAGTGTTGTACTAAAATTTTTTTATTATTCATTCTTTAAATACTAGATACAAAAAGATAGCTTGAATTTAGATATTTATTTACATTGCTCTTAAGTATCTTGCTAGTTCAGCTTTACTCATATTTTTACCACCTCGTTTCTTTGGACGACCAACTTTTCTTTTTCTTCCACCTACTGGAGCACCACCTACTGGAGCACCACCTCGTCTACGTTTTGCTACTCTTCGTTTAACTCGTTTTGCTACTTTTCTTACACGTCTTCGAACAGGTCCTTTCTTCAATAACTTAACTACATCTTTCAAACTAATCATACCTTGACCAGACATCTTTGCTTCATATTTCTTTTTATATTTTGCTGTTGCCTTTGCTGCTTTATATGCTCTCTTTGCTTTTCTTCGTCTTTGTCCCTTTTTACCATAAGCCTTTCTCAGAGCACTAGGTAATGCCTGTAAAGCCATTGCTGCTGGTGCACCGATACCTGGTATAAATGCTACTGCTGGAGCTGCTAGTTTTGCTACCTTTGTTGCTTTTCTTAATACTCCCCTCCAACCAATTTTACCGCCTAATGCTTTTTTTTTGAAACCTCCTGATTTCAATCCCTTTTGTAAATCATAATATCCTAGTCCACCTTTTGTCTTTGCATTTATTACGTCACTCTTGGACAATAACCCAATACGCTTTGAAGCACTGTTCTGATAAATTGAAAATATACCTGGAATAATAGTTATAATATACATTGTAATATCCTGTTCGTGATCTGATCTGTTTGTAATATCTAACACGACTTGTAAATTATAAGTACCAATCATTCCTGGAGCTTCATCTTCTCTCAAACCAATATCTGTTCCAAACTCCAAACATAATACTCCACCAATTCCACTAATTTCTTTAACTCCATTTCCCAATGTACTAAAACTTGGAATAGCTGACCATTCATTCCATGCTAAATCAACTCCATTCTTTCTGGAAATATCGTATAATTGTTGTACAGTTGCATTGGATAACAAAGCATTGTTGTTGTTCCAATTGATCTGGCATTTGTCGATACCCATATAAGAATCGGTTGCATCAAATGTAAAATCAGCATTACGTTCTCTTGCGAATAAATATATATATCTTGGAATACTATTCAATTGAATATTAGATGAAGCCATTTGACTAAAACTGGCACCAGATGCTAATGCTCCCTGACTCGTTGGATATCTTTGAATCTCATTATATGAATATTGCATAAAAGGAGGCATTACGAAATTCAAAGGTGGGGTAACGTATCTGAATAAAATCGACGGTGCTTCCAATACAACATCAATTGCATAAGTCCCATCATCTTCAGTATCAGCCAAAGTATGAGACCATATTTTATCTAAGTTGTTATCCCAAGTGAAATTCAAATCAATCTTTTGTAAACCAATAAATCCTTGATCTCTTACTCCACCAAATAACAATGGACTCAAGTATAATTCTTCAGTTAATGTTGCTGTTATTACAACGGTATCTGGTCCTCCTGAAACATCAAATGTATCATATGAAAACGCACCTCTCCCTTGAGCAGCTCTTGGTCCTGTAGTAGCATATCCTTCTAATGGATTTCTGTTACTTGTTGTTAAATCCGCATATTGTTGTGATTGATCTCTGAGCAAAGGACTCATACTTAATTCTCTTTCATTCAGATCTCGTTCATTATTATGATATAACAATAATGGTTTAATTACGTCATTCATGTTTAGCGACACGGATTGACCATTCAACACTACATCCAAAGTTTGCATAATAGATGCGAGCGGTGATTGTCGAAATCCACTGTACCCAGTTTGATAAATAAGGACGTTGTCTGTAGTAGTACCTGTAATTGTAATTGTAACAGGTTGCTTCAACATAAATCTCCTCGACACAAAGGTAGATGGATTTGGTGGCGGGACTGAAAACTGTGTTGATGAATTTGAAAATGTACTCGAAGTAAAAGTTCTTTCTGTAGTCTCAACACCACCTTTCAAGACTGGAAATAATTCTTTAGGTCTACCACTTATAATTGGATCATAAATAGCAACCTCTTCTGGTTTAAACATTGATTCGTAACTTGCCATTTTTCTATCTTCTACAACTCTCTTTAAAATAAGGACAAAAAGATAGTGGGTATTATTTTAGTTTTTAAAGAAATACAAATTGAAATCTAATATTTGCTGCGTATATATTTGCTGAAATATTTGTAAAGATTATAGTAACATCTCCTCCTGTACCACCATAAGATAATACTTCTGCTGATAAAAATCCACCATTTGAAAAAGTTTGGACAAGCATAATTTGTCTAGTTGTTCCAGTTCTAATTAAATCAGTTAGAAATTTAACTGTTACACTTGATCCTGCTGCTAAATTAAATGCTCCTCCATTAAGTGTCATATTTATTTGTGCTTTATGAAATCCTTGTAAACTAACATCATTTATCGGAATTCCATCCCAATCTACATTAAGTGTAAATGCTGGTGTTTGTGTTACAACTAATGAATTGATTCTTGTCGGATGATCTTCGAAATCTAAATTATAATTTGACATTCTATTCTCTTCTTAAAATATATATAAAAAGATAGATGGGTATATTTGTTTATATTAGAAAATATTGAAAATACAGATCAACACTATTATAAACAACTGAACTTAAATTTGTGAATTGAATTTGAGTTGTTACACCATCTAAACCTGTATATAATTCCACACACGGATGGACTCCTAAAACACCAGAAGGCCCCCAGGGGAAAACCATTATGTGTTGAACAGGATCAAACAATTCCCTATTATTTATATTAATCTGAGCTTGAACTTGATCTCCTGGATTTAATACAAATGGAGCACCTGCCGTTAATTTAACTACGCCTTTGTGATGATCACCAATATCAATTAGAGTAGTACCATCAACATAAGGTAAATCTATTTGTCCTCCAACAGGTGTTTCTTGAATATTTAAACTATTAGTAATAATTGCATTTATTTCTGTTTTCTTTCCAATGAAATTTAAATTGTATAATGACATCTTTTCTTTTAAACTTTTATCCTTTAATATAAAGATATTTTTTAACTCACCCTTTTTTATTTTATTCAAATCTTGTCAATCTAAATTGTAAAGTCCAGCCATTGTGATTACTATTAACAACATCGAAATTTAAACTAAGTATATCAGCAATTGAATTAATATACTTCCAACCAGACTTATAATTCTGTACAGCATTAGTTGCTCCAACAGTTGAAGTAGATGCGATACCATGACCATAAACAGCACCTAGAGAACCACCAGCATTAACAGTAATAAAAGATGCTTCTCCAGTTCCTAATTTATGAGAGGTGGTTTGCCAATCAATTAAATGTAATCCATTTTGATCATTATTATCAATAAATCCACTTGAATTTTGTGTTGTTCTTGTTCCATATTTCATCCCAGCATCATTATTAAATCTTAAACGAATATGGTTATTAGAATTTGTAGGATCTCCGTCTACGAAGTATACTAATTTATATCCGAAATGAGCATCTCCGTCAAGGCCAGTAATACTAAATATATCTGTATCTCCAGCTTCCCATATATATGTTCCTTTGAAAACTAAAATCCCACCAATAGATCCAGTGACATTTGAACGAGATGCTTTTACATTATGTCCATTTACATTTGCTTGAGCGGTAATAGTTTGGGCTAACACTGTTCCATTTAAAGCCATTATTCCACCATTCGTAATTTCAATATCTCCAGCATCAATATTAACATCTCCAAGTGTCACATTTATATTGCCTTGATTCGCATTTATATTTCCAGTTTCAGAAACAAGATTTACATTAGCAGTTACATTTCCAGCATTTGATTTTATAAATCCTGTTTGACTAATTACATTTCCTAGAAGTGTTGTTATAGATCCATCAGATTCTATAAATGAATTCACTGCTCCTCCTTGTAATTTTAATGCTCCACCAGAAGAAACAATATCCGCACTTGTACCAGTAACATTTATCCCAGCACCTGCTATTAGAAAACCATTTGTGGCTGTTATATTATTAGTTGCTACGGTTAATGCTCCAGTACCAGCAATTTGAATATTACCATTTGTAACAATTGGTCCAGTATTTATTCCTATTCCACCAGTATTGTTTATAATCATACTTGCTCCATTATTTAATTCCAAGAAATTCCCAGCGCTCGTTAAAACAACATCTCCAGAACCAACAAGCCTTAAATTAGAATTATTTAATTCTATTTCTCCACCAGTGACAACCATATCTGATCCACCAGTCAGTGCTAATTGTCCACCACCATCTAAACTTATTCCACCACCATCTGTAATAACAATATCAGCACCATTGGATAATTGTAATTCTCCAGAACTCCCCTCTAAAACTACATTTCCCTCTTTCACTATTATATCTCCAACATCCATTATAATATTTCCATTAGCCATTTCAAGATCACCTTCGATTATTATAGAATCAATTATAAAAGTAGTAGCTTCCAGTGTATCACAAACAATATCAGTTGATAATATATTAGTAATCTCGGTAACACGATCCACGAAATCCATATTATAATTTGACATTTTTCCTTAATCACTTCTTTAAATAATATATAAAATCACATACACATTTTTTTCAATGGACTTGTGTTTTGCTTTTAAAAATAGACAAAAAGATAGTCAGGGTATTTTAATTTATTTACTTTTCTCTTTTATTTCTTTTTGTTCATAATAGTCATTCATTAGTTTTGAATATGAATCCCAGATGTGTCCTTGATTCCATAGTTCAAAGTTAAAATCTCTTTTTACAGTTTGCTCTTGAACATAGAAGCATTTGAAATACATATAACAACCAGTTAAATATTTATCTATTTCTTCAATTACATTATCTTTGAAACTATAGTAAATTTTAGTTGGAGTATCTAATATTATATTCTGACAAATCCCATCTTCTCCTTCCCAGTATAATGCACCGAACCACATACAAGGAGATTCATCTTTTTTCCTTCTAAAGTCTTTATGTAAATATTTATCAAACTGTCCTGGTTTGTTCAATTGGTTCTCATAACATCTTCGGAATTTAAATTGCACAAAGTTAGTAAAGTCACAAGGTAGGATAGCCATACCAGATTGGATTTGAGCCATGTAGTCAGGTAATATTTTTGTGTCAGCTGTTACGTTTCTCATGAACGGACATTTAATTTCAAGTAGCCATAGATCTTCATCTTCAGGATTAACATAAACTCCATCTGGTGAATAAGCCATTGGTAATCTAGTTGATGGAACTGATCCGAAATCATGGATCTTTATTTTCTTTGAATATTCAAGCCAAACTTTAGCTACGATTTCAAAGTTATGTCCCCAAGAGCAGTATAAATTCATATCATATCTTATATTTCTTTTATTTTTAATTATAATTTTTTCTTTATTATTTATAACTTTACCAATTTCACTTCCACCAAATCTAGTTCGTCGTCCTGTGTACCAAGATTTTGATCCTTGTCTTGCTAACTGTTCATAGTTTCGTTTTAAATATAATAATTTTGAAGTTCCTTTATTTTCTGTTGACATTACTTTCCTATATAAAAAGGATAATTTATGATATACCTTTTTTTTTAAATATGATATTTTAATCTCCACCAATCTCTTTGTTCATATTCTTCTATGTCTTCCCAAATCTTTCTTTCCATTCTTATTCGATCAAACATATTTTTCTTTAATGTATTTATTATTTTTTCTTTTTCCCATTTTACAGGTGGGATTTTATTATATTCTTTTAAAGTTCTATCCTTACCTGTTTTAGTAATTGCTGTATATACGTATGGTGGTAGTTTATTATATTTCCAACCAAACCAATCACAAATATCTTTCCATTTCTTTTCATATTTTCTTAATATTGTTTTACTAGATTTTACAGGAATCCATGACGTGTCCTTATTTTGTAAATCTTGAATTTTCTTTAGGATATACCAAATTGATAATTTACTTGATCCTTTCCATTCATACTCTCTTGCTATAATATCTAATTCTGTAAATATAACTGATACTAATTTCCAATCATTTATAGTCCAACGATCTCTAACCAAATCAAACGTTCCAGTACAATATCCAAAGCCTAGCCATACATCATTAAAGTGATATTTATTATATGCTTCAAATACATCTTTCCAAGTAAATGGATTTGGAATTTCTTTAAGTATTTTTAATAATACATTATCTGGAATCTCAACAAATTTTTCTTTAAATATTCCTTTTAATTTAGACATTTGATCACAGTTGTATTTATATGAATCATGATGATATTTAAATTTTATATCTCTCTTTTCATAATTAGGTTCTTCAGTAATATTTTCAAACGAGTCATCTTCAGTACCGCAGTTAATACAATATTTATATATTCCATCATTTAACAATTCTCGGTTTGAGCAACATATATAAGTGTTTGTCATGTTTGTAATAGATAGATATAAAAAGATAGTCCTTTTTTTCACTTTTTAATTAATCGATTATGAGTTTATTGACGTCAGGATAAAAAAATAGTTTTAATAATAATTATATATTTTAATCAAAATCTGAATCTGTGGACAAATCTGAATCTAAATCTGTGAACAATAATGTTCTTGGAGATAGTATAAATTCAGGATCTGAAAATCTTCTTTGTTTTTTTGGTTTTGATTTTAATTTAATTGGTGAAGTATATTCATATATTTTTTCTTTTCCTTTTACTTGTGAATATGCTTTTGATTTAAATTTTGATTCTGATGTTTCATTTTTAACAATTACTTCAATCTGTTCATCTTCCTCATCAAATAATTCTTGTAAGGGAGTGACAATCCATGATGCTATGAGGTTTAATACTGTACTCATTTCAAATCTTAATATATGGATACAAAAAGATAGTTCTTATTTTTATATAATTTACTCCTTTTCTTCATCACCACTTCCATTTCGTATTTCTTCAATCACATCCAGTAAGTCTTGAATTAATTCTTCTTTTGATTGTTCGATTAATCGGTTCTTGTCTTCATCTTCTCTTTTCTTTTTCGCTTGTATTTGTTCGTTTATTTTTCTTCTCTTTTTCTTTGGGTCTGGAATCAATTTTGCTAATCTATACAATTTTTGTTTTGCGTGTTTTCTACTATCTCTTAATTTCTTTTTATTCTTTAATAATTTTCTAGATCTTAACCTTTTCTTTTTCTTACATCCTTTACACACATCATAATTTCCAATAAACTTTATTTTATTACTAGGTCTTCCACATTCTTTACACAGTTTTATATTTTTCTTTTCCTCTGGTTTCTTTACATCTATGATTGCTGCTTTAACTCGCTTCTTATGATCAGGTCCAACTATTACTCCCTTATGAACTTTTACTGATTTATTTTTTATTATCTTTTTTGGTTTTTGTTTTTGTTTAGGTTTTGGTTTTGATTTCTTTTCTTTTGGTTTTAATTTTTTTAATTGTTCTTTTCTAGGTTCAATTTTCTTTTTCTTATTTAATTTTCTACGTTCTTTTCTAGTCCCACCAGATTTTCTTTTATGTATTGGCTTAGGTAGCTCAGATTGTTTTTCTTCGTTTTCAGATAATTCTTCTTTTCCACTTTTATTGTTTGACATTCTCTTTTAATATAAACTTACTTTAAATACTAGATACAAAAAGATAGTCCTAATATATAATTTTAAATCTCAATCTGATACATATACATCTTCAAGTAAAAACTCATTTAAGAAATCTCCTGCATGTTTCCAATACGTCATTATTCTATTTCCTTTATAACCACATTTAGAAAAAGTGTTCAATAGGTAATGATGGATACAACAAGAAATTCTATAATCTAAATTATATTCAAATTTATCAACTACACATCTGTAAATTTGTTCCCTTGGATCTCCTTTAAAAACTGCACTATCTCCAGTTGTTGAATTAATAGATAATTCTACTTCATCTTGAATCTTGTCAAATGGGATTAGTGGTATTGTCTTTATAAATAGATTTTGAAAGTCATCGTTCGTCAATTTATAATTTACTGAATGAATACATGTTTCAGTTTCAATCTCAATTCTAATATTAATTATTCCAGTTTCTATTTTTTTAATACAGGAATTCAATAGACGGTTTTCAAGTTGGGTTTTATATTTAAATATTAATTTAGCAATGTCTGGTCCAATATTCTTTTGTTCTAATATTTCGATTATAGGATTCATTTTGTTTTATGGTTCTGTAATATATAGATACAAAAAGATAGTCCTTTTTTTTATTTTAATAACGGCCACCCCATAATTTTTTTGAATCTGATCTTTGGTCTATTTTTATTTGTTCTGTATGTGTTTTTTCTACACGATCAATCATTCGAACATTAAATTTTTGTAATTGGTCGGCTCCTATATTTTGGTCATATAATTTTCTATTTATAAATGCCATCTTTATATTTATTTGTGAATTCCATGGTAGTGCAATTGGTATTAAATTATTTTCAATGTCTTGCCAAAACACACGCACATCAACACGTCTCACTGGATCATCACTTAATAAATCTATTAATCTATATTGAGCTGTTGGTAAATATTGATACACTGATCTTTGGTCTGCGATGTCATTTGAAGCTGAAAAATCTGTAAGTATCTTTTCAAACCCATCTCCATTTCCTTTTACGTATTCTGATTGTGATGGAAGTAAACTTGTGATTAATACAATTTTCTTATATGGATTCCAATTGTATAATGTTATATATTCCTGTTGTAATACTAAGTACTGGTGATCGTCATTTGGATCATTTGAGTCACTCCAATTATTATGATAATTTTGTAATAAGAGTTGAACATCTTTTCCATCGTCAGCGAAACCTATTGTTTGATTTAACCGCAAATGTGGTAATGCATAAAACAGTGTCCAAAGTTGATCATTCATATAAATTGTTATTGGATTTACTACAGTATTTTCTGACGTCAAACTATATGTCTCATCTGCAAATAATGTGAACAGTCTTGAATTTGGATTGAATACAAAATATGGTGCAACTGAACCTGCTGGTACACCAACACCTGCTGATAATGCATTGTAAGCTGAAGTAAAGGCTGTGTTGATCATAGTAGCCATATGAACAAATGAGTAAATATAATAATGATCTGCTTTGCTTATACTAGGTGATCCGTTTCCCTGATATGTATACAATATATGTCTTTGTTCAATTTGTCCTAAACGCTCAAGTGTTATTGAATATACACCAACTCCTGGTATTGGAACACCACCTCCATCTCTAAGTAATTCGAATATTAATACCGGTACATAAAATGATGGTATAGTAAATCTAACAACTGAAAGATAATAGTCTGATGCCTTGTCCACTATGTTTCTGGTACGTTGAACATTGTATTGTGGATAGGTAGTTGATTGAGTATTATCACTATTAATTTGAATGTTAAAATAAATGTTATTTGAATCATGTGTATTCGTTGACATTTCTCTTATATAAACTTACTTTAAATAATAGGGAAAAAATTAGTCATGGTTTTATTTATTTATTCAATAAAGATTTTTGCTTGAAGCCCATATTTTTTATAAAGCAAAGACCTTAGTTCAACCATGCTTAACTTATC
>SDBT01009990.1_pt1 | contig 15363 bp, 11 predicted proteins | sample 2277101 | NCBI WGS metagenome assembly SDBT01 (sample SAMN10404973, study PRJNA504765) | marine sediment metagenome | isolation source: marine sediment core GS10_PC15, 103 cmbsf | place: Arctic Ocean: Southern Knipovich Ridge | collected 2010 | reverse complement strand
ACAAAAGAAATTATCACAAGAAGTCTCCTGTGGCTTTTAACTTTAGCTCACTTTAGGCATTTTAGCTCACTTTAAGTACTTGTGGAAACACCCATGGCACGTCTAAAACGAAAAAGACCTGCATCAACAAAAAAGAAGAAGAAACAAAAGGGTGGAACGAAGCCGGACAACCGGCAATTGGCCTTGAGGCAAGAAGAGGCCACAATCCCGGCTGCCCAGATACCGCCCGTGCAAAACCGGCGGACTTCGCCCATAAGTGAAGCTGCCAAAGCGATCAAACCGTCAGGGCGTTCTTTTCAACCGGCCTTTCTGACAAAGACGACGCAGTTTCTCCGTGAAGTTAAGATAGAACTCAAGAAGGTAACCTGGCCCTCCAGAAAGGAGACCTTGGCGTCCACGGCGGTGGTAATCATCATTGTGATCATTATTTCTGCATTTCTTGGTCTTGTGGACTTGGGCCTGTCGAACCTGATTCGCTTTGTACTCAGGTAGGAGCTTTGAGGAGAACAGACCGTGGCTTTAAAGTGGTATGTGGTTCATACTTACTCGGGGTACGAAACCAAGGTTCAGGCTGCCTTGGAAGAGCGGATAGTCTCGTCTGGGCAGACGGACCGGTTTGGCAAGATTTTAATACCCACTGAACAGGTGGTCGAATTGGTAAGGGGAAAGAGAAAGACATCATCAAGAAAATTTTACCCTGGTTATATCTTGGTGCAGATGGAGTTGACCGATGAGGCCTGGCATGTGGTGCAGGAGACTCCTAGGGTAACGGGGTTCCTGGGTGGCAGGGATTCGCCTGCCCCTCTCACCGATGAGGAAGCGGAAAAGATTATAGGCCAAGTGGAGGAAGGAAAGCTCAAACCACAACCAAAGTTCTTCTTTGAACCAGGGGATGAGGTCCGAGTGATCGATGGCCCTTTTACGAACTTCATGGCAACTGTGGAAGATGTGAAACCAGATAAAGGAAAGATCCGGGTCCTGGTGAGCATCTTTGGGCGGGCTACACCTGTGGAACTCGAATTTGTTCAGGTAACCAAGGCATAACGGAACTGGAGTATTCCAATTGTGAGCGGAGCGAACTAAGTTTGGGCTTTCGGACAATTGCGGAACACTAAGAGGACTTAGTATTATGGCTAAGAAGGTTATAGGCTCGATTAAACTTCAGGTTCCGGCGGGGCAAGCCAATCCTTCACCGCCTATCGGTCCAGCCCTGGGCCAGCAAGGCGTCAATATTATGGAGTTTTGCAAGGCCTTCAATGCCAAAACAGCTGGCCAGGAAGGGATGATAATACCTGTAGTCATTACGGTCTATCAGGATCGATCTTTCTCTTTTATCACCAAGACTCCCCCAGCCTCAATCCTGCTTAAGAAGGCAGCCAAGATTGCCAAGGGCTCTGGTGACTCTAAGCGCGAGAAGGTTGGAAAGGTCACGCGAGCCCAGATTGAGGAGATTGCTAAGATGAAGATGGTCGACCTGAATGCCTATGACATAGATGGCGCTTGCAAAATAATAGAAGGGACTGCTCGGAACATGGGCATCGAAGTCGTTTTGTCGAAAAGGGACTTACAGGAGGAGCCACGAGAAGATGACAGGAAGAGGGAAAAAATACGCGACAGCCACTGAGAAGATAGATCCCAGGAAAAGATACGATTTCCCAGAGGCCTTGAGGTTGGCTGTGGACACGTCCTATGCAAAGTTCGACGAGAGCGTAGATGTTGCCGTGCGCTTGGGAGTCGATCCGCGGCACGCCGATCAGATGGTTCGGGGCTCTGTGGTCCTGCCAAATGGCACAGGCAAAGAGGTAAAGGTGCTGGTGTTTGCTAAGGGGGAAAAGGAGAAAGAAGCTGAAGAGGCTGGGGCAGATTTTGTCGGAAACGACGACCTTCTCGAAAAGATCAAGGGTGGTTGGTTCGGGTTTGACAAAGCTGTTGCGACGCCGGATGTGATGGGTGCCGTTGGGCGTATCGGCAAGATCCTGGGGCCCAGGGGACTGATGCCGAATGCAAAAAGTGGAACGGTTACCTTTGATGTAGCCCGGGCTGTCAAGGAGTTGAAGGCAGGCAAAATCGATTTCAGAGTGGAGCGTGCGGGAATAGTCCATGCGACCATGGGGAAAGTCTCCTTTGGTGCAGACAGGCTTTTGGAAAACTTTACCTCGTTTTTCGAGACCATCGTCCGTCTCAAACCGGCCAGCAGCAAAGGGACATACCTGAAGAGCATAGCGATTTCAACAACCTTGGGTGCGGGGATAAGGATCGACCCCGTGTATGTGAAGGCTATGTTGAAATAAGGCTTAGGTTGTGCAGGTTTTGGTAAACAAGAAAAGAGGGGTAACGGACTTTTGAAGCAAATTGAAAAAGAAAAAGTTGTTGAGGCCCTGCATGAGAAGTTTTCAAGGGCGAGAACCGTTTTGCTTACTGACTTCAGAGGTCTGAACGTGTCGGCTATGAGTGAGTTGCGGAGTCAACTTCGGGGGGCATCTGTTGAATATAGAGTGGTAAAGAATTCCCTCATGGCAAGGGCTGCAGATGGCACCGACATGTCGCTGTTGAAGGAACATTTCATTGGGCCGTGTGGGGTGGCCTTAAGCTATGAAGATTCAGTGGCTCCGGCTAAGATTCTCGTGAGATTTAGCGAAACTAATTCTGCCTTGGAAGTCAAGGTTGGGATTGTAGAAGGCCAAGTCGTTGATCTTGCCGGTATTAAGAGGCTCTCAAAGCTTCCGTCCCGTGAAGTCTTGTTAGCACAGCTACTCTCAGTAATGAACGCTCCTGCCACAGGCCTGGTGACTGTCTTGACTGGGGCGATGAGGAATTTCATGGGTGTCATAGAGGCAATCAAGCAACAAAAAGAGTCGAGTCAGATAAGTGAAATCGAATAGACGAGGAGGACACACAGAATGGCTAAGGTTAGCAAAGAAGAGGTAGTTGAATTCATTTCCAGTATGTCCGTGCTTGAGCTTTCTGAACTGGTGAAGGAGTTGGAAGACAAATTCGGTGTGTCGGCGGCAGCCCCGGTTGCTGTAGCAGCCGCGCCTGGTGCAACGGAAACCCAGGCTGAGGCTCAGGAGAAGACCGAGTTTGATGTTATTCTGAGTGCAATAGGGGATAAGAAGATTCAGGTCATCAAGACGATCAGGGCAATTACCAGCCTTGGTCTGAAAGAGGCCAAAGCCTTGGTGGATGAAGCTCCTAAGCCGGTGAAAGAAGGGATCTCGAAAGAGGAAAGCGCGGATATTCAGAAACAGCTCGAAGAGGCAGGTGCAACCGTTGAGATCAAATAGTCGTGTAATCGTGAATCGGTTAACGATGCCCGAACAACCAATAACGAACACGGAGATCTTATGCATAGCAGACTCTTAGCAGGTGAACAGTTACGCAGAAACTTCGGCAAGATTCCAAAGATTATTGCCTTTCCCGATTTGGTGGAGATGCAAAAGGAGTCGTATGCCCGGTTTTTGCAGAAGGATGTCCCGCCGGAAAAGAGAAAAAACGAAGGTCTTCAGGGAGCCTTCAAGAGTGTCTTCCCTATAAAGGACTTTACCGGTACGGCTTCTTTGGAGTTTGTGTCCTATAGCTTTGGAGAAGTCAAGTATGACGAGTCCGAATGCACCGACAAGGCGATGACCTATGAAATCCCGATGCGAATTACGGTTCGGCTAGTGGTATACGAAACAGACAAAGAGGCCGAAGTCCAGAATATTCGGGACATCAAGGAACAGGAAATCTATTTCGGTACCATCCCTCTAATGACCAAAAGGGGTACATTCATCATCAATGGGACCGAGCGGGTCGTCGTAAGTCAACTTCACAGGTCACCCGGGGTGTTCTTTGACCATGATAAGGGCAAGACACATTCAAGTGGCAAAATACTTTATACGGCCAGGATTATTCCAGTACGGGGGTCCTGGATTGACTTGGAGATAGATCCGAAAGATGTGGTTCAAGTTCGGATCGACCGCCGTCGCAAATTCCCCGTCACTTTGCTTCTGAAGGCCTTTGGGTATTCAGGAGAGAAGATCTTGTCCTATTTTTACCGCACAGAAAGGATCCATGTAGCCGGCAAACGCCTGCACAAAACTATCGATAAAGACGTCCTTGAGGGTCAGCGTCTTTCAAAACCGATGAAGCATCCAAAGACTGGTGAGATGTTGATCAGGAAGGGGCATCGCGTTTCAAAAAAGGCTGTTAAACAGCTTTTGGATGCAAAAGTCGAACGTGTACCCGTCGGGTTTGAAGACATCGAAAACAAGATCTTGGCCCATACCTTGAAGGACCCGAAGAGTGGTGAGGTAATTGCGACTTATAATGAACCCGTTGATGAAAAGGTCTTTGAGAAAATCTTGGCTGCTAAAGTCTCTACTTTTGACATACTCTATATAGACAACATTACGACCAGTGATTCCATATCCAAAACCTTACTCCTTGACAAGGTGGATACCGAGGAGAATGCGCTCCTGGAAATCTATCGAAGGCTCCGACCAAGCAATCCACCGACCATAGAGGTGGCCCAGCAACTGTGTAACCAGCTCTTTTTTAGCCCATCTCATTATGATCTTTCCCCGGTAGGACGGCTTAAAACGAATAGCCGGTTGGGGTTGTCCAATGAAGATGTGCCCCTCACTGTGCGCACGCTTCGCAAAGACGATATCATGCTAACCACCAAGATCCTGGTCGATTTGAAGGACAGCCAAGGCCAGGTCGATGATATCGACCATCTGGGTAACCGACGGGTACGCGCCGTAGGGGAACTTTTGGAGAACCAATACCGTATCGGACTGGTGAGAATGGAACGTGCCATCAGGGAACGGATGAGCCTTCAGGAGATTGAGGCATTGATGCCTCATGACCTGATCAATTCTAAGCCGGTTTCTGCGGTCATAAAAGAGTTCTTTGGGACCAGCCAGCTTTCCCAGTTTATGGACCAAACAAATCCACTTTCCGAGATTACTCACAAACGGCGCTTAAGCGCGTTGGGCCCTGGTGGACTGACGCGGGAACGTGCAGGCTTTGAGGTCCGGGATGTGCATCCCACACACTATGGACGCATTTGTCCCATTGAGACCCCAGAGGGACCTAACATCGGCTTGATCGTCTCTCTGAGCACCTATGCCCGCGTGAACGAGTTTAGCTTTATTGAAACGCCTTACCGAGTCGTCAAAAAAGGCCGGGTTACGGACGAGGTCAAGTTCTTGAGCGCCCTGGACGAAGAAAAACATCCCATTGCTCAAGCCAATGCTCCCCTGGACAAAAAGAACAGATTTGCGAACCCCTTGGTCTCAGCACGCGTTGCTGGTGAATTCTTGATGGTCAAGCGCGAAGAAATTGAGTTTATGGACGTCTCTCCTCATCAGTTGGTGAGTGTCGCGGCATCACTGATTCCCTTTCTGGAAAATGACGATGCCAACAGGGCTCTCATGGGCTCTAACATGCAGCGTCAGGCCGTGCCGCTCCTTGTGAACAATGCTCCGCTGGTCGCTACAGGCGTGGAAGGAGTGGTGGCTAGGGATTCAGGGGTTACCGTTATAGCTGACAGCCAGGGTGAAGTGGCAAATGTGGATGCCAAGCGCATCGTGGTTAAGACCAAAGGCAACGGTGACAATGCAGACAAGCAGGTAAGCATCTATAATCTGACAAAGTTCTCTCGTTCAAACCAGAATACCTGTTTTAATCAGCGACCTATTGTCAAAAGAGGCGACCTCGTCATGAGAGGCGATGTGATCGCAGATGGCCCAGCCACACAAAGGGGAGAGCTTGCGCTGGGTAAGAATGTGATGGTCGCCTTTATGCCTTGGGGAGGATATAACTTCGAAGATTCTATTCTGGTAGGTGAGCGTCTGGTGCGAGACGGGGTCTTCACATCCATCCATATTGAACAATTTGATACGGTCTCCCGCGACACCAAACTCGGTAAAGAGGAGATTACCCGAGACATACCGAACGCAGGAGAGGAGGCATTAAAGAACATAGATGAAAGCGGTATCATTAGGCTTGGAGCTGAAGTGAAGCAGGGAGACGTCCTAGTAGGGAAAATTACCCCTAAGGGTGAAACCCAGCTATCCCCGGAGGAAAAGCTGCTCAGAGCCATTTTTGGAGAGAAGGCAGGCGAGGTGAAGGACACATCTCTTCGGGTTCCGCCTGGTGTAAATGGTGTTGTGATTGACGCTAAGGTCTTTTCCAGGAAAGGTGTAGAAAAGGATGCCCGTGCCCTAAGTATCGAACAACACGAAATTGAGGCTATAGAGAGGGATCGAGATGATGAGCTTGCCATCATTGAGGAAGTCACCAGGGAAAACCTCACAGGGCTCTTGGTAGGAAAGACTTGCGCCGCTCCTCTCAAGAAAGGCAAGGTTGAACTTCTCAAGAAGGGAGCCCGTATTTCCGCTGACGTTCTCTCAAAGATTTCGTTGTCCCAAATTGTCCGTATGGAACTGAAGGATGCCAAAGTTGCCGCCCAGATGAGTGAAATATTGGAGAGATATCGGCAGCAGTGCAATCAGGTTCGTAAGAACTTTGAGCATCAGGTTGATCGATACGAAAGAGGCGATGATCTCCCGCCGGGAATCATCAAGATGGTCAAGGTTTATGTGGCCATGAAACGAAGGCTGTCAGTGGGCGACAAGATGGCAGGGCGGCATGGCAACAAAGGGGTAGTCTCTCGCATCCTGCCAGAGGAGGATATGCCCTATTTTGAAGACGGTACACCAGTAGATATTGTGCTGAACCCTCTTGGTGTACCATCCCGTATGAATGTGGGACAGATCCTGGAAACCCATTTAGGGTGGGCGGCAAAAGGACTTGGGGATCAGATCAATGAACTGATCCGCTCCGAGAATTACAATGCCCTGAGGAAAAAACTGAATTCGGCTTTTCCTGCGAGTCAGCAGAAGAAACAAATCAAGGAGTTGGATGACCAAGAGTTGAAAGATTTTGCCGATCGTTACCGGGAAGGGGTCGGCATGATTACACCGGTCTTTGACGGGGCCAAGGAGACCGAGATCAAGGACTTGCTATCCGAAGCCGGCTATCCCTTAAAGGGCCAGGCTACTCTCTACGACGGGCGTTCTGGGGAGCCCTTTGCCACCAAAGTTACAGTCGGCATCATGTATATGATGAAACTTCACCATCTGGTGGACGATAAGATCCACGCCCGTTCCATAGGGCCCTATTCGTTGGTAACGCAACAGCCGCTAGGAGGAAAGGCCCAGTTTGGCGGGCAAAGACTTGGCGAGATGGAAGTCTGGGCCACGGAAGCCTATGGTGCAGCCTATTCGCTTCAGGAGTTCTTGACGGTCAAGTCAGACGATATGGCCGGCAGGACTCGAATGTACGAAAAAATAGTCAAGGGAGAAAATGTCCTTGAGGCCGGACTTCCTGAATCATTCAATGTGCTAGTTAAGGAATTAGAGGGTTTGGGTTTAGATATCGAACTTGTGGAAAAGAAAAAAGAATAAGGAAACATAGAAAAAGGAGAACGCCTTGGAAGACTTGTACAGTTTCTTTGCCAGACCAAAGGACCCGCTGAGCTACACGGCGGTTCGTATCTCTTTGGCATCGCCCCAAAAAATCAGAGAGTGGTCTTACGGGGAGATCAAAAAGCCTGAAACCATAAACTACCGAACCTTTAAGCCGGAGAGGGATGGGCTTTTTTGCGCGAAGATCTTCGGCCCTACCAAGGATTATGAATGTAACTGCGGCAAATATAAGAGGATGAAACACAGGGGTGTGGTTTGTGAAAAGTGCGGAGTCGAGGTCATTCAGTCCAAGGTTCGCCGAGAGCGGATGGGTCACATTAAACTGGCCACACCGGTAGCCCATATATGGTTTTTGAGAAGCCTGCCGGGTAAGATTGGTAACCTACTCGATATGAGTCTGAAGGAGCTTGAAAAAGTCCTGTACTTTGATGCTTATATCGTTGTCGATCCTAAGGAGACTGACCTTGCCCCACGCCAGCTTCTTCCCGAGGACAGATATCGGGAGGCGTTAGAAAAATACGGCGATACTTTCGAGGCAGGGATCGGGGCCGAAGCAATAAAGGCTCTTCTTGAGAAGCTCGATTTGGACGAGGAATACAAGAGGCTGTGGACTCAGATCCTGGCCACGGGTTCGGAGACGAAGCGCAAGAAACTATCCAAGCAGCTCAAGATCGTTGAGGCTTTCCGGAACTCTGGAAATCAGCCCGAGTGGATGATTATGGACATCATTCCTGTGCTTCCCCCCGACGTGCGGCCGCTGGTCCCCCTGGAAGGAGGTCGATTTGCCACCTCTGACCTGAATGATCTCTATCGGAGGGTAATCAATCGCAATAACCGCTTAAAACGGCTTGCGGATTTGCGGGCCCCTGACATCATCATACGAAATGAAAAGAGGATGCTGCAAGAGGCTGTAGATGTGCTATTTGACAACGGTCGGTACGGCCGGGTTGTTACAGGGCCGAACAGACGACCCCTCAAGTCTTTGAGTGATGCCTTGAGGGGAAAACAGGGCCGTTTCCGCCAAAACCTGCTGGGCAAGCGGGTTGACTATTCAGGGCGGACCGTCATTGTCATCGGGCCGGAATTGCGTCTCCATCAATGTGGCCTTCCTAAAAAGATGGCTTTGGAACTCTTCAAGCCTTTTGTTTTTTACAGGCTCGAAGAGAAGGGGCTGGTTACTACAGTCAAGAGTGCCAAGAAGCTTGTTGAGCGGGAAACCCCCGAGGTATGGGATACCTTGGACGAGGTGGTCAAAGAATATCCGGTAATCCTGAACCGAGCTCCGACGTTGCATCGGCTGGGGTTGCAGGCCTTTGAACCGATCCTGATTGAAGGCAAGGCGATCCAACTTCACCCCTTGGTTTGCACTGCTTTTAACGCTGATTTTGATGGGGACCAAATGGCAGTTCATATCCCTCTTTCTATAGAGTCTCAAATCGAGGCGCGGGTACTTATGCTGTCTTCCAACAACATCCTGTCCCCGGCTCACGGTGATCCTATCATTGTACCGACTCAGGATATCGTATTGGGAATTTATTACATGACCCGCCAGGTTGTTGGTGCAAAGGGAGAAGGGAAGACCTTTGCCAACCCCGAAGAAGTCCGCTGTGCCTACGATGCGAACGCGGTAGACCTCCATGCCAGAGTTGTGGTTCGTATGGATAATGAACGTGTCGAGACCACGGTGGGACGTGTGATCCTTCGAGAAATCCTGCCTCATGAGCCCATTTTGCACTTATCTCACATCATGGTCTCTTCGGAGAAGGAAGCCGGAAGCGCTCTTGCTGATCTGAAGGAGGGTAAGGATTTTGTCCAGATGGCACAGACGATCTCAAAGAGCGTAGATCGTGCCAAGGATGGCGACATGGGGTTAGTGCAGCGTGAGCAACTCGAAGAGATACACGGGATAAGTCCATCCGACATAGAGGCTGTCTTCGCCCTTGAGGTTGGTGAGTTCAGCGATGTCATCAAGGCCGATGAGAGCTATCACATATTCAAAGTCATGGAAAAGAGGGTAGAGCTTCCCTTCAGGCTTATCAACAAGGTGATGAACAAAAAGGCCCTCAACTCATTGGTCCGCTACTGCTATCGAATCTTGGGGGGTAAAGCTACGGTGGTTCTTTCAGACCGCTTGAAGGACATTGGCTTCCGATATGCCACTCGGGCAGGCATCTCCATATGCGTGGATGACATGGTCATTCCTCACAAGAAATGGGACATCATCAAGGGGTCAGAACAGCAGGTTGCCCAGATCAACGAGCAGTATGCCGAGGGCTTGATAACCCGCGGAGAGAAATACAACAAGGTTGTTGACATTTGGGCAAAGGCGACCACTGACGTGGCCAATGAGATGATGGAAGAGATGAAGATTGCTCCCCTCTTGAACAAGGAGGGCCAGCCGGTGCTGGATGAAAAGGGTAAGCCGATAGAGGAAGAGAGTTTTAATGCTGTTTACATGATGGCCGATTCAGGATCAAGGGGCAGCAAGGATCAGATGCGACAGCTGGCGGGGATGCGCGGTCTGATGGCCAAACCCTCTGGTGAAATCATCGAGACCCCTATTACGGCAAACTTTCGGGAGGGACTCACCGTGCTTCAATACTTCAGCTCAACACACGGTGCGCGAAAAGGCCTTGCCGATACCGCCCTTAAGACAGCTAACTCAGGATATCTGACTCGTCGGCTGGTGGATGTTGCCCAAGATTGCGTAACCACAGAAGAGAATTGTGGCACGCTGACAGGTATTGAGGTGGAGCCCCTCATAGAAGGGGGCGAGATTATCCAAAGGGTTGGCGAACGCGTGCTGGGACGGGTCGCTTTGGAAGATATCCGAGATCCTTACACTGATGAGATCCTGGTACTTGCCAACGAAGAGATTGACGAGGAAAAGGTCGAGAAGATAGACAACGCGGGTCTCACCAAAATTAAAATCCGTTCGGTACTGACCTGTAAAACCTTAGATGGTGCGTGCTGCAAGTGTTATGGACGTGATTTGGCATACGGCCAGCCCGTAGAAATCGGCACGCCAATCGGAATCCTGGCGGCGCAGTCTATCGGGGAGCCGGGCACGCAGCTCACAATGCGGACATTCCATATCGGAGGCACAGCCAGTCGTGCGGCAGAGGAGGCCGATCGCAGGGCTGCAAATGCAGGTCGGGTTAAATATATAGGCATCAATACGGTTAAAAATGCAGACGGGGAGTTTGTGGTTATGAACCGCCAGGGCGGAGACTTTGCCATTGTGGATGATCAGGACCGAGAGCGAGAGCGATATCCGGTCATCTACGGTGCCCACTTCATGGTCAAAGACGGCCAAAAGGTCAAGCCTGGCGATCTGCTTGTCACGTGGGATCCTTACACCACCCCGATTCTTACAGAGGCTGACGGTGTTGTGAAGTATGGGGATGTCTTGCCGGGCAAGACCATGCAGGAGAAGGTTGACCCAGTCACAGGCAAGGCGAGTCAAGTCGTCGTCCAACACAAGGACACAGACGTTCGCCCAAGGATATCCATAAAAGATGACAAGGGTAAAACTGCCAAACTCCGGTCTGGTGGCAATGCCCGCTATTTTCTCCCGGTGTCAGCGATTCTGATGGTATCTGAAAAGGATACGGTCCATGCCGGGGATGTTATTGCCAAGCTTCCCAGGGAGACCACCAAAACTAAAGATATCACGGGTGGCCTTCCGCGTGTAGCCGAGCTGTTTGAGTGTCGAAAACCAAAAGAGGCTGCAATCTTGAGCGAGATTGACGGGTACGTGAGTATTTCAAAAGGAGCCAAAGGGAAGCAGAAGATCACGGTAATGCCGCCCGATGTCGGAGAGAAAAAGGAATACCTAATTCCGAGAGGAAAACACATCAGCGTGTTGGAGGGGGATTACCTGAAGGCGGGCGACCCGTTGATGGGGGGCTCAGCCAACCCACATGATATCTTGGGTATCAAAGGGGAGCAAGACCTGTCCCGATATCTAGTAGATGAAGTCCAAGAGGTCTATCGTCTACAGGGTGTCCGAATCGATGATAAGCATATTGAGGTGATCGTACGCCAGATGTTGGAGCGGGTAAAGATAGTGGATCCGGGGGACACAGGCTTTATTTTGGAAGAACACGTGGAAAAGAGGCGTTTTGAAGATGTCAACCGAGACGTGGTAGCCAAAGGTGGCAACCCTGCAGTCGCTAAATCGCTTCTTTTGGGCATTACCAAAGCGTCGCTCAGCGTTGAGAGCTTTATCTCCGCAGCATCATTTCAAGAAACTACGAAGGTGCTCACGGAAGCGGCCATTGCGGGCAAGGTTGACCACTTAAAGGGTCTGAAAGAGAACGTTATCATGGGGCGTATCATACCAGCCGGCACAGGGATGAAGAAATACAGAGAAACCCGCATTGTGTTGGAACCTGAAGAAACGGATGAAGCATTGGCGGTCGTGGACGAAACAGGGATGGATCAGGCGGATGAGGTGGCCCAGGCCTGAAGAAATGAGGCGAAAAAATGGTTGACAGGAAACGGTGTAGATGTTAATTATTCGCTCTTTGTGCGCATGCCACAGCGCACCCCTGTCTGCAGATTGAGACGCCGACAACGATTAAGTATATGAGGTAGAGTTAATGCCCACCATCAATCAGTTGGTAAGAAAAGGTCGAGCGCGCGTGAGGAAAAAGTCCAACACGCCGGCCCTTAAACAGTGTCCCCAAAAACGGGGCGTGTGTACACGAGTATATACAACCACGCCCAAGAAACCGAATTCAGCGTTGAGGAAGGTGGCCAGGGTCCGTCTGACCAACGGTATTGAGGTGACAACCTATATCCCTGGCGTGGGACACAACCTTCAGGAACATTCAATTGTACTTGTCCGCGGGGGACGAGTCAAAGATTTGCCTGGGGTTCGCTATCATATAGTCCGAGGCACGCTCGATTCTGTGGGGGTTCAGGACCGAAAACAGGGTCGATCAAGGTATGGTACCAAGAGACCAAAGTGAAACGGAAGTGAGCTAAAGTGCCTGAAGTGCCTAAAGTGAGCTAAAGTTGAAAACTTGAAAAAGCTTTTTTATTGTTGGTTTTAATCCTTTAACTTTAGGCACTTTAGTTCATTTTAGTTCACTTTAGGCACTCTGTTAACGAATCGCAAATTGGATAGCCGATAACGAATAGGAAAACACCAGGAGCTATATATGCCAAGAAAACGAGAGATTTCCAAACGGCCTACTATGCCCGACCCAAAGTATAAGAGTAGGTTGGTATCTAAGTTTATCAACTGCCTGATGAAGGATGGCAAGAAGAGTACGGCAGAAGCGATATTGTACGATGCCTTTGGGATTATCGAAAACAGAGCGAAGGAGTCGCCCGTTAAGGTTTTTGAAAAGGCTATGGAGAATGCCAGGCCCCGCATTGAGGTTAAGTCGCGCCGGGTAGGCGGCTCGACTTATCAGGTGCCCGTTGAGGTTCGAGCGATCCGCCAGACTGCCCTCGGAATTAGATGGCTGATTTCGTTTGCACGAAAGCGTCCAGAAAAAAGTATGTCAGAAAGGTTAGCTGCTGAGTTGATGGATGCTGCCAGTCAGCGGGGTGGTACCATGAAGAAAAGGGAAGACACACACAAAATGGCTGAGGCCAACAAGGCCTTTGCTCATTATAGATGGTAAGACAAGTGACAAAAAATGCCAAGGTTAGTTCCAATAGATAAAGCCAGAAACATCGGCATCGCTGCCCATATTGATGCAGGTAAAACCACTACCACTGAACGGATCCTGTATTATACAGGAAGATCCCACAAGATGGGAGAGGTGGATCAGGGATCTACCGTGATGGACTGGATGGAGCAAGAGCAAGAGCGGGGAATAACTATTACCTCAGCTGCTACGACCTGTTTCTGGAAGGATCATCGCATCAACATCATTGATACGCCTGGACACGTGGATTTTACCGTAGAAGTGGAAAGGTGCTTCCGGGTCCTGGATGGCGTCATTGCGGTCTTCTGCGCCGTTGGAGGAGTGGAACCACAGTCGGAAACAGTCTGGCGCCAAGCCGATCGGTACAGGGTTCCGCGGATTGCCTTTATTAACAAGATGGACAGGATAGGAGCCGACATGGACCGCTGCGTGGAGCAGATGCGGGTCAGGCTAAAGGCGGAGCCTGTTGTCCTCCAAATGCCCGTGGGGCGTGAGGATGGTTTTGCAGGCGTTGTAGATTTGATTTCGATGAGCGCTTTTCTCTATGACGATGTGGACCTGGGAATCGATTTTAAAGAGACCGATATTCCGGCATCCCTTCAAAAGGAGGCCGAAGATCGACGCGTCGAGCTTTTGGAGTCCATAGCGGATGTTGATGAGTCTATCATGGAAAGTTACATTGACGGAAAACCGATTTCATCTGATCAACTCATACAAGCCATTAGGAAGGCTACCCTTTCCCTGGAGCGGATACCGGTCTTGTGCGGAGCTTCCTTCAAGAATAAGGGAGTGCAACCCCTGCTGGATGCCGTGATCAGATATCTCCCCTCCCCTGCAGATGGTCCACCCGTGGCCGGCATCGACCTAAAGGGAAAGAAAACGCTGCGGCCGGCAGATGACTCTGCCCCATTTTCGGCCTTGGTTTTTAAATTGATGACCGATCCCTATGTGGGACATTTAAGTTTCTTGCGCATATATTCCGGACACCTAAGCTCAGGGGCTACAATATTCAATGCTACTAAAGGAACGAAGGAAAAGATTGGAAGGCTCCTGAAAATGCACGCCAACGAGCGGGAAGAGACGAGCGAGGTCTATACTGGAGATATCGTAGCTGCCATAGGCCTCAGGAATACGACTACCGGTGACACACTCTGTGACCCAAGCAGCCCTATCCTCTTGGAATCAATGGCTACGCCGAAACCTGTCATGTCAGTAGCCATTGAGCCCAAGACAAAGGACGCCCAGGCAAAACTGGGCACAGGCCTTACCAAGATTGCTATGGAAGACCCATCCTTTAGAGTTGCTTCTGACGAGGAGACTGGCCAGACCTTGATTTCGGGCATGGGGGAGCTTCATCTGGAGATCATTGTGGATCGTCTGCTGCGGGAGTTTAAAGTGGATGCAGCCATTGGCAGACCCCGCGTAGCCTACCGTGAGACCGTTTCCAGCAAGTCGGAGGGCGAAGGCAGGTTTGTGCGTCAATCTGGAGGGCGTGGCCAGTACGGCCATGTTAAGCTTCGTGTGGAGCCCGGGGAACGGGGCCAAGGTGTTGTATTTGAAAACAGAATCGTGGGCGGAGCGATCCCCAAGGAGTATATTAGGTCTGTTGAGAGAGGCGTTAGGGAAGCCGCCGCCGGTGGAATACTTGCGGGATATTCCATGGTGGACTTAAAGGTTACGATATTTGACGGATCATATCATGAGGTTGACTCTTCAGAGAGGGCATTCCATATTGCAGCGTCTATTGGATTTAAATGCGCGGCCGAAAAGGCAGGACCCTTGTTCCTGGAACCTTTCATGGCATTGGATGTAGCCGCTCCGGAAGGTTTCATCGGAGATGTGATCGCTGACTTGAACGGCCGACGCGCCAAGATTCAGGGGATAGACAACCGCAACGGGCTTCGCATGGTGAACGCCCGGGTACCTTTGGCGGAAATGTTCGGCTATGCTACGGATCTGAGATCCATGACTCAAGGGCGGGCAACCTATACCATGCAGTTTTCTGGCTATGAGCCAGTCCCTCAGTCGATTGCCAAGACTATTACGAAAAAAGGGGCTTAGAGGCCTTGTAAGAATTGAGTATGATTATCCTGTAAACGCCGGGAGGGCAGGAAGATGGCTAAGAAGAAGTTTGAGCGAGTGAAGCCGCATGTGAATGTGGGAACGATTGGTCATATTGATCATGGTAAGACGACGTTGACATCGGCGATCACGAAGCATTT
>SDBT01009989.1_pt1 | contig 15364 bp, 11 predicted proteins | sample 2277101 | NCBI WGS metagenome assembly SDBT01 (sample SAMN10404973, study PRJNA504765) | marine sediment metagenome | isolation source: marine sediment core GS10_PC15, 103 cmbsf | place: Arctic Ocean: Southern Knipovich Ridge | collected 2010 | reverse complement strand
ATGAGTGTTCCTTTTCGTCTTAATAGTAAAAATATTTTGAACACTTTGCTTAAAATTTTGCTAATCGCCCCAGCGATCCGCCGCGGCGGAAATAACAAAGTTTTTGGCTATAATAGCATAAACCACGGAATGACACGGAATAAATACACGGACTTATTCAATTTAAGAGTGAGATATAATATTACAATATCTTATTCTAATTAATCTTTTTCCCTTGATCTAACAACTTTGTTTTCAATATTCTGTGTTTATCCGTGTGTTTCCATGGTTCACCCCTTTGGATAAAAATTAATGCCTTAATTAGTCATATAATATGTAGACGATCCAACAGGGTAAATAATTCAGGCTAAAATATTTTGTACCGACTTGTTGTAAGTATTACTTAGAGTATGGACCAAACATCTCTGAGAGTGACTTTCCGGGAAACAGGAGGCCAGGGTTTTGATGAGTCCGGGAGATCAGTATTGTTTTTAAGGCTACAAATTTACCAGACTGAATTTATTTCTTATGAATTACCGCAGGATCATATATAGAGGTAAGAAGGATGTTAGTGATTAAGTAATTTTTGGATTTTCTAACAAATACTCCCCAAGAATAAGTTTTTCTTAGGGGGTATTTGTTTAAATTATATTGTCTGATTAATTCATGAATTATAAGCCGTTAAAACGGCTTGTTTAATGAACAAGAATCCTTTAACACCTGGCTTAAAGCCAGGTGTCAATGGAACATAATCAAATTAAATCCGTGTATTTATCCGTGTCTTTCCGTGGTTAATTAATAAAATCAGTCAGATTATGTATACTCTATATTTAATCCGGATAACGCTGAGAAGCGGCTTTGATCTGGTCATATACCTCAAAAAAAGAATCCACTACCTCCGGATCGAAGTGTTTCCCACGGTCTTCCCTGATTTTCAGCAATACATCCTCCTCTGTCCAGGCCTCCTTATAGACACGGTTTGAACATAAAGCATCATATACATCAGCCACTGCAACAATCCGGCCCCAGATGGGTATTTCTTCACCTTTTTTACCGTTTGGTTTCTTCGTTCTCCTGTTTAGATGTTTCGGTATGGGTTTACCGGTCTGTTCATCAATCCAACCCGGATATCCTTTGCCATCCCAGTGTTCATGGTGTGTCAGAGCAACTTCCGCGGCAATCAGGTCAAAATAAGACCGTGCGCCGCTAAAAAGACGTGCACCGGCGGGGGCATGTTGTTTCATGATTTCATATTCTTCTTCCGTAAAGCGCCCCGGTTTTTTGAGAATTGTATCTGAAATGGCAACTTTGCCGACATCATGTAACATCGCGGCCATTCGAAAAGCATCACGTTGTTTATCTATTTCCTCCTGGGGAATACCCTTTTGATGTGACCAATGTTCGTATATTTCGAGGGCATAGGAGGCAACCCGGTTTGCATGTGCTCCCGTCTCTTTGGGATCTCTCAACTCGGCCATACTGATCATACGCATAATTGTCGTACGTGTTAATTGTGCACGTTCGATAGCGATGGCCGCGTACATCGCGAAAGGTTTGATATATGATACATCTTCTTCTGTAAAAGGTATTATTTTTTGATCATTATCTTTAGCATTTATTAATTGCAGAACGCCAATAATGTCACCACGGTTGTTTTTAAGAGGTATAGTGAGCATTGAGTGTGTTTCATATCCGGTCAATTTATCAAATCCGCTGTTGAAGGAATAGGGCATTTTTTTTGGTATTTTGTAGGCATTGGTGATATTCAGTACCTGTCCTTCGAGGGCAACAAATCCGGCGATTGATTTTTTAGTGATCGGCATACTAAAAGTAGTATAAATGAGTTTTTTCCCTGGTCCCAGTTTTTTCCTCAGAGTCTCATTTTGAGCATAACTGAATTTGAGATCCTTGTCTTGTTTTATGTATATGGATCCGGCATCTGCTCCTACAAGGTCTCTGGATTCATTCAGTATTTTTTCCAGAAGAATATCAAGATCACCAATCTGAGAAACTTCGACACCTAACTGTATGATATGTTGTAATTTCTTCTTTGTTTTCTTCATGAAGACAGTCCCCTATCTCAGTTTGTATCAACGTACTTAAAATGACAAGTGAAATGTCGCAAAACTTCAGGTTGATAAATTATGTTCATTCCACGGAGTTCATTCCGTTTTTCATACACACCAATAATAACTTCGATGACATAATCAATATGACTTTGGGTATATACACGCCTTGGAATTGCCAGTCTTACCAATTCCATCTGCGCTGATTTACCAAACATGACTGATCCGATTTCGCATCCGCGAATCCCTCCGGCAAGATATAATTCAACGGCCAATGTCTGGCCGGGGAAGTGGGTGGTAGGAATATGAGGTAACATTGCTTTCGCGTCGATGTATACAGCATGGCCACCAACAGGCAATACAATCGGTACCCCGGCCGCATTTATTTTTTCGCCCAGATACTCTGTTGAACGTATGCGGTAATGTAAATAATCCTCTTCAAGAATTTCATGCAATCCTACGGCTATGGCATCCAAATCGCGTCCGGCAAGGCCGCCATAAGTCGGAAAACCTTCGGTAAGTATAAGCAAATTTCGCGCTTTCGCAGCCCAGTCATCATCGTTAAGACATAAAAATCCCCCGATGTTGACCAGAGCATCTTTTTTAGCGCTCATGGTACAACCATCGGCATATGAGAACATCTCAAGACAAATTTCCTTGACAGATTTATCACCAAAACCATCCTCACGGATTTTTATAAAATAGGCATTTTCAGCAAACCGACAGGCATCAAAGATGAACGGGAGTTTAAATTCATCACATACTTTTCGGATATCGCGAATATTTTGCATAGAAACAGGCTGGCCACCACCTGAATTATTAGTGAGTGTCAACATGACACAAGGAATATTTTCCGGTCCGGTTTCATCAATAAACAATCGTAATGCACTTATATCCATATTTCCCTTAAAGGGATGAATAAACTGTGGATTTTTACCTTCCTCAATCACCAGGTCAACGGCTTTTGCACCGGTAAATTCGATATTGGCTCTTGTCGTATCAAAATGGGTGTTGTTGGGTATTTGTTTACCCTCTTCACCAATGACGGAAAACAATATTCTTTCTGCTGCCCGCCCCTGATGGGTTGGGATGACATGTTTAAAGGGCATGATTTCAGTCACAGCTTGATAAAAGCGGAAAAAACTATCGCTGCCGGCGTAACTTTCATCTCCTCTTTGAATCGCAGCCCATTGGTTTGAGGACATGGCGCTGGTTCCACTATCGGTCAAAAGATCGATCAGGACCTGTTTACTTTTCAGATCGAAAAGATTGTAATGCGCATCCCGGATAAATGATTCCCGTTCCTCACGGGTGGTCATATGCACCGGCTCAACGGATTTTATGCGAAAAGGTTCAATAATTGTTTTCATTTAATCTGCCAATCCAGCCAACGAGGTGATTAAATCTAAGTATTGAATGAAATATACGCAATCTTTTTCAGATCAATAGATGACCTGAATCAATATTCGACAGGAAAAAATATTTTATAAATTAAAAGTGTGTTACTCGTTTCTCGCTTCTCGCCTCTCGTCGCTCGTATATAGTCTTTCGAATATCGCATCGAATATTTTATCAAAGAAAAAGATTATTGGGTGTTTTTGTAATTTGAAATCCCGCGTAAGCGGGATGACCTCAGACTAGCCCCGGACGGAAGTCCGGGAAAAGAGGGAATCCATATAAATCATTAGTCCCATCGGGATGACCTCTCCCAGCGAATAGGAAATTAGGTCGTCCTGAAGGGACTGCATTTCTTTAGGTGATTCATTTACCCCGGACTTCCGTCCGGGGCTAGTCTGAGGTCTCCCCTTCGGGGATTTATAATCTGTGATTTGATAATGAGATATTTTTAATGAAGAAATGACCAAATAAAGTGACTTAAAAATCTTTGCGTCTTTGCGCCTTGGCGAGAGATAAGATATTCAGGTGAAATAATATTTCAGTTGTTTTTATAAAAAGAGAGTAAAAACATGGATTGTTTGGGATTAAGGTCGAAACGACTGATCGCTTCATTAACCAATCCTTGTTTTGATATATTTTCATCCTCCTTTAGTTGTTCTGAGATCCATTTTACCGCTCGTTTTAACTGTTCACTATCCGGTATGATGGTGTTCATAATGCCTACTCTTACCTAAAATTTTATTATGAAATACGTTTTTGAAACTTAATTGTGCTCGCGACAAAAATCAATAGTCCATAAATGGTCATTGGAATCACATCTTTTAGCAAATAAAAGAGGCTGGCATCTTTTTGGACAATATCCCTGACGATATATAAAAAATAACGCATGGGACTAAGATAAGTTAATTTTTGCATAAATCCCGGCATATTATCGATCGGAATAAAAAATCCGCTGACCATAATCATAAACACCAAAATAAACCATGAAACAAACAGTGCCTGTTGTTGGGTATTGGTTATGGTGGAAATAAAAATACCTAATCCAAGGGTGGTAAAAAGATATAAGAAGGATAGGCTTGCCAGAAGAAGATAACTACCTTTTACCTGAACTGAAAATATGATCTGCCCAAATATGAGAACGATTCCCAACTCGACAAAGGTCAATATTAAAAATGGCAATATTTTACCTATCAATAATTCATGCCGTTTCAGGGGAGTCACCATCAATTGTTCCAGTGTACCTATTTCTTTTTCTCTCACGAGATTTATGGAAGAAAGCATCATCGAGACAATCGTAATAAGAACAGCAATAATTCCCGGGATCATATATTGAGCATTGTCAAGATCCTCGTTAAACCACATACGTTCTTCCATTTGTATCATACGATTTGGTCTGCCGGATGACTGATTAAGTGTGCGCAGTTTGATTTTATCCGGCATTTGAAAATCTGCGAGAATCCCCTGTGCATACCCAAGAGCAATACCAGCCGTATTTCCATCGAGTCCGTCAGCAAGTATTTGAATATCTGCATGTCTTCCCTGTTCATAATCCTCTCCAAATCCCCGGGGAATAATTAAAGCAATCTGAGCCTCCCATTTCTGTATCGAATCTTCAATTTTTTCCTGATCTGTGGTGTAATCTATCACTGTAAACCGGTCGGTATGTTCAAATGAACGGACAATATCCCGACTGATTCGACTATTGTCTCTGTCGGAGATAATCAGCGAGACATTCTTGACCTCATTGGTAATGGTGAAACCCAGAATAATTAGCTGAACAACGGGAAGACCAAAAATTATTGCTATCATTTCCCGGGTGCGAAAAATCTGCTTAAATTCCTTTATCAGCATAAAGCGAATAGCCCGCATCTTATTTCTCCAGATTAATTTTAAATTTCCGGACAGCATTTCCTAATAAGACCAGGGACATAAGAAATAGAAAAAATATTTGACCGGCGAGTTGAAATAGTGTATTTCCCTTTAACATGATACCCCGGATTATGATAAGGTAATATTTTGCCGGAACGATATATGAGATGTATTGCAAAATAACAGGCATGGATTTCAGGGGAAAAATAAAACCTGATAACATGATTGTGGGTAGCAAAGTAACAGCGAGGGCGACCATCATCGCTACCTGTTGTGTTTGGACAAACGTGGAAATCATCAATCCCAAAGAAAGAGCGGTAATGATAAATAAAATTGATAAGAGCATTAACAAAAAATAACTTCCTATAAATGGGACCTTAAACATAAATATACCCAGAATCAGGATAAGCAAGCCGTCAAGAAATGCCAAACCGATATAGGGTAATACCTTACCTAAAATAATCTCAATTGGCTTAATAGGTGACACCAGAATTTGCTCCATCGTACCCATCTCCTTTTCACGGGCAATTGTTATACTTGTCAGTAAGGCCGAAATCATGACCAGAATCAGAGCGACCAAACCAGGAATAAAGAAATAGTCACTTTTCAGATCCGGATTGTACCAGATCCGTGGTTTAACTTTAAATTTCAGAGGCAATTTACCGTTATAGTTCTCATTAAATTGCATGATCACACTGTTCGTGTATTGTTTAATCATCGTCGCGGCATTTGGATCGGCCGCATCGACCAATACTTGAACAGATGTGCCGGACTCTCTTTGGAATTTGCGCTGGAAGTCCCGGTCAATAATGAGGATTAGCCGTGCCTTTCTATTGAGAAACAGCTCATCAATTTCACCTCTGGGACCATCGTAGAAAAAGACAGAAAAATATTTACTCCCCTCAAATTGTTTGATCAGATCGCGTGAAACGGATGTTTGACTATGATCGATAACCGCCAAATCGATATTTTGTATTTCCATATTCAGGGCATATCCAAACATCACCAGTTGTAGTATAGGTAAAACAATAATGATTATCAGACTCCGCGGATCGTGGATAATATGTAGAAATTCTTTCCGGGAAATTGCGAAGATTCGTTTATGTGTAGTTGATTTTTTCATTCTAGATCTTTTTCTTTAACTATATGTACAAAAACTTCTTGCATACTTGATTTACCATATTTTTCCTTTAAAGCACGAGGATTATCTAGGGCGATAATCCGACCATCTCTGAGGATGGAAACCCGATGACAGTATTCTGCTTCATCCATAAAATGGGTGGTTACGAAAATCGTTTTTCCCATCTCACAGGTATCATAAATAAGGTCCCAAAAAATGCGACGCGCCTTTGGATCAACACCGGAAGTCGGTTCATCAAGGAAAATTATCGGAGGATCATGCAATAATGAAGATCCGAGAGCAAGCCGCTGTTTAAATCCAAGCGGAAGGTCGCGTGTCATGCGATTTGAAAAATCAGCTAATCCAACCTTCTGTAATAATGATGCTTTTCTTTCTTCCAGAATTTGGGTAGAAAGCCCATAGATACCGCCGAAAAAATCTATATTTTCTGCAATGGTTAGATCATCATAGAGTGAAAATTTTTGACTCATGTAACCTATATTTTTTTTAATCTGTTCTGTCTGATTATAAATATTATATCCGGCAACGCTAGCCTGGCCACTGGATGGTGCCAGAATCCCGCTTAACATACGAATTAAAGTTGTTTTCCCGGCTCCGTTTGCTCCCAAAAATCCGAATATCTCACCTTTATGAATGTTTAAAGAAACTTTGTCGACGGCAACAAATTTTCCAAAACGACGGGTCAGATCTGTTGTTTCGACAGCGTAGACAGAATTACTCATCCATACTCTCCATCATATCAAGAAAAATATCTTCTATTGAAGGTTCAATCTGTTCCCAGGAAAGCAGATTATCTTCTGTCTCATTCTTCCAATTTTCCCACCTGATCTCGTTGGGAATTTCGTGAAAGCTGATATGCAGGGCATCTCCAAATTTCTGAATGGTATGGACTTCTTTGACCGAGTTGAACAAATCGATCATTGGATTTAGCTCTTTCACCTTGATTTGAAAAAGAGGATATTTATATTGTGCCCGTAAATTATCCGCTTTATCAGTAATTTGAATTTTTCCATCAAAAAATAATGCCACCCGGTCACAGAGATTAGCTTCATCCATATAAGCGGTTGAAATCAGGATGGTGGTTCCTTTTTCACGAATTATGTGCAGGATTTTCCAGAATTCGTCTCTTGATACAGGATCCACACCAAAGGTAGGTTCATCTAAGACAAGAATTTCTGGTGTATGGATTAATGCACAGGACAAGGCCAGTTTTTGTTTCATACCACCCGAAAGCGCACCGGCCAAGCGGTTTTTAAAGGGCTCGAGCCGGGAGAACTGATAGAGTTCTGCCAATCGAATCTTCCGTTCATCCGCAGGCACCTGGAACAGGTCAGCAAAGAATTTCAAATTCTGCGCCACGGTTAAATCCTGATAAAGGGAAAAACGTTGGGGCATATACCCGAGAATTGAACGGATCTGGGTAAAGTCTTTTTTAGTGTCAAATCCATTTACATGGATCGAGCCTTCATCGGGCAGGAGTAATGTACACACCGCTCTCAAAAGCGTCGTTTTACCGGCGCCATCAGGACCAATCAGGCCGAATAATCCACCTTTTTCAACACTGAGATTTATCCCCTTTACCGCTTCAATTGTATCATATCTTTTGACAAAATCTTTAATTACGATCGCTGCCATATGAGTAAATATTCTTCTCCGGGTTTTAATAATTACAGATTAATTACTACAGGCATACCATGTTTTAATATACCGTCTTCATTAGGTATAGATACTTTTATCGCGTACACTAATGATGTCCGGGTGTTTGGCGTTAATATGGTTTTAGGTGTAAATTCCGCTTTTGGACTTACCCAGATTATCTGACCCTTCATGGTCTCATTTAATCCATCCACATTAACTGTTACTTCCTGTCCGTATTTGATCGTTGAGAGCAACTCTGCTGATATATATATTTTGACTTCCATGTCCTTTATGTCAATGATCTCCATGATTGGTGAAAATTGTGGTATCGCTTCACCCGCTTCATAATAAATAGTGGTAATTATACCATTGGCAGGAGATATAATTCTCGCATCCCTGATTTTTTTATTGATGGATTTAATCTGCGCCTCAATCCTCTTTTGCCCTGCGGCAATACTGCCAAGAGCTTGTCTGGCATTGGAGAGAGTGGTTTGGGAATTTTGCAGATTGTTTGTTACATCATCCAGTTTTTGTTTTGTAACGGATTCTGATTTATAAAGATTAGCGATCCGGTCATGTGTTGTTTTCAGATAGGCGTAATCCTTATTTGCCCTGGAAACATTTATCCGGGCAATTTCCTTTTGTATCGTTAGTTCATCCTGGGCAGCGGTCAGTTGTTCGCGTTGATATATAAGATCCGTACTATCGACAACAGCCAGCAATTGATTTTTCTCAATGTATTCACCGGTTTTTACAGGTATCTGCGTTATCTGACCGGGAGTTAGCGCCGGTACCTGAACGGAAGTTCCTTCTAAAATACCCGTGTATTGGTGATCACCGGCATCGCCGGAGCAACCGGTAAAGATGAACAGGGCTGTTAGCAGGCATAAAAAGGAAATCTTAGTCATTAGAAACCTCCTCGATATTTTGGCTGATTTTGCCGGTGGCAAAATTCAATTGAAGTCTGTTTTTATACCAGGTGATATAGTCTTTATGTAATTCAATTTCGGCTTCGGTATAGGCTAATTCAGATGAATCTAAGTCAAGAAAGGTCACCAGTCCCTGATTATAACGCTCTTCGGTTATTCTGTATCTCTCTTTTTCCTGACTTACTAATTTTTGTTGTAATTTTATTTTTTTCTGCGCGGACTGTAGATTTTGGAAAGCCACTTTGATTTGATGTTTTATGTCCTGAATTAGCTGTAACTCCTGTAACTCGAGATTCTGAATGTCTAATCTGGCTTGCTGAACTTTCTTTGAGTCCCGATTCCAGTTCCATAATTCCCACTGAAAGTTGATCATTACTGAATAGAAATTCGTCCACTCATCAATGAATAAATCTCCGGTCATTTTCAGGTAATTGAAGCCAAAACTTGCCGACAATTGTGGATAATATCTTGCTTTTAAAACATCGGCATAAATTATTTGCGCTTTTTTTTGAGCGGACAGATTTTTCAATTCGGGCCTGGTTTGAGTGGCCAGTTGTATATATGCAGTTTGATCTTGTAAGGTAAATTGTATTAATTCAAGGGAGAGAAGACTTAGAGGCGATAGCTCTTCTTCGTTAAGTAAATATCTCAGATTTGACCATAGTATTTTTTCGGCATCCTTCAGAATAGCCAGTTGGTTTTCAATCTGAAGTTTTTTATTGGAGACCTCCAACGTGTCAAATGGGGTAGCCTGCTCTGATAAATACAGATTATATATTCTTTTTTGCTGATTATTGATTCGGTTGATACTTGATTCAAGCGCATTTTGTTGTAGTGAATTATACTGTATATCATAATACAAATTTCCGACCTCAATCAGTACCGTATTATATATCATTGATTTCTTAATTTCCTGAGCGGCCAGTTTTTCATGTGCAGAAGCGACGAGATTTTTTGTTCGGAGACCTGTGAAAATTGATTGGTTTACAGAGAGTGAGATCAGGTCGATACCCACCTTACCGGATTCATTTGGAAGTTTCATCGGAAATTTATCAAAATTGGCCCGGGCCAGTAGACCACTGGTACTGAGGCTGGGGTAGTAGCCTGTTTTTTGAATGGAAATTTCTTCCCGGGCTTTTTCAATAAGATTTTCCTGTTGCTGGATTGTATAGTTATTCTTCAGGGCAATAGCCCAGGCCTGCTCGAGTGTTAATTTATCCTGGCCAATCAACAGAGCAGGAACTAATAAAATCAGACAGAGTAGAATGAACGATTGTATTTGATAGATAATTGTGCCAAACATAGTTCGTTCCTTTTATTAATTTATTAATATAATCAATTCATACCGCAGCACCATGCTGCAATCAAAAAAAACTTATCCACGAATTATCACGAATTTTGACGAATTTCACGAATTAAAAATATACTATTAAAAATTATTTCTTTGCGCCTTTGCGCCTTTGCGTCTTTGCGAGAAAAACATTATCTCGTTTAGTAAAATTTTTGCTAAAATAACAAAGTTTTTGGCTATAATAGCATAAATATCTCACGCAAAGCCGCCAAGACACAAAGAAAATAAGTCCACATTATTCGAGATTTAGTTCTGAATAGATCAGATCAATTATTGCCTCGGTTCTGTTTTTTAAAAAATTTGGAGCATCTGTGCTAAAACCCGGGAGAAGATATTTCAACATCGGTTCTGCTACAAATGGAAAGACGCACATCCCTAAAAGGCTAAGAACAAAATTCGTCGGATCAACCGGTCGTATCTCTCCGTCTTTTATAGCTTTCTCAACACGTAATAGAATTGGATTTCCCGGAAACCCTCTATCCTGAAAAACTTCTAAGAACCATTCAGCAACTTCTTTTGGGGATTTGTCCAGTTCCCACAAGATAAAGCGCATGATATTTTTTCTTGATGAAACATTTTCCAGATATCCGGGAATGAACTTTTTTAAAAACTCTTTAAAATTGTCCGCAGGTGAAATGAGACTAAAGATACTTACCAGCATTGTTTGTAATTCTTTTCTAAAGATAGTTCGGAAGAGTTTTTGTTTTGAGCGAAAGTAATAATGGAGAAGTGCTTTATTGATGCCTGCTTTATCGGCAATTTCCTGCATCCGGGCTCCATCGTGTCCTTTTTCTAAAAATATTTCACTGGCGGCCCGGAGGATTTTTTGTTCAGTATCAGTAATTAATTCCATAAAAACACTCCCATCAAAGGAATATTAACCAATTTGTTTAACCAATTGGTTAAAACTACAATGCCGGAATTTTAAAGTCAAGGAAAATTTAACTAAATGGTTAAATAAATTGGTTAAGGAGGAAATTATTATCTCAGATTCTTAATGGAGAGAAGAATATTTTCATTTGTTGCCGGCACGGGAAGAATCGGTTCCTTTTTGTGATCGAAAATTGCCGATATTGCATCTTTTATAGCAAGCCATACAGAAATTGCCAGCATTAGTGGAGGTTCACCGACTGCTTTGCTTTTGCGGATAGCGTTTGGATTGGGTTTATTTTGCAATAATTCTACACGAAAATCTTCCGGAATATCACTAATTGCTGGAATTTTATAGGTATCCGGTGAATGATTGAGAAGACGACCCTCCTTATCCCATTTACATTCCTCAGTGGTACACCAACCAAGCCCCTGAATAAATCCACCCTGTATCTGCCCGATATCAATGTGAGGATTTATTGAGTCACCAACATCATGGAGAATATCGGTTCGTAGAATTTTATGGTATCCGGTTAAAACGTCCAACTTCACCTCGGAAACTGCTATCCCAAAAGCGTAATAATTAAAGGGTCGTCCGGAACCAATCTCCTTATCCCAGTTTAAATGAGGAGTGCGATAATATCCGGTCGCACTCATACTTATTTGAGCCAAATGGGCAGATTTCACCACTTCGTCAAAGGATACTCGCAATTTTGGAAGATCTTTATGAATAATAAAATTATCCTTAAAAAGTATTTGTTTTGGATTTACAACTTTTAATTTATTTTCTTTTTGAAATTGAGCCGAAACAAATCCGGCCAGTCTGTTTTTTATAGTATCTATAGCATTTTTTACAGCCATTCCGTTCAGATCACTACCGGAAGAAGCAGCAGTTGCAGAGGTATTGGGAACCTTTGATGTATTTGTCGCGGAAATTTTTATCCGATCAGGCGATACGCCAAATTCAGCGGCGGCAATCTGCAGAATCTTTGTATGAAGACCTTGTCCCATCTCAGTGCCACCATGGTTTACCAGTACACTTCCGTCCTGATAAATATGCACCAGTGCCCCGGCCTGGTTTAAAAAGGAAGTTGTGAATGAGATACCAAATTTTACCGGCGATAAAGCAATACCCTTTTTGATGAAATTATGCTCTTTATTGAATTGATTTATATCGGAACGACGCTTCCAGTATTGGGAACTCCTGGTAATTTTATTATATAAAGTGTGAAGGTGATTTCGCTCAACTTCCTGGCCATAATGGGTTTTATTGTGTGTTTTAATTCCATAAAAATTATTTTTTCGAATAGTGGCTGCATCTTTAGCAAGTACACGAGCAATCCGGTCAATTATATTTTCAATCGCCGCGATCGCCTGTGGAGCACCAAATCCACGCAGAGCTGTGTTAGGAGGAAGATTCGTTTTCCACACTTTGCCGATCACGGAGAGATTTGGTATATAATAAGCATTATCAACATGGAACATAGCACGTTCCAGAATGGCAAAAGATAAATCGGCTGCTGCTCCTCCATTACTATTTAGTTCAAATTTTATTGCAGCAAGTATTCCCTGATTACTAAAACCTGCCGTATACTTTATTAAAAAGGGGTGTCTTTTTCCGGTCATCTTCTGATCATCATCACGAAACAGGCGTATTTTAACCGGCTGACCAGTTGCCTGACAAAGCAGGGCGGCCCAACAGGCGGTATGATTTGCCTGTGTTTCTTTTCCGCCAAAAGCTCCGCCCATTCTCCGCACTTCTACAACAACCTCATTTCGTGGTATACCTAATACTCCGGCAATAAGTGTCTGCGTTTCTGTCGGGTGTTGGGTAGAACTAAAAGCCACGATTTCATTCTTTTCTCCAGGTAAACATAAACAAGCCTGAGTTTCCAGATACCAGTGTTCCTGGGCCCCGGTGTTAAACTCGCCTTTTATAACCTGATCACATTCTTTCAAAGCTATTTTAATATTACCACAATTTATTTTTCGTTCCGGACCGAGAAGATTCTTTGCCCTAATAGACTCATCGATCGTTAAAATCGTTGGTAGTGAATCATAATTAATTTTGATTTTTTGTTCTGCCTGGCGACAGATTTTTTCATTCTCTCCGGCAATTAAAAATATTGCCTGCCCGATAAAATTTACTTCTTTTTCAGCCAGACACGGTTCATCCCGGATAACCGGACCCATTTGATTTTCACCGGGGATATCTTTAAAACAGAGCACGGCATGGACACCGGGAATTTTTTTTGCCGCGGTTAGATCAAATGATTTTAATCTGGCATGAGCGTGATTACTATAGACGACATGACCGGCTAACAAACGCTCATCAACCGGAATGTCATCGACATAAACCGATTCACCGGTAACATGTTTTATTGCGCTTTCGTGTTTTATGAACTCATTCATAGTACATATTAACTTAAGGTTATAATTTCTGTGCTCGCAAAGGCGCCAAAAAATTGGTCCACGAATTACACGAATTGACCACGAATTATCACGAATATCTTTTAAAAATTCCTTAACTCGTTCGTGGAATTCGTATTAATTAGTGAAATTCGTGGATATAAACTTTTGCCGCGTTGAGAAATAAGTTATCCAATCTATAATTTTCGAATTAATTCATTTAAATCATCCAATTTTAGTATCACTCCAGAATTTTATGAGCAGGTTTTGAGCAGCGAGCATACGACCTTCTGCGCCGGCCCGAGCATCTGAGATGGGCCTAAATTCTTTTTCTAAAATTGTACCGGCTTTTTCAACTTTTTTTAAGCTCCACTCGACACCCTCTAAAAATTTTTCAGTTTTGTAAGCACGCTTGGTAAATAAGGCCATCCCCCCAAACGCCAATTTTATGGACTTTACCTTATTATCTTTTGTCAATTCAAGGCAAAAACCGCCGTTGACAGTTGAAATATCTAAATCCTTCCGTTTGGAGAATTTATAATATTTTATTTGAGTATCTTTTTTAAGATGAGGTATTGTTACGGCGGAAATCAGTTCATTTTTACGGCAAACAGTTTTTCGGTACCCGGTTATAAAATCCTCAATAGCTAATTTCCGTTTTTTCTTTTTACTGACTAAAACGATTTTTGCATGATAAGCCATTAAAAGTGGGGCAATATCACCTATAGGAGAAGCTGTGGCCAGATTCCCGCCGATCGTTGCCATATTTCGGATTTGGTCAGAACCAAAAACTGTAAGCATTTTATGAAGAGCAGGAAAAAGATTATTCGCATAGCGCTTAATTTCGCTCAAAGAGGTCCCGGCCATAATTTCTGTGCTATTTTTTTTGTGTGATATGCCTTGTAAAGCAGAAATAAACGAAAGATCAATTATTTCAGGCAACTTCTCATGGTTTTTGGTTACGCGTAGGGCGATGTCGGTTGCTCCACATATAATAAGTGTGTTTGGATACTTCTTTCTTAATTGAAGGGCTTCTTTGACAGATTTTGGGCAAAAATAATTTTGATCTCCGGTATTAAGAGATAATGAATTTTGCTTTATCTTTTGTAATAATTCTGATACCGTCTTTTCATTCCCGGAAAAATGATCTTTCTTCTTTTTTAGACAAGATTTTTCTGCTGCCTCAATAATAGGGGCATACCCGGTGCACCGGCAGAGATTTCCGGACAAGGATTCTTCAATATCCAACCGGGTGGGTTTTAGATCACTTTTATATAAAGCGAATAATGACATCACGATTCCCGGCGTACAGAACCCACACTGACTGCCATGGGTATCTACCATGGCCTGCTGAACAGGATGTAAAGTATTATCGGAGGAATTGAGATCTTCAATGGTAATCAGTTGCTTACCATGGAGCATTGGCAGGAACAGCAAACAGGAATCGACCGCTTTATAGTGAATTTTCTTCTCGTGTCCTAATTCCCCTAGCACAACCGTACAGGCGCCGCAATCACCTTCTGCACAACCTTCTTTTGTCCCTTTATGATTTGGCAAACTACGAAGGTAATTTAAAACGGTGGTTGTTGGCGTATATCGTTTTTCCCGGCTAAAATCTATCGATACGATTTTACCATCAAGTACAAACGATATTTTTGTTGACATAGAGATAACCTGTTTCATTGATCTCACAGGAAAATACGGATTTATATTA
>SDBT01009988.1_pt1 | contig 15364 bp, 13 predicted proteins | sample 2277101 | NCBI WGS metagenome assembly SDBT01 (sample SAMN10404973, study PRJNA504765) | marine sediment metagenome | isolation source: marine sediment core GS10_PC15, 103 cmbsf | place: Arctic Ocean: Southern Knipovich Ridge | collected 2010 | reverse complement strand
AACGTGGAAGTAATAAAACGGTATGTTGAAAGCCAAGGAAAAAAATATACACAAATTTACAATAAACAACTGAACTTGTTCTGAATCTGATACCTCGGGGCTTGCCCCGGGGTAATTCATTTTAATTTGCACGATGTAAAGACGTCCCGCCGGGACGTCTTTACACACATATACCTTATAGTAAGTGTACTCCAAAGGAATTTTCCTATTAGTTGTAATCTCCTCAGTACGCCATAGTTAAGTAGATATATTTGAAATGATTTATATAAATAATCTCAGCGTTGCCCCCGCCTGCCTGCGGGCAAGGCGCCTATATTTGGCGGAGGCAGGAACTCGGCGTTCTCTGCGTTTAAAAAGAAAATTATGTAAGATATCAGGGATATTTGTCAGGATACTTGTTTATGAAATTATTGACTCGAAAAACAGATATTGTTACTAGGATTTTCGTCTTAAGCCTGGTTTTGTTTACGTCGGCATTTGCCTGTAAATACACGGTTCGGGATATTGGGTTTACCGATCTGGGGTCAACAACCTATCAACTTTGTATCTATGTTGATAATACTACATCTCAGGAAGCCGTAGCAACAATTGAGCGCATTGCCTATGCGGCCTTTTTGGATGCAAATGTTGAAACAGAGATCATTCACACCGGGCTGCAATCCGATCATCCGGCAATGGATTATTTCAGGTTACAAAAAATTACGTCTATGCCTGCTGTTATTCTGGCCGGTCCGGATGGGAATACACTTATGTTGCCATTTTCTTATACTCAAGAAAAGTTTAAAGAATCCCTGTGGCGACTCATAGAAAAGGTGGTTTCGTCTCCACTAAGGAAAAAGATAGTCGATATGGTAACAAATACCTATGGTGCTGTCCTGTTGGTCGAAGGAAAAAATAAAGGGAAAAATCGTCAGGCCGAGAAGATTATATTGGGGGCCATTGGGGATATTTTACAAATGATGATACTTATGCCAAAGCCTATAAAGGAACCGCCGCAGATGATCGTTCTCTCCGAACAGGCATTTTCAGAGGAGACTGTGCTGCTCTGGAGTCTCGGTACGCTTGTAAAAGAAACAGAAGAGCCGCAGGTAGTGATTCTTTACAGCAGAGGGCGGCGTATCGGACCGGTTCTAAAAGGAACAGAAATAACCAGAGATAATATTTTCAGCCTGCTTGCTATTATAGGTGCAGATTGTGAATGCGGGTTAGACCGCTCGGTGATGTTGGGTAAAATGATACCTTTAAGATGGGAGAGGGAAGTACAGGCGGGACTAATTCATCTTCTTGGGTTTGATGTTGAAAATCCGATGGTGAAGTCGGAGATGCGTCAAATTTTATCCATGTCGCCCGCTTTACAGGGAGGTAAGAAATCAAATAGCCCCTTATCTGCCTATAGAGAAGGTATCATTAAGTTTGATCCTGTTTCCTCTGTACCCACGGTATCATCGGACCCATTCCGTGCCTCGGGATATTCAGAATCAGAATCGACAGGCAATTTTTTTATTCGTATGGGCCTGTATTCATTTAGCGGCATTATTTTTATTGTGCTGGTCATCGGCTGCTTTATTTTTATCCGGGCCAGACAAGGGCGATGATAGGGGATTTCGGTCATTACGTAATTATAAATTTTGACTTAAATATGGCTGTTTGAAGGATAATATAGTCTATAAAGGAGGAGTCGTTATGTATCAATTAAAGAAGATTGATCTTCCAACTATTGCACTTTATTCATTTCTGATGTTTTTCATTATGGGACTTTTATTTTTTCTTCCCTTTGGTTTGCTATTTTCAATAATTGGCAATACCATTCCCGAATTTGAAAGGCCGGAGTTTGGATTTATTTCATTTTTTAGTGGAATCTTCTTCATTATTATCCCGGTCTTTTATGCTATTTTCGCTACGATTTTGAATGTCATTATTGTCCTCTGTTATAATTTATTATCTGTTAAGTTGGGCGGAATTAAAATTGATCTTAAAAAGATGGGCGAATTGGAAATGATAAGTAAGCCATCTGCTTAATGATATATTAGGCTTAGAACAAATAATAAATAATTCCAAAGAAAAGGATTTTTATATGAAAAAGGAAAAAGTCATTTATTATTCTATATTGATCTTCTTCTTCATCGTTATTCTACAATGCCAGCAAACTCGAAATCCAAATTACATTTTTTCTGTAAAAGGTGAAAAATCTTATTTAAATGGTCAAGAGATTCTTCTTAAAGGCTTGCGATTGTCTAATGCTTTGATATCAGATGAAGCAGTTGATGAAGCAATAGCATATTTAGACACCTTTACTTATTATGGACTTAACTCTTTTAGTGTTTATTTTCAAGGCTCGCGTTTTGGAGATATAAAAGGATATAATGAAGATGCAACACTTAATCCCATATATGCTTCCCGGATGTCACGGCTTATTGAGGCAGCTAATAAAAAAGGATTTGTTGTTCTGGTAGGATGTCTATACTGGAGTACCTCTAAAGCCAAATGGGATAATTGGACTCAAAAGGAAGCTAATTTAGCGATTGCCAATACCGTGGATTGGTTGAAAGAGCATAATTACCGTAATGTTTTTGTGGATGTGGATAATGAAGGAATGGCTCTAAAATCAAAAAATATTGATAATCGCGAGCTTGTACAGACAGGGAAGACAGTTGACCCCACATGCATTATTGCAACCAATTTTAAAGGAGCCCTTCCTCTGGAGGCAGATTTTGCAATTCATCATAGTATACGTACAATTGGGAAGCCTTATGCTCAAACAGAAGGCTCTGCTCCAAAAGCGCCAGGTGGTTATTGGGGGGCGTATAGTAAACAAGGATCAAAATGGAACAATGGCCCGGATATTTATCAATATATCAATATTGGAGTATATACAGAGGAGATGAAAAATGCTCAATTGGAAGAAACTTTTGAGCATTTAGATAGAGGTGAGGGGTATATGATGGCTTCAACTTGGCTACAGTGTATTCCACCTGAAGGGCCAAATCATCGCCCAGGCGGTTATGGAACGAAGAATGATCCAGGAGTCCGATGGTGGCTTGAAGCTATTCGAGCAAAATATGGTTCCTATACTCCACCACATGCACTTAGGTAACTGGCAATGAAAAACTATTACCTGAATATATCGCAAAGCGGGGTAAGAACCCGAAAGTACGCAGCCACTTTGAGACTCCGGCAGCGGGAAAAATAAATGTCACGAATCACATTGGATTGACGGGCATGAGTGATTATCTGACCGTGTGTCCATTTTACTTTATAAACAAGCTGTTCACCCAGCTGATATATTTGGTATTCATTACCTGCAACGACACAAATTATGCGTAAACAAAGCAGGATTATTTTTAATATTTTGAATGATAACATTTCAAACCTCCGAATTACCTTTGGGTTAAAAATAATATTCCAATGAGTAGGACTTGTCCCAGACTTATCAAATTACTGTCAAAAATAAATCGACTTGCCAAAGAGGGTATCCGTTTTGATAATTGTTTTTGTACCATAAAATTTATTTAGCGTTTAAATCTGCTCAAACGCATACCGTTAGAAGTTGCTTATAGATATTGACAAATGCATATTATTTATGCATATTTATATGCATGAGAACAACATTAAACATTGATGATCAAATTTTAAAAAGGGCCATCAGGTTGACTGGGATTTCGAAAAAAACAGCATTGGTAAGACTTGGCTTAGAAGCTTTAATTGCACAAGAAAGTGCAAAACGGCTAGCATCACTTGGTGGGTCTGAAAAAGACTTAAAAAAAATCCCTCGGAGAAAATCATTCGCACAATGATTTTGGTTGATACGTCTATTTGGATTGATCATCTAACTAAATCGGATGATGATTTAATCGCACTGCTTAAATTGGGTAGAGTATGTATTCATCCATTTATTATTGGTGAATTATCTTGTGGTAATATCTCTAATCGATCAGAAATTCTATCTTTATTAAAAGCGCTTCCACGTGTTGAACCTGCCTTAGAAAATGAAGTTTTTACTCTAATAGAAAATAAAAAACTTTTTGGTATCGGATTGGGTTATATAGATATTCATCTTCTTACTTCTGCCCTTATACATAACGTAAAACTTTGGACACGAAACAAGAATCTCAATAAATCTGCCATAAAACTTACTGTACACAAATAGAGCAACTTCTAACAGCAAACATGGTTCCCGACCGAGTTACGGGTGTAGTTCTGGTTCCTACAAGTTATTCAAATTATGATGTAATTTAAAATGTTATCAAATGTGAATATTTTTACCATTCTTTATATAATTGGTGTTTTTCAGGGGCTTTTGCTTTCATTCGTCCTATTAACTTCGATAATCAAATTTACCGCACTTTAATCAAATTATATCCTAAGAGGTTAAAATGAAGCATTTATCTTTAATCTTGCTTGTGGTTTTTACGATCGTGACATGTACAGCAACTAACACGTTTGCCCAATCACCCTACAAAACAAATTGGAAAAAAAACAGTATAGTATTGGGTGGCAGTATTGCAATTTCCTTTCTTGCCGCTTCTTTTGACGATTCTCTTAGCTCCTTGACTGTTGATGAAATCAATGATTTATCGAGAGAAGATGTAAACTGGTTTGATAGGAGAGCAACCTATAATTATTCTGAAAATGCAGCAAAAATTAGCGATGTAATTGTCGCAGCCTGTTTACTGTCACCTTTAACTCTTTTTTTTTCTGAAGAAATCAGGTCTGATTTTTCCACAGTAGGTATTATGTATGTGGAAGTACTTCTTTTGTCAACCTTTATTCCTTCATTTGGTAAAGCTTTTGAAAGAATCCGACCTTATGTATATAATGAGGATGCTCCCTTAGACAAAAAGATGGAGCCTTGGGCGAGAAGATCGTTCTTTTCAGGACATACGACTTGGGCTTTTTCCTCTGCTGTTTTTTTCGCCACGGTTTATAGTGATTATTTTCCTAATTCAAAGTGGAAACCATATGTATGGGGTGGTTCACTCATGGCAGCTTCAACGGTTGGATATCTAAGAGTTAGCTCTGGTGCTCACTTCCCAACTGATGTATTAGTAGGTGCTGCATTGGGAAGTGCCATTGGATATTTTATTCCATATATTTACAGAAATAGAGAGGGGACTAATTTGTCGGTTGCCCCTCAAGTCGGTTTTAGACAATTTCAATTGTCAATGAATTATTCGTTTTAATTGGTTTAAAATCCTTATTTATATGAGTAAATCTAAAAAGAGCGTAGGGATCTTTCAGCGGATGCTGAATTGGACAGAGCGAGTTGGTAACGCGTTACCACATCCGGCTACACTTTTTGCACTATTTGCCCTGTCTGTATTGGTATTGTCAGCTATAGGCCATGCATTGGGATGGGAAGTTGTTCATCCGGGAACCAAAGAAATTGTCAGACCGGTTAATCTTTTATCCCATGATGGTATTCACCGTATTCTGCTTGAAATGGTGGATAATTTTACGGGATTTGCTCCACTGGGCATTGTGCTGGTAGCCATGCTCGGTATCGGTATTGCTGAACAAAGCGGACTGATAAATGCTGTCATTCGGGTACTGGTATTGAATTCTCCCAGGCACCTGCTGACATTTGTAATTGTTTTTACCGGAATATTATCGAATGTTGCATCGGATGTTGGATATGTTTTGCTAATACCGCTTGCCGGTGTGATCTTCCTGGCCGTGGGCAGGCACCCTGTGGCCGGCATGGCAGCAGCTTTTGCCGGTGTATCAGGTGGATTCAGTGCTAATTTGGTTTTGGGAACCGTTGATCCTTTGCTGGCTGGATTGTCTCAGGAAGCAGCCAGAATCCTTGACCCTTCATATGAAGTAAATCCTACCGCCAATTATTTCTTTATGGTGGCATCCACCTTTGTCATTGCCTTTACAGGAACGTTTATTACTGAAAAAGTTGTTGAACCAAGGCTGGGTAAATATACGGGTGAGGCTGAAGAAAAAGACAATTCCTTCGATAAACTTTCATATAAAGAGAAAAAAGGTTTACTGATTACTTTGCTCGCTCTGACAGGCATCATAATCATAACGTTTATCGGGATCATTCCTGAAGATGGTTTCTTAAGGGGAAGTGATGGGGGAATGCTCAGTTCACCACTAATCCGCGCAGTGGTCGCTATGTTGTTTATTACTGCCGGTGCAATGGGTCTCGCCTATGGTTTTACCACGGGGACCTTTAAAAATGATGCGGATGTTATTAAAGGTATGTCCAACGCCATGAAAACAATGGCTACTTACCTCGTTCTTGTATTTTTTGCAGCTCAGTTTGTAGCTTATTTCAAGTGGAGCAATCTTGGAATAATTCTGGCTGTTAAGGGAGCCAATCTCCTGATGTCTGCCGACATCGGACTTATTCCTTTGATGATCCTTTTCATACTGCTTGCGGCCTCTATCAATATGCTGATGGGAAGTGCGTCAGCCAAATGGGCTATCCTTGCACCGATTTTTATTCCTATGTTTATGATCATGGGTTATTCGCCGGAATTGTCTCAGGTTGTGTATCGCATCGGCGATAGTGTGACCAATGTGATCTCTCCTATGATGAGTTTCTTCGCTCTTATCATTGCTTTTGTCCAGAAATATGATCCAAAAGCAGGTATAGGAACCATAATTGCTGCCATGGTACCCTATTCCATTGCTTTCCTGATCGTTTGGGTTTTGCTTTTAGTGGTATGGTTGTCTTTGGGTATACCGCTTGGCCCGGATGCAGGAATTCACTATACACTGCCCAATTAAAGAGGAATAATATTTTTCTTGTTTTATTTACTTATGCTCGCTCTTGCCGGCTGCGTTATCGATCATCAATCGGTCGAATTTGGCTGTTCGGAAGATTTTACAGATCAGATCCGTATCATTCCCTGCCGTGGTGTCGATGGAGTAGAATTTGGAGATGTTCTGGAAGAGGCGAAAAAAATTTTTGGCGAGCCCGACGGTGTTAGTAGAGCCGATGGGATTGATCGTGCCTGGATCGTAATGGGGTATGAGAATGGCGCTTATGCCGGATTATCGATAGGTTTTATTGAAAATGTTGGCGAAAATTCCATTGGTCCGGCAGATTATTTCTTTATGGACGAGGACTATATGGGTCGAACTTCTAAAGAAATTGGGATTGGTTCAACAGTAGATGAGGTTATAAAGTCCTATGGTGAGCCGGTCAAAACGAAACCATCCGGAGACTGGCTGGACTATTTTTACTGTTTTGGGGGCAAATACCTGGAACTTATGACAGATGAGGGCATTGTAAAGCGAATGAGTATGGGTAATTACTTACCAATAACAAATAGCCCGTGCATGAATTGACCTTTGTATCACGATGGGAATACTGATTCTTTCTGGTATTTCCAGTGGAGAGGAAGAAAAGGATCCTAATCATGTTACCAAGCATAGATTTTTGCGGATTGAAAGTAACCCGGCTGGTTATTGGTGCCAATCCGTTTATCGGTGGTAGCCATCAGAACCAGCAACGTAACGAGGAGATGCTGGCCTATTATAGCATCGATCGGATAAAAGAAACCTGGTTCCGTGCCGAGGCAGCAGGAATCAATACGATGGTGACTAATAATGAATCACCGGGTATACTAAAGGCAGTGTCTGAATATTTTGCTGATGGTGGCTCCCTACAGTGGATTGCCCAGGTAAATTGCCTGGAAAAGCCTGATATGGTGAAGGCGATAGACGAGGTGGTCGGTATGGGTTGTAAGACCCTTTATTTACACGGTTCACTTGTCGATCAGGCGCATGCCAGGAGTGATGAGGAAACCCTGTCTGCCTGGTGTGATTACACGCGCTCACAGGGTATCCCGGTTGGAGTTGCCGGGCATAATCCAGAGACACATTTATGGGTCAATAGACTGGATATCGCTGATTTCCACGCTGTCTGTTTTTTTCATTGTGAGAGTATCCATGAAGGGCAGGGTGACAAATTCAGGCTGGCAGATATGGCCCCGGCCGTTGATGCGATTCAAACCATTTTGAAGCCTTGTATTGGTTACAAAATTATGGGTTCCGGGAGGATAGAGGCACGTATGGCTTTTGAATATGCCTTCGAAAGTATCAAAGAAACAGATGTAGTCAATGTGGGTATGTACCGTGGTGATAAGGATGATATGATCGAGGAAAATGTAGAAATTGTGAATCATATCCTCACGACGGCAACAGTGGAAAAAATCTAAGGACTTTTTATCTATGCAAAAGTTAAGAGCATCGTGGATATTAGTTATATTTTTCACTTTCTTTTTACATCAAAACTGTTTAGGCCATGGACCTCAAATAATAATGAATCCACATATTAGTCCCTATACCAGTATTGGACAAACTATAGGTGGTGCCTCAGTCGCTTTAGCCGACTCAATTCCCGACATTTATAAAAATCCGGCGAATATTGCACAGCTCAAACATTTTAAAGCCTTTATTAGTTTGAATTATAGGAGAAACTATATTGAGGCCTCCTCATCGGATTTTGTTGATATCGATAAACAATGGAATGATAAATTTTATATAAATTCATTTGCCATATCGATACCGTTTCGGATATTGAGCGTGCCCATAATAGTTGCCGGCTCTTATAATAGCAATCATCCTTATTATTATGAAGTTGGTAATTCTGATGTATCTGATAGGTTTAGTGCTCATTTACACATGGCAAGCTTGGGATTGGGCCTTCAACCATCGTCAAAATTAAGATTAGGTCTTGGTTGGACCCGCCTTCTAAGCAGATACCAACAGATATCTGTTGAAATCCCCACAGATCAGGCGTCATCAAAAACAACCGACTATTCAACAAATTTATTTTACGTTGGCCTGCATCATAATCCCAGCAAATCATTGTCATTAGGTCTGGTTTTTTATTTTCCCTCAAAACTAAAAAATGACAATGAATCTAACAACTACAATGAAATGGAAGTGGAATATTCAGGTTCTCTGCGATTGGGACTCGGTTATCACATAAATGATAACTGGACATTGGGATTAGGTTATGGATATCAATGGCTGGAGGAATATGAGTCGGGAATGTCAACCCTTTCTGCTGGTATTGGCTATACATTTGTTTGGGATAAGAAATCGTTACCGATCTATTTGATGTATGAAACGATTCTTTTCCCGCAGAAATTGAATGAGAGTATCTCAGACCACGGAGAAAATATACTCAAGTATCATCAAGTAGGTGTCGGAGGTGGGATTCAGTTTACCGATTTCTCTATATACGCCGCCTCTACCTGGTCACTATATGGTGATTATTTTTATAGTTCCTCATTGGTTTCACCACTACCGCCATGGTCGTGAATTGCTTACCCAAATACAACATCAAGTTTTGATGTCAAAAAAGTAAATTTAAGTATCGGTTTCTTGTTACAGATCTAATTATGATGAAACAATAATCAATTTGTTACATCGTTCACTCATGATTTAGGTGACAAATAATACAAAATAATTCTTTCCGGTAAATCTTCATTATACCACTTAAAATACATATTTGGAGGGCGGATGCGTTAGGCTCCATCCTCTCTTTTTAATCCTATTGAACATAATTGTTCAATTAAATAACTTACCCTTATATGAGAGCAATAAATAGGAGATTTAATCAGAAATTGACTATAATGAGACGGAGATGTTGTGATGAATGTATATGATTTTAAATCGAAGAAAATACCTGATCATTTTTATTGGTTTAATGAACCGGAGAAATTTTTCTTTGAGCAGGGGCTTAATCTAATCACAAAACCCAACACAGACTTCTGGCAGGGTACTCATTATGGATTCAGGCGCGATGACGGACATTGTCTCCTGATAAATCTGACCGGAAATTTCTCTATAAAAACACAGGTTGAATTTTACCCGACAGCCCAGTACGATCAGTGCGGACTCTTCGGCAGATTAGACCAGAATAACTGGATAAAATGCTCCGTTGAACTGGAAAATGCTGAAGTCAGTCGCCTGGGTTCGGTGGTTACCAACCGTGGCTATTCAGATTGGGCTACCCAGGATATCTCCTCAAACCTGAACTCAATATATTTCCGGATAAGCAAAGAAGGAAACGATTTTCTTCTTGAGCATTCTTTGGATGATATCCGATGGTATCAAATGAGAATTACCCACCTTCATGAATATAAAGATAGAATTGATGTGGGCATCTATGCCTGCAGCCCTCTCGGTGAAGGATTCCGCTGTAACTTCAGATTTTTGGAAATTGGCGAAAATATGTGGCATTATAATCATATCGTTGAGTCAATATAGAAGGTTTAATCAACAGAGGTCCTAGTACTCACCCTTTCGGGTGTACGACGGCCTTTGGCTGTTCATCTAAATATACAAACGATAATTAAAATATTAATACTAAATTTACCACGGAATTACACGGAAGGACACGGACTGTTAAAATTAGAGTACTTAATATAAAAAGTATAAATTGCTTATTATAATGATTTAAAGTTATAGTTATAAGAATTATTTCTATAATTCCCCTGGGGAATAGCATCTGTCCTTTAGAAATCTTATCTTGAGTGGGGAAATGAAGTAACTGAAATTGTGGACTTGATATGCCCCGATTTATTACCTATGTGTGACCTATGAATGCTAAAACACTTTCAGCCCTGATAAATCATTAAATATGGTTATGAACGAACAATAAGGACATTTTTTAATGCTAAAAAGTTGCATTCACTTCTTTCTGATGTTTCTATTTATAGCGAGCAGTAGTGAAATATTATCCTCCCCTTCACCTGTACAGACCAGGAGAGTGCTCAGCCTGGACGGGGAATGGCAGGTGGCTCAGGGATCATTGAATATTATTCCTGAAACTTTCGATCACGTTGTTCCGGTGCCGGGTTTGATAGATATGGCGGAGCCTGTATTTGAGGAAGTTGGACTAAAAAGCAAGCAAAGAGAGGCCTTTTGGTACCGAAATGTTTTTAGCCTGAGTGACTCTGCGGCGGATTTTGCCATTTTAAAAATTCATAAAGCTAAATACGGGACACGCCTGTATATTAACCGGCAATTTGTAGCCGAACATTGGCCATGCTTCACACCCGGGTATTTTGATATCAAAAATTACCTCAGGGATAAGGGTGAAGAAAATGAAATCATCATACGTGTCGGTGCAGACAGGGAATCAATGCCCGAAGGACGTCCTTCAGGCTGGGACTTCGAGAAATATCGTTATATACCCGGTATTTACGATCACGTTGAATTAATTCTCAGCGGATCGCCCCGTATAGTCAATGTTCAGATCGTACCTCAGATCGAAAGCAGCTCTGTTTTAATCGTTACAGAAATCGAATCTGATGACCAGGTCTGGCAGGGTAGACTTTCATTTAATGTGAGCGAAAAAGTATCCGGAAATCGAACCGCCCCGGATACCTCATCCATCATTCACCTGGAGAAAAAACAGAAAAAAATCATTAGTAAAACCATTTCAATCGAGAATTGTCATCTCTGGTCACCGGAAGATCCTTTTTTATATGAATTAGTTGTTAATACAGGTAAAGACGCCGTAAAAATTCCTTTTGGTATGCGTTCTTTCCGCTTTGACAGAAAAACCGGCCGGGCGCTTCTAAATGGCAAGCCCTATATGATGCGGGGAACTAATGTCTGCATCTATCGCTTTTTTGAAGATTCGCTGCGTGGGGATAAACCATGGCGAACGGAATGGGTGCAACGACTGCATGAAAAATTTAAAACGATGCACTGGAATTCCATTCGATATTGTATTGGTTTTCCTCCTGAAAAATGGTATGGTATTGCCGATGAAGTTGGATTCTTGATTCAGGATGAGTTTCCCATATGGCTGTTGAGTAAGGCTCCGGAATACCCGCTCAGTTCATTTATCAGGGAGGAGTATGAGGCTTGGATGCGCGAACGATGGAATCATCCTTGTGTGGTTATCTGGGATGGACAGAATGAGAGCCGGACCAAAGAAACGGGAAAGGCTAATCAGACCGTCCGTCATTTAGATCTTTCTAACCGTCCATGGGAGAATGGTTGGGAATCGCCCCAGAGTCCAAATGACGTAATGGAATCACACCCATATCTTTTTATAAAGGGATTTAAAGATGGAAAAGAGTTCTTCAAATTTAAAGATATTGCCGGTGTATCTTCTGTTCCTCCTGCCAACAAAAATGAGACGAGATATAAAATTCCCGTTCTGATAAACGAGTACGCCTGGTTATGGTTAAATCGAGACGGCACAACAACCACCCTGACAAAAAACTGGTATAATAATTACTTTGGTCTTCATTCCACTGCTGAAGAACGATTTTCCCTCTATGCCCGCTATCTTGCTGCCCTGACCGAGTTCTGGCGATCAAGCCGCCATTATGCCGGTGTGCTGCATTTCTGCGGGCTAGGTTATGCCCGATCCGGTTTACTACCCAGACCGGAAGGCGGGGCAACCAGCGATCATTTTATCGATCTGGAAGCACTCACCTTTGAGCCGCATTTTGAAAAATATGTTCGTGATGCATTCTCACCTGTTGGTATCATGTTAGATTTTTGGAAAGAGAAAATAGAACCTGGACATACTGAAGACGTAAAAATCATTTTGATCAATGATCTGCCCGATGAGTGGCAGGGGGAGATACTGCTTTATATTGAGGAGGGAAAAAATAATATCAATGAACATGTGAATGTCTGTACCGTACCCTCTCTTGGAAAAAAGACAATGTCTTTTAACCTAAATTTCCCATCCAGGCAGGGGGAGTACAACCTTGTTGCCGAAATCAGGGTAACGGGTGAAAAGGTTAAAAGCCTGAGACGATTTAAAATTGAATAACCAATCATCCATGAAAAGACATAATTTTACAAAAATACTCTCTCTGATTTTAGTCGCATCGACTATTGGTATTGGAATATGGGCATGTGATTCAAAACAAAAACGCCCTAATATTATTTTCCTTCTAACTGACGATCAACGCTGGAATGCACTCGGCTGCGCAGGTAATCAAATTATTAAAACTCCCAATATGGATTTTTTAGCCAAAAACGGAACGCGTTTTGAAAATGCTTTTGTAACAACGCCCATCTGTGCTACCAGCCGGGCGAGTATTTTTGCGGGTGCGTATGAACGTGCGCACGGTTACACATTCGGGCAGCCTCCGATTGAACATGAATTTGCTTCCCGGAGTTACCCACAACTTTTAAAAGAATCTGGCTATCGCACCGGGTTTGTGGGTAAGTTTGGCATTAAGGTTTCAGAAGATACAATAGAAAGATGGTTTGATTTTTATCAACAAACAAGTTATCCATATTTCAAAGAAGAAAAAGATGGAAAAAAGCGGCATCTAACAGATATAAATTTTGGTCATGCCATTGAGTTTATCCAAAGCACCAATCGGGAACAGCCCTTCTGCCTTTCAATAAGCACCTGGGCGCCACATGCACATGACAGTGAAGAACAGCAATATTTTTGGCCTGAATCTTGCGATGATTTGTATAAGGATATTATGATCCCGGAGCCAGAACTTTCAGATCCTGAGTTTTTTGAATCTTTACCGGATTTTATCAAAAGGTCCTTGAATCGTACTCGTTGGTATTGGCGCTTTGATACGCCGGAAAAATATCAAAGAATGGTCAAAGGCTATTACCGTATGATCAGCGGAGTAGACAAAGCGCTGGGCAGAATGATGAATGAATTGAAAAAGAATAATTTGGATCAAAATACAATCATTATCCTGATGGGTGATAATGGATATTTTCTTGGCGAAAGAGGATTTGCCGGAAAATGGACAATGCATGACAAAAGTATTCGTGTACCGTTTATTATATATGATCCAAGAAATCGAAAAAGTGGCCAGGTAGTAAATGACTTTGTCCTCAATATTGATTTGGCGCCCACACTTCTGGAATTGGCTGGCGTTAACATCCCTTCAACTTACCAGGGAAAATCGCTTCTTCCGTTAATAAGAAATGAAGGTGTAGATTGGAGAACAGAAGTTCTTACTGAACATCTATGGGATCGCGGTGATATTCCACAGACTGAAGCCGTTAGGACGAAGCGCTGGAAATACATCCGCTATCTGAAACATCCTGAATTTGAAGAGTTGTACAATTTGAGAGATGATCCTCAGGAAGCCTTTAATTTAGCTTTTGATGAGAAGTACTTGAAGCAATTAAATTTACTGCGCGAGTTATGTGATAAAAAAATAGCTGAGATTGATCATTAGGACTATTTATTAACGCAGAGAACGCAAAGACTAATAAAAACGAATTACACTAATTCGGACTTAACTATCTATATTAAATCATTTTATATTAATATGAGTTTATCTCTCCAATGGTGTCTTTTTGGATTAGTCTTTAGTGGACGAAGCTACTCTGCGACTCTGCGTGCTCTGCGTTAGAAAAAATAAGTAATTCAGGTTACCCATATGGTATGTGTTTTATGAATTGAATAAATTTTCATTAAATCCAGAAAAAGGCAGGAATAAAAATGGCAAATGGATTCCATTGGTTAGATACACTTGTTATTGTTGTTTATTTTGTAGCGATAACCGGGTATGGGTTATGGTTAACCCGTAAAATAAAAAGCAGCGACAGCTATTTTAGGGGAGAGCGAAAATTCGGTTGGTGGATCATGATGGGTCAGGCTTTTGGTACAGGTACACACGCGGAGAACTTTGTGGCTCAAACGGGCGCCAGCTACCAACTTGGTTTTGCCGCCATTTGGTACCAATGGAAAAATATGATAATCACGCCTTTCTATTGGCTTATAGCGCCCTGGTACCGGCGCAGCGAACGGACAACCGTTGGTGAGATAGTAGAAGACCGGTATGGAAGAGGTATGGGTGCTTTTTATTCTGTCTTTGCAATCCTGTTTTTTGTGTTTGCCCAGGGCACGATGATAAAGGGCGGAGCTAAAGTGATTGCCATAGCCACTGGAGATATGGTTTCCGTCGATGGTGTGGTTATTGCGATGACCGTTGCTTTCATTTTATATAGTTTTTTTGGCGGAATGATCGCTTCAGCCTACGCCAATTTTATTCAGGCCATAATGATCATCATATTGTCATTCATGCTGATACCGTCCGGATTAAACGCCGTTGGCGGTTTTTCCGGGATGCGCGCATCCTTGCCGGAAAATTTTTTCACATTGTTCAGCAGCGAGTTAGGAATTGGGGGATTTACTATTCTGATGTTGGCTATAAACGGCATAATCGGTATCACAGCACAGCCGCACATGATTTCTATGTGTGCGACCGGTGAGACGGAACGCGCCGGACGAATCGGCCAGACTTATGGTTCTCTGGTTAAACGGTTTGTCACTATTGGATGGGCGCTGACCGGATTGATTGTAGCCGCCCTGATTATCCAAAGTGGGCAAACTTTGGAGGACCCAGAATTGGCATTTGGCTGGGCCAGCCGCGAA
>SDBT01009987.1_pt1 | contig 15365 bp, 4 predicted proteins | sample 2277101 | NCBI WGS metagenome assembly SDBT01 (sample SAMN10404973, study PRJNA504765) | marine sediment metagenome | isolation source: marine sediment core GS10_PC15, 103 cmbsf | place: Arctic Ocean: Southern Knipovich Ridge | collected 2010 | reverse complement strand
TAATATAGCTGCACACCCCGAAGTCTATCTTCCGGTTTTCCGGGTTGAAAATGTAAATTGTGGCCGGGCCTTTCATGCCGTTGTAGTCCTCGTCGCCCAGAAAGGTGGCCGGGGCCCAGAAGTAGTGATCGCGGCTGAGGCGCTTGCCATGCTTGTCAACCTTGCCACGCCCGTCGGTAAGACGCACCGGCGAATCATCATAAATAATTTTCTTCGGCGCTTTGCCGGTGGTGGGGTCGAACCAGGCTTCGGGAGTTTGGGAGAAATAGGGCGGCACGCCCTTGAGCAGGATTGACAGGTCGGAAAAGTTGTGCGATTCGCCGCCGCAGGCCCAGATGGACCAGAACCGCGCGGTGGTGCCCTCATCCGTCTCGATGGTTTGGGTTACCGGCGGCGGCTTGTTGGGCTTGACTCGCTCGAAATCGAGGGACTTGCCGCCGAAAAACGCCGCCATCCGCTGACCGCGGGGACTATTCACGAAGAAGCCGTAGTCTTCCCGATGCGATTGGTAGGGAAACAGAGTATGCCTGACCTGAAAGGTCTTCACCCCCGGCGGCACGAAAAAGTACCAGCGCCGCGGCGCCATCACGTGCAGATAAAAACTGTTGTACCAGTCCGGATAAGGCTTTTTCGGGTCTGCGTCCCATTTGCCGCAGGCAACGACCATCTGCTCGAGTGAACATTCCACATAGTACAGGGTATAACCGGCCGGCTTGACCTTGATCTTGTAAACGCCCTTCTTGCCCTTCCGGGCCTTCACGGTCACGCTGGCCCTGCTCTTGGGCATCTTGCCAATGACGGCCACCTGGTTCTCCGGGTCGAACACGGTGACCTCATACTGGTCTTTACCCTGGCCCCATTTCGTCGGCCATACATGGCGGCGAACCGTCACCGTAAAGGCTTTGCCTTTCGGGTTGTTAACGAAGATGTCCGGCTGTGAGTTGAAGAAATGACCGGCATCGCCGAGCCACGAGCCAGCCCGGGCCCCAACCGTCAGTCCCAGCAAGCCCAAGTAAAGGACCAAGCTAAAGCTTGAACTACGAACGAAGGAGCGGACCAAGCTGAAGCTTGAACTACAAACGAAGGAACGAATGAAGAAGGTGCTTTTCATCGCCTCACTCCTGAATTCGCGGGCTGGTTACTTTTTGTACTCGTACCAGCTTCCTTTTCAGCGCTTCGACGGCCCGCAGCGCCTCGGCCGGGAAACTGGCGCCAATGACAAGCTGTTGCGGCGCCTGCCCTTTTCCCGTTTCGCCGGGCCGGCCATCGGGACGAGTAGTAATCGGGGCCGACAGCATTACCACCGCGCGGCCCAGCCCCGGAAAATCCTGGTTGATCTCGAGCGGCAGCCAATATGAATCCCCGGAGTGGGAAATGAACCGCCACATCAAAGCGTTATCCTGGCAATTGCCGATGAGAATGGCTGGGGTGCTGGGGGCGGGGCCGGGTCGGCCCCAGCCAAAGCCGTCCATATAAGCCTTGCGGATGGTCACCCGCGGCCCGGCCATGGTCGGCTTGGCCTCGATCTGGAATTTTGTCTTCAGCCAGGCGGCCAGGGCCTCAGCAACCGGCAGAAAGCGCCGGTCGCCGCAGCCGATGAGTATTTGCTTGGCTTCTGGCGACTCGAGATAAGCGCTGATTTTCTCGGGCTCGAGTATCTCGACTTCGGCCAAGCCTTTGCCCTGAGCATAGCCCCGTGTTCGTAGGGCAATAGTCTCCGGATCCTCGCCCCGTAATGTGGGCGGTCCAAACAGCCGCACTTTGCCGGTCGGGGCCACGGCAAACATGGCGGCCTGCGCCGCCGGCAACCAGCTAATGAATTCGGCCCGGCGGTTCCTGACGATGACCGGGACCGGCACGCCCAGGCGAACATCGAGAATTACCGGCGTCCCGTCGGCATCGGGCCTGAGAGCGACCGAGGTGGTGAGCTCGCAGCCGGCCAGGGTACTGCGGAAATAGCCGCGTTCCCAGAAGAAGTTCGATTCCGTATGGGCCAAGCCGATATATATATTGTCAATTCCTTCCCGCTGGCGGGCAAAGGTGTACACCGTCCGGGCGGGTCGGTCTTGCTCGTATTCGTATTCGCGGAAGGTAGGCGAATTGCGATAGATATGAAACCAATCGCCGTCATCGCCCAACTGGGCGCGGAGGAAGCGGCCGTAGGGAGTGGTCACTTCCCGGATAATCCCGCGCTTTTCCAGTTCGGCGGCGATCCAGCGTTCATAGCGTTTTTGTTCCTCGTTATAATTCAGCGAGCGCGAGTGGCTGGCGCCATAGGCGACCTCGTAGCGGCACGATTTCCAGTATTCAAAGCCCAGGGGGTAGCCGCAGAGCATGGCCCGGCCCTGGCCGAAGGTGTGCTCGGTAATGGCCACTTCTTTCGCCACGCCGGCAAACCAGGCGCGGGGCCGGGCCTTAGCAACCCTCAGCGCCGCGGTCAGGTCGGCCTGAAACTTGTATGGCCGTGGCGGCAGTCCCGGCACGTATGCACCTTCGGGATGGCCGGTGTAGAGCAAGTCCGGACGGACCGCCACCGGCACCCGGAGCCGGGCCACGTCCGCCCCGAAGACATCCGCCAGCGGCAGTCCTTTGCGGCGTTTGCCATACTCGTCGTACAACCCCGGCGCCCCGAAGCCCATGAGGCTGCCGCCCTGCTGCACCCAGTCACGGATGATTTGACCGCTTGTCAGGGTCATGGACTGGGTGTTCGGCAGGATCAGGACCCGGTAATTCTTCAGCCCGTCTTTGAGCTGTTCTTCAGCAATGAAGTCATAATGCACACAGGCCCGCTTGAGCATGTGGCCCCAGGCCATCGCACTTTTATAAACCGGGTGGTTTTTCTGGGCTGCGTCGCGGCGGAGGCTTGTCTGCGACCAGAGCACGGCCACGGTTGCCGGCGGCATTGCCGTGTTCATGATCACCGGGCCGAACTCGAGACAGCGCCGCGGGGTCAGGAAATAAGAACCGATGCCCGCGGCGCCGATTTGCCCGTCGCAATAGCGGAACCAGCTCTGGGGGAAATAGGCGCGCATACTCGTGTTCGGCCCGCCGATGACGACCCGGGAAGCATCGTAGAACGGGGCCTGGGCGGCGGAAGCGCCGCCGGTGGTGCCGCAGCCGGCGTGGATGCGCAAGTGCCAGAGCCAGCCTCGATTTTTGGCAAAGTTCCGGGCCAGGGCATAACCGGCGGGACTGTCCGTTTCCGTGGCGGGGTTGTGGGAAAGCTGGGCCAGGAGATAGGCGTTCCGGGATTTGCCGGTGTGGGCGGCGATCAGCCGGTGGAAATTATCACTGCTTGTCGGCGCCTGAATCCGCAATTCGGCCCAGCCCTTTTGCAGTCCGGCGGTGACCCGCTTGACATATTCCACCAACCACGCTTCGCGACACATCTCGGCCTTTACCAGGGCGCTTTGGTCCACTTCTTTGTCGGCCAGAATCGCCTCCGGCGTCCGCCAGGGGCTGTCGCCTTGGCTCCATTCTTTCCAGAACTTGTCCATCCCCGCAGATTCATCCGCGACCGCCGCCAATTCCGCCTGGCCGCCCTCGAGGTAGACCGCTTCGACCTGCGCGGCCCATTTCTGCTTCAGATGAGCCGTATAAGCGGCGGCAAACTTCTCAAAAGCCTGCCGGGTGGGTTCGTGGAACAGGTTAATGCCCGGCGGTTCTTCTCTTCTTCGCCGCCTTCGCTCTGGCTGGTGGCGGACGAACTGGCTTTCGGCGCCAAACTTATCACGGTGCCATTTCGGCGGCGAACCCGTAAGCGTCCGCAGCATCGGGCTGACCATGATATGATGCTTGGCCAGACGTTCGATTATCCGGTCCAAGCTGCTGAAATCATATTTGCCCGGCTGCTGTTCGATGGCGCCCCAGTTGCCTGCCGCCGGCCAATCTATGTTGGCAAAGGCAATTCCGCATTTAGCCCCCTTGCCGAGCAGGTAGTCGGCCATGGTTTCGGGTAGTTTGAAGAAATGCTCCCGCAACAGCCAGCCGAAACGCAGACCCTCGAGCCGGCCGCGTTCGCGCTCGGGAGTTTTTTGCCAAGGTTCCGGCTTGGAGATCACTTCCCACTCGATCTTTTTCCCGGCGGCAGTTTTGACCTGCTCGGTCAAGGAGAGTTTCAAAGCCTGGCAGCGCTTGTAGAAATCGTTGACTTTGCCGACCACCTCGGCGCGGGCCCGCTGGACTAACTCGAGTTGAGCGCGCCCCGGCGGACCTCCCGAAGAAACGTCCAACTCCGCTTGGAGCGCCGTGGCCCCGTGGTCCACCCCGCGCAACGCACCGTACAAGCCTTCGGCCTCGATGAACAGGTCCTCGACCTCACGGTAGCGCTCCGGCCCAGCCCAGCCTTTCAGATACAGCGCCAGGGCCCGGGCATCGTGGAGGTCCTGGATAGCGTAACGATGCAGCAGCCGCAGGTCCTCGATCCGCTCCAGTTCCGCGCGGACCTCGGCCGGCTTAACAGGGCTGGGTTCTGGCGTCGCACGCTCGCAACCCAGAAAGGTGGCAGCCCCGCACAATAATCCGAGCAACAGACAGAACATACTACAGCGATAAATCATAAAGCAACCTTGTTTGGGTCTTGACTTCTGGGTTTTGAACTTTACCTGCTCAGTGCGTCAGGGCATAGAACAGCCAATTGATGCTCAACTGATAGATTTCTTCCCGGGCCTGCTGCACGGTGGGCGTGGGTTCGGCATGGGCCGGATTACCCAGTGGATTGAGGGCCGTGGGCGGAGTAGACACTTCCCAGTAACAGCCGTAGTCGTTCGGGCAGATAAGAATGGCGGGGCGGCCGTTGAGGTAAACGCATTGAAACGGCTGCATAAACTGCTCCTTGAGCGGCGGCATTCGGGTGATCTTATAGACAATACTGAACAGGTCGGCGAAAGCCGGGATCGTCATCAGCATCAGTTTCAATTCGGCGCCGGGCACAATTCGCTGGACGTTGGGCGGCACCGAATCCATGAACGGTCCCGAACCCGTGCAGTCATCCAGCAGCAACGTGCCGCCGCGGGCGAGATATTTCTTCAGATTCTTGACCTCTTCGTCGGTGAAGGTAAAGCTAAAGTGACTGGTGAAATAGATCAGCGGGTAATCGAAGATCTCATCGCCGATCAGTTCGATGCCCTCGTTGTCAAGATAAACCGGGAAGGTATCGCGGGTGCGCTCGCGCAGTTGATAAAACAGCATGGGCAGGGCGGTTGGGTCATTGTTCCAGTCCGACTTGCACTGCGGTTTGATGCGGCGCAGCACCACCTTGCCCCGGCGATCCTTCTTCAGCCCCGCCGGCTTCTCAATATTCGTACCGTCGAAGCGGGTGATCTTCTTGGCGGCGGCTTTCTCCAGCCAGTTCGCCCGCGCGCCGGACACCCCCAGCAAGGACCCGAAAAACAGAATCGCGAAAAGTCTCATTTCCCCTCCATGCTTTCCACCAATCAACATCCAGGCTTTGGCGTATTTCATTGCTTCCGCAGTGGATTTTCCCTGTACTATAGTGTAGAGACCCCATGCGTCAAGATACTCAGGCGCCGACATAATCCAGGTCAGGGTTGCTGTTTTGAGCGGAGGTGTTTCAGGAGCGGGTCAATGATTTCTTTCTTGAAGGCTTCGTTTTTGGTTTTCTTGCCGCGCTCGACCAGCAGGTCTATATGCTCAGTGGTCGCGTGCTTGAACAAGGCGCTTTCTACTACATTGGCATCTACATGAGAAGGCTCCAAGCCCTTTTCATATTTTCTTTCAAAGTAGTCCAGCAGTTCGGCCACAGTTTCGGCATCGCCCAGGGAGATCAGCGCCATGGCACAACCTTGCCTGTTCGATCCGTTCTCGAAACTGAGGTCGTCAAATGCCAACGCCAGCGCCCTGGCCGCGTACTTGGGTCTCAGCCGGGCAAGAGCGAGGGCAATACATGCTCGCGCCATATACCTCCCGAACCCGACATCCAACGCATTGCCTTTCCAGAATCTTTCCATCAGGAACATCGGGGTCTGGCGGCAGGCCCGGGCCAGTTGCTTGCCCACATAGCGGTACTCGCTTGTACGCCCACGGGGCCACGTTCCCTTTTTCACGGAAAGCCGCCAATCCTTCAGCTTGCGAACGGTCTTTTTCTGGCGGACCCGCTCGAGCACAATGGCGCAGGCCAGCTTCTCCCGCCAGTCCGTGGCCGTTTGCTCAAGCTTCACAAACTTGTCCGGGAACACGGTACAAACCTTCACGGCCGCGGCCCGGGCCTGGCGATAGTTTTCACCCCCTTTTACACCCCATCTTTTCTTCCAAGGAAGAGAGCTAGTGTCCACGTATTCAAAGCGCCAGGTTCCGCCAGGTTCCGCGACCATTCTGTTGATCAAGGTCTCCGGCGAGGCAAGTTGGCCGATAGCCTCAATAGCCTCAGGAGGCTTTTCTTCCGGGAACCAACTGAGCCAGACGATGACGCCCACAAGCAGCAACAGCGCCACACAAATGACAGCTATGGCAACAATACGCTTGAGCTTGCGCTTCATTCTTCCTCCTCCCGCCAAGCCCTCCACCAGTTAACTTTCAGGCTCTCGCGGATATCATTGGTCCCGCAGTGGATTTCACCGCCATTCCAATGCAAATACCACCATCCATTTCAAGACCTTCATCGCCTGTCCCTTCCCGATTGAATGACGTTAACAATTTGAATATTGTACCTTTACTGCCTGCCTCCCCCAAATGCAAATCTGTTCTCGAATAATTTTCGCTCCCTCAAACCACCTATTTTGCCAGGGTGAGGCCACTTATTGGTTTTTCAAGAAGAATTTGCCGTTGACCCAGTTGGCCAGGTCGTGGCGGTTGCCGTCCCCGGCGTCCATGACCGAGAGGATCATGCGTCCGGCGCCGGCCAGCTTATCCACTTTCAGGGTCACGGGCTTGCTGAAACCGTTGATCGTACCGGAATTGGCGCGTTCCTTGCCGTCAACAAAAATGCGGAAGACGACCGACCCGCGGCCCTCGGTGCTGCCGTCCACGCCGATGGTGACCTCGAATCGGCTGAAGAGTCCGTCCAGCGGATACTCGATGAAGGACACGGCGTGAGCGCCGATGCCGGAACTATAAGTCTGCTTGCCGATTCGCAACGGGGTGCCGACGGCGCTTTGGTAGTGGAGGATTTCGCCCTTGGTCTGGCGGGCGTTTAACGCACCCCAGCGCGTCAGGGAAACGTAGCCGGGGGGCATGGGTTCGAGCCGGTAGCCGGCACAATTGCCCGGACCATCGTAATTGATGACCACGCGGTTGACGCCGGCCCGGCAGTTGAGAAGCCCAAAAGTGGATTCGCGAACACCCGGCGCATTGTCCTGGCCTGGACTCAGGTCCCAAGACCGCGCCGGACCGCGATTAAGTTTGACCTTGAGCTTCACCCCATCCTTGAAATACCAGCGCCGGCGCAGCAGCACATTGCCCGGCCGTTTCAAACTAAAGCTGAATTCCTCGCGGGTGAGCCCGTAGAAGTATGGCTCACGCACTTTGCGGCCCCCGGGAATAATCCCTGTGTGGATTACCCGGCGGGTCTTGCCTGTGGCTTGGTACTGCGCGCGCCTTTTCGAGTCGGTCTCGCCCAGATGCAGGTCGAGAATGACGGGGTAGCTGCCGTCCGCAGCTTTCAGGGTACGCAGATCATGGACCAATTGCTCGAGGCTATAGCCCTCGGGCAGTTGCAGGAATACCGGCAGCGGCATACAGTTAAGGCCACCATCGAGCTTCACGGGGAAGCCGAAGACGTCCCGGGCCGCCCCGCGCCGCCAAGTGACCGGAATGCGGTAGCTTCGGGCGCCGTCCAACGTCCGCCAGATGACCATCGTCAGTTTGCCGCTTTCATCGCGGTAAATGAACGCCCGATTATTGTCCAGTCTTTGATCGCAGAGGCTGACACTTTTCACAAAGCGCCAGTTGGCAAGGAACTTATGGGTTTCGATGAGGGCAAAATACGAGGGCTTGGGCACATGATAGGGCTTGAATCCCTGGACGACCTCGCTGCTGCCGTAGCTTGTGCGGTAGAATACGCCATAACCCGCGAACGTGAAGCCGGGGTTGATAATACGAAGCCGGGGCATGCCGGCGCCGCGTGAAGAAAGGATCATGGCTGCCCGGGCGTGATAAGCGGCCTGCTGCATGGGCGAGACGTAAGGGCCGATGGCCCAGTCCAGTTCCGAACACGCGGTTTGCCGCTTGGTCTCGCGCAACTTCAACATCGTGTTCAACTCGTCCAGAAAGCCCTCGAGGTCGGCTTTCTCCGGGGAGAGTTCGCCCAGGTTCATCTGCACGGCCAGAACGTCGAAGTTCAGGGACTCGGGATTCGGGATGCGGTCCAAATAGTCCAGGGCCTTGTCGAAATTGAACCCGCCGGCAATGACCTTGGCCCCCGGGCGATAGAGCTTGACGGTACGGTAGAAGGTCTCGAGCATCCGCGGATAGACCAAGGGCGGCACGCCCTGCGGCGATTCTTCGAGATCGGGATTCTCCCAAAAAATCCATTCATCGAATCGGTCTTTATATTCGCGCAGGCATTCACGGATGAAGATTTGCCAATCGATCAGTCTGGCGGGGACCTGCAACATGTTGGGTATCCAGCGCTGGTAAGTGCCCTTAGTGATTGCTTCGGCAGCCTCGGGGCCGGCCCAGTCAGCGCTGAACCCGACCACCGGGACCGGGCGGAAAACACCCTTGCGGGTACGCTTCTTAAGCTCATTCTCGAACCAGTTATAATGATAGAGATATGGCACTGCCTCGCTGTTATCCCAGTCGAGGTAGACTTTCTCGTCCATCAAGCCCAGCGTCCGGCGAAGTTTAACCGAATCAGTTATGAACGTGAGCGGCTCAGCGCCGAAATACCGCTTCGCGTCCAGGACCATAAGGTAGTGAGTGTGGGAGTGTGACACAGCCGTCCCGGCTGTGGCGGAATCTTCCACAGGCGGGATGCCTGTGCCACCTCTAAGCTTAAGCTGGTAGATGCCCGGCGTCAGCGATTGAAGCAACACAAATTTCCGTTTCACCCCGGGGGCCAGTTCCAGGTTCAGTTTTCCCTGCTCGGCAACCTGCCCCTGGAAATTCCGCAGTTCATAGCTGAGCGGCTGTGTCTTCGCGGCTGCCGCGTAATTGGACACCGCGACGACCAACGGCGAGCCGGGCGAATGAATCCGGGTCTCATCCGGGTATGCCAGTTCCAGCTTCAACTCGTCAGCCGCAGGAATGTGGGTGAACACCCGGATATTGTCCAAGCGGATTTCCGTGGGCTGTTGCCCGGGTTCTTTCAGCGTGGCGTTGAACGCGAGGTTGAGCGGATACCAGGGCTTGAACAGGAAATAACGGTTCTTGTCGCCGTGGTGCGCGGGTATCACCGGCGCGTGGATGACGACCTTGCGCCAGTCCTGCCAGTTGACGGCAATAGGTTCAGGCCAGAAGATGTTGTAGTTCCGCAGCCACATGCCCGTAAAGCCGCTGTCGATCAGCATTGGTTGCAGGACCACGGGCCGGTCGCCACCTTTCACCATCAGCTCGATCCGGTCAACCAGCCCGGGCAACGCCGGATGCAGGAGAACGGAATTGACCGGCGCTTCTGAGCCTGCCTTGGCCTTGCCGGGGGGAGGGGCTGGCGCCGGCCGCACGGTGATGGCCAGAGCGGATTTTGAGCCTTCAGCGCCGCCAGGGACAATCTTGGCCTGCGATTCCGTCACCGCGCTAGGCTTGTAGCCGCTAAACGTCACCGGTTCCTCGAAGTCATGGATGATGCCGCCCTGGCTGGCGTTCTTCAGGGTATAACGCCGGGTGATGCGCACCCCGGCTCGAGTCGGATCGAGGAAAGTCACGTCGATTTCGACCGGGCCGGCCGGATTCCGCTTGGCCAGTTCCGCCAGCGGCAGTTCGGCCGCCGCATAACCGTTAGCCGGGACCTTCAGTTCGATGGACTTGATATAGATCGCTTTGCCCCCGCCGTCACGCGCGCGAATCGTCAGCTTGCCGTTAGGCAACGGCCCCCGCCAGCCGCTGCCGACAGCGACAAAGAGTTTGCCATCCGGCGCCAGATTGCCGTGCGGCTTATTATATTCCAACTCCAGCGACAGGACGCCGTCAGTTCCAATCTGGGTCTCGACGCCGAGGTCGTCAATCCACACCGAGCGTGCTTTGCCGCCGCGGGCGGCCCGGACGGTGAAGGCCAGAATACTCACCGGCGCGTCAACTTTCGTGGTTGATCCCTTCAGCCCGGTCACCTGCATACCCTTTCCCAGCACGGGCACGCGGAAGCGCCGCCACCCCGAGAAGTCCAGTTTGCAGACCGTCTCATAACTGAAATTGGCGTTGCGTTCCCAAGCCGGCAAGGGATAATTGATGCGATCTTCAAAATGAACGATAAGCTCATCGGCAAGGGGTATCTTGAGAATCTGGCCTTCGCGGATTTTATCGGTTGCCAGTTTGTTGTACTCCTTGATTTCCTTTACCGTGACTCGGCACGCCCGGGCAATCCGGCCCAGGTTCTCGTTTCTTCTGACTTTGTATTCTTTCCAGGCTTCAGTCCCTTTCACCCACAGGGTCAAGAATAGCGGTTTGCCCGGCAGTACCTGGCGGCTCCAGGCGTGGGCCTGTTGCCCATCCTGATAATCAATGCGCAACGACTGGCGGCCGCTGCGCTTCACCTTCGGGTCGAAGCTGATGCCCGGAGAGGTCTGCGGCTTCAGGTCCCGCAGGTGCGGGGAATAGTAGTAGCGAAGGCTAGGATAGTACGGCCGGCCGCTGGCCGCGAACCATAAGGTCTTATCACCGTGCTCGAGGCTGCTGACCGGCGCCAGCGCGTTGGCATGAGCAAAATCTTCGGTGGTGTCGAAGTACAGCGCGTAGCCATCGCTTTCGATGCTCAGTTCCAGGGTGAAAGGACCAACCGCTTCCTCGGCTTCCGGAGTAACATCCAGGCGGTGGTAACTGGGAGTCTTCGCCGGCTGGATGCTATCCTGGCGCTTGAGAATTTCGTTATCTTCGCTGTCCCGCACGATGAACGAGACGGGAATGGCGCGCAGGTCGCGGCCCCGAAAAGCTTTGAGTCCTATTGTGGCGAACACCTTATGTTTCGGGAAGGCCCCCCGGCAACGAAGGCCGTAAGTTCGGAGAGTGGCTGTTTCGCGGCTAAAGAAAATCTTTTCCGTATAGTCAATCTTCAGCGCGGCATTCAGCAACTGCAGGTCTGCACGATATAACTTCTTTGGGTCCGGCAGATTATTAATCGGCGCCCGGCCGCGCCAGGGGAACTCGCTGCTGACCGGAACCGTCACTTTGGTTTTGGCTTTGGGCAGGATTTCTCCGCGGGCGTTGTAGACCTGCACCGTCAGGTTTATCTCTTTCAGACCCGGCGGCGCCACGGCCTTGACCAGGACCTCGACGTGCGGCTTGCCAGCCACCCAGATAACGCGGCTTTCGACCGTCCCGGCGCTGGCCGCCGCCGCGTACAGAAGAAGACATAACATGCGTGTGAACAGTCGCTTCATTTCACTTTTTATCTTTCACTTTTTCGGCGCGGTTGCCGGTCTGAGCACGTGAATGGTGCCGGATCGTGGATGCCACGGATAATTGATGCACATGTAGCTGTGCCAAGTCTCAGCGTGTCGCGGCACAAAGAACAACAAGCCCCGATAATAGCTTAACGGCACGAGGGGTGTTTCCATGGTGAACTGATTCAATTGGTCCTTTCTCTGCCCGTGTTTGCGCCCGTACCACTTGAGTGGTTCACTGTTGCCATCGGCCAGGTTGGCCAACATGGCGCCGCCGCCCTCGAAGTAGAGAACCTTCTTTGCCTCCCCGCTGCTCAGAACCATGGGTTCATACTGGAATCGGGTTTTGACTTTCTTCCGCCAGATGATGTTGCCGTCCGCGCGGTTGAGTACGGCCAGGGCGCCGCCGCGACAGCCGAACACCACGGCCTCCTTATCCACCACGGGGCAGCGGGCAAATTCGTCGCCGAGTTCGGTCCGCCACAACGCCTGACCCGTAGTTACCGACACGGCCAAGGCCGCGCCCTGCTGGTCCGCCAAGTACACCACGCCCTGGTCAACCGCGGGCGTCGAGTCCGTATACTTGGCTACGGGCAACTTCCACTGCAACTTCAGGTCCGCCGCCTGCCAGCATTGCAGAAAACCGTCCGCGCTAATGAAGAAAAGCCGGGTTCCATCCGTTGCCAGCGCGCCGAAGACGCCGCCGGAGATGCTCGCTTCCTTCATAATACTGCCGTTGGCTAAATCGAGTTGGAAGAGCTTGCCGCTTTCGTTCGCGGCGTAGATATCTTCCTGAATCGCGACAGGAGAGCCGAACAAGCGTTGCCCGAGCTTAACGCTCCACAGTTCCGAACCCGAATCCGGATTAATGCAGTAGAGCTTCCCATCGTTCCCGGCGCGGATGATCAGCCCGCCGTAATAGCTCCCGAAGGGTGTGTAGCCTAACCCGCCGGCCCGGCCCCAATAGTCGAAATCTTGCGCGAAATGACCGCGCCAGCCGCGGTTTTCCTTTAGCCTCCGCCGCCCGATCTCGCCGGTCAGATCAAAGGTTTCCGCCGTGTTCTTGCCCAGGGAACGGCCGGTGAAATAACGGTTTTCGGAGACCAGTATCTGGGTCATCGGCGCATTCCACTGCAGTTCAGTGTCATAAAAGCCCTGGCGGGAGGTTGGCGCCAGGTATTTCGCGGCCAGGGTCTTCGGGCGTTTGTCCACCCGGGTAAAATCGCCCATCCAAGCGTTTTGCCCCTCAGGATCAATGAACACAGGCGTGCCCTCGCGGCCGGAGAGCGGGCCATAAATCTCGATCTCGGTCAGTGTGCGGACCCGCGCGATGGAGTTCACGAACTTGATCTTCAGCATTGGAGTCTTTACCGGCGGGAACTTTAGCAGGCGGAACACCTGGCCGTTTTGCCGGATGGAAGCCACGAGCCGGTTCTTTCTCGTGCTCATGTCCGTGGCATAAATGTCGAAGTGCGGTGTCAGGTTCTTTTCATCGTAAACATTGAAATAGAGCGCCATCATGGATACCCAGCGCGGCTCCTTCAGCCCGAGCGAGACGGTCGGATCATGGCCAAGGGGCTGGATGTACCAGTTGCTCGAGATCTCGTTGAGCCGCCCGTTCTGCAGAAACGCCCCCTCGACCAGGTTCAAAGCGCCGGTCCTGATCATCTCAACCATCACCCGGTTCGGCGCCTCTTCACGCAGATTGCCGCAGGGATCGTACTTCTCGGCAAAAAGCGGATTATCGAGCACCACCGGGGTCACCGCATGCAACGGCTCGTAAGAAATGTGATTAACACTCGGGAAGCGGATACGCCGGAATCGCACCTTGTCCACCAGCACGGCGTCCTTAGCGGCCGCAAAACCAACCGTGAGCTTTCGGCAGTTCATGCCGTTCTTGATGACGACCCGGCCGAAGCGCCAATCAGCAGCGGCCGTAAAGCGCCGGGCGACAGAGTCGGGGTAATCACTGGCGCTGATGATTCCGGTCAGCAATTCAGTTTTGGTTCGCGGGTTCGCCGCCCGATATTGGAATTCGAGGACCCAGGTGACGTGCCGGCCCAGGAATTTACTGACCTCCTGGGTCAGCATTTCTTTGCCGATTCTAAGGCTGCGCTTGCTCTGATAACCTTCGTTATGGTAAACTACGGCCCCGCCTCGCCAGCCGCTTTGGCCTTCGCAGTCGCCGTTGATCAGGCGGTCAACGCCCATGCGCGCCATTTTGTCCAGTTCGCCTGGCGCGTCTTTGCTGCGGGGCCAGAGCTTTTGGGTGAAGTCGGGGAAAGAAGGGTCGTAAAGCGGCAATTCCCGGCCAAGGCGCGGGTTAAGCTTGGCGAGTTCAGCCTGCCATTGCAGGTTTCCCTGTAGATCGTAAACCATGACCGCGCCCCGGAAGCTACCGAGCACCAGACGCTTCGAGTCCGGCGTGAAACGCATGACCTCACCCAGTTCCGGCACCTTGAAGCGGCTTAGCATCTCACCGTCGCTGGTCTGGAAGATCGAGAGCGTGCCGTATTCGTCAAGCATGGCAATCAGTTTGCCGTCCGGGCTGAGGGCACTGTAGGTTGGCATGACCGCCAGCGGGCCGATTCGGCACGCCAGATGCTCCAGCGTATCGTAATAATTCAGCATCCGGTCGTGGCGGACAAGCCGGCGGACCCCACCCAAGGCGTAGGCGACGACCTCATACGGCCGCCTCGACCGCAGCTTCAGCGTCCCGTCAAACGCCCAGCGTTCATCTTTGGCGATGATGACCGGGCCGGGGGAGTTTTTCGGCCACGCCAGGGAAGCAGTGAGCTTTGTCCCGTTGTCTATGTTCTTATACTCATGCAGAAGCTTGCCGGCGAAATCGCGGATGACCAAGTGCCCGTCATAGACCGGAACATCCTCATAGGCCCGCTGGGTGAAGTACATGCTGGCCTCGATCTGGGCCAGCCGACTGCCGTCGGGACTGACGGTGTAACCGTGCAGCCGCCGGTAGAGAATCTCGTCCGAGACATGCTTGTCGTAATACTTCTCGCCCTTCCATTCAGCCAGGATATTGAATTTGTCGTCGAGCACGCGCATGCGGTCGCCCATGTTATGCAGTAGGGCGCGGCGCTCGGGCAGAAAGCGGAAACTGACCCATGAGAGCGCGTAACCATCACGGTAGCTGGTGGAACCGGGGTCCATATTCAGCCGCGCCTGGGCCACCGCTTTGCCGTCGAGGGTAAGTTGATAAAGCCGGGCGCCGGCGGCGGTGTAGACAAAGATCCGGTCGGCATGAACCCGCAAATTGCTGGCCCCCATCTCGGGCAGGAAACGGGTGAAGCGCAGCCTGCCGCCGGGATTGAACGAATAAAGGTTATTGCCGTGGCCCCAGGTGGTGAGGTAGAAGTTGCCGGCCCGGTCAAATTCGAGGCCGTTGACCATTTCGTTATTGCCCATGTAGCTTATGGCCGGAGTAATTTCAGTGGATTTGGCGGCGCTGCGGACGTGTTTTTCGGCGCTGAAGACAAGGGGTGCAGGCAGTGGTTGCGGCTTGGCTTTTGCGATGGCAGACAATTGGGCAATGTTCTGTTTCATGCCCTCCGCTTCATTGGCGATCAGACAAAGCGTGTCGAAGGTGTAATGCAGGCCTTTCTTTGCCACTTGAATGCTGGGCCGGACTTTCAATCCGGGCTCGCCGATGGGCGCCACGGTCACATAACCGTACTTCGTCAAAGTATCGAACAGGAAAGAACTGCCCCGGCCGCCCATGAGAATAGTGTGGCTGTCAACGACGGTGGCCGGGCCGATAATTTCCTGGCTGCCACGCCAACTATGGAAGCCGTCGGCCATCGGGTCCTCGGCCTCGGGATCACCAAGCGGGGTGCGGAACACGCTGCCTTCGCC
>SDBT01009986.1_pt1 | contig 15365 bp, 12 predicted proteins | sample 2277101 | NCBI WGS metagenome assembly SDBT01 (sample SAMN10404973, study PRJNA504765) | marine sediment metagenome | isolation source: marine sediment core GS10_PC15, 103 cmbsf | place: Arctic Ocean: Southern Knipovich Ridge | collected 2010 | reverse complement strand
CCATAAGACCCCATAGCTCTCTGGATTACATGCCACCTGCACCTGAAGCCAGGGTGGTTGATATCAGTTTACAAATGGCTTGATACTAACTTAAAAACTGGACCAAAGATTGGGGTAAGGTCATGAGGACCAATAAATATTAATTAATTATTAATATAAATATTAATTATTATATTGATATAAGTATTGAGGTAACTCCCCGTGTAGGACCCTAACTAATAGTAAATTATTTTTGAAATAGCCACTATTATATTATTTTTAACTAAAAGTAATATTTATGATACAGATATTTAATGAGTTTACCAAAGATAATATCTATAATCCAAAAGTTAATAATTTTTATTACAAAAAATTTATCCTGAGTTTATAAGTTATTGGCCACTGTACGCAATGTTAGAGCCCCAATAATGACCTCAAATAAGGATATTTATATACCAGAATTGACAATATAGTTAAACAAATTCAAATCAAATGAATGATGCACTAAATTATTGAATAATATAATAGCCATCCTCACAACAGTCCGGAATACTGACATTATGGGTGGACTAGTTTTTGGGAGGAAGGTCAATCGTATGTTATGTATTGTCCCATCTAATAAATAAGGATTCAAGAAAAAAATAATTTATTAAAATCAGATATACTTTCTGAATTTCTATCTTAGGTAATATCTGAACTATTAATATCCTTTAACAGTTTTTGTATAATGGAAAGATGAGAGATAAATTGTTAAGTGTGGAGATCTTTAATTCCATAGAAAATGGTCTAAAAATTATTTTTAAAACTATCCCAATTTAGTATATATTTGGGGTAAAATAGGAAGAGAAGGATTAGTCGTTGTAAAACAATTCACGACATGTTAGAAAAAATTTAAAAGTGAAAAGTTATATGCTTATATTTTTAATATAGACTCTAGGATAGAAAGGATTTTCTAAATGCGATTCGGTATTGTAGGCAATAATCTCTACGGGCAGATATTTACAAGAGAAATAAGCACAGTGAAAGATTGCAAAGTAGTTGCAATTTGCTCTGATTTAGATGAAAATCTTGATTCACTTGCCAATGAGTTTTTTTTGAAGAAATATAAAAATTTTCAAACCATGTTGCAAACTGAGACGATGGATGTGGTTTTTCTGGCATCTGTAACCCAGCATCATGCATGTCAAGTAATGTCTGCATTAAAACATGGTCTCCATGTGGTTGTTGACCGTCCAATGACTTTTACAGTTCCAGAGTGTGAACAAGTAATTAAATGCTCTGAAGAAACTGGAAAACTTGTTATTGTGGCTCAAGTTTTAAATTTCTGGCCGGAATATGTCAAGATACGAGAGATGATCTCTGCCGGAGCATTGGGTACCATTACGAATGTGACAACCTCTCGAGTCTCTGGTCTAATAAATCCGAATTGGGCTCATAGGCTCTTAAATCCAGAATATGGATTTGGCGATCTTGAAGCTTTGGTTCATGATATTGATTTTCTTAATGGCCTATGGGGCGAATCAAAATTGATCAAAGTCCATGGAAATTACTCAAGGGAAAATGGTTTTCTTCAGGTTCATGCACTACTTAACTATAATGGATTGCACGCTGGAATCGAATCGGATTATGGTGTTCCCTACAATTATCCCCTCACGATGTATTTTAGAGCTGTAGGCACAGAAGGTACGCTCCAATTCATATTTCGTGGTGCATTGACAAAACAGGCCAAATCATCACGTTTACTCACTTTCTTTCAACAAGGTTCTGAGCCTCAAACGATTGCGGTACCTGTGTACGATGCATTTCAAAGCTTAGCTACTTATTTTATAGCGTGTATTTCATTAAATAAAACACCTGAATGGGGCAATATGTATCAAGCGAAATCGAACTTAGAAACATTGGTCAAGATAGCAGATTCATTGAGGTTCTAAAAAATAGATAAAAATATTCATGATACGCAGCAATTCTGCATCTTGTTTTTAAATCTTAAACTAAGTGCTATTTTTAGAAAATTCAGCTACTCATTCTCGAAGTAAACAGATATCAAATCCTGAGTACTTTGATTTTGCAGCACACTATGGGGCAATGATACTTCAGGCTGAGTCAGCCAAACCAAAAGATAAAGCTCTGGTGAAAAAAAGGATAGAAAATAGACCAAGAAATTAATGCTGAAGTTATCTCATTTTAGCTATAATTTGGATCAAAATTAGGGCAAGATGATTAATTGCTGGAGATAAATGAATTTTCTAATTATTTTCAAATTCTCTGATATATTTCTTATTAACCGGTAATTGATACTTACGATATGGTTTAATACATATGAAGTCTACAGAAGAGACTAAATATACTTTAAATTTTTTATTTTATGTCTCTAACTAAATTCCTCCAATACTTCTATCAATGCTAGAACATTTTCAAAAGGAACATTTGCTTGGATATTATGTACCGCATTAAATACAAAACCTCCTCCTGGGCTAAAAATATTAATTAATTCTCTTACTTCTTTTTTTACATCTCCGGGAGTCCCTAAAGCAAAAGTTTTTTGTGTGTCTACTCCTCCACCCCAAAAAGTAATATGTTTACCATATTCTGATTTAAGTTTTTTAGGATCCATACCAGTTGCAGAAATCTGTATTGGATTTAATATATCAAATCCTGCTTCTATTAAATCAGGTATTAACTCAAATACTGCTCCGCATGTATGAATAAAAGTCTTCCAGTTAGTATTTTCATGAATCCAGTCATTTATTTTTTTATGAAAGGATTTAAATAATTCCCTATAGGTATCTTTAGATAATAAAAGTCCTTGCTGAGTTCCAAAATCAGTTCCTGAAACGTAAACTATATCTATTAAGTTACCCATAATTTTATTTACTTTTCTATAATTTTCTAAAGCTATTTCCAATTGACCAGAGAAAACTTTCTTCACATACTCTTTTCGAGTAAAAGTTGATATATACCATTCCTCAACATCCCTGATACCTTTTGGGTCTTTTAACATTGGACCTGGAATAAAAGCAATATCTGCAAAACCCGAATTTGCTACAACCGCTGCTACACTATAATCATTTTCAGGATTTATTCTGTGAATCTCTCTTTTTAAATAATGTATATCTTCATCATTTAGTATTCTAAATTCTTCTAGATTATCTTTTGGGTCTAATTTTTCTTCATCTATTGTTTTTTGTCTTTTTATAGAATCAATGAAATGACCTCCTTTTGGCATCTTGGCGCTTGGAGGATATCTCTTATCACCTTCAGCATAGTGATATATGCTTCCATCTTTGTTTATTTTAGTATTAAACATCCCAGGAACTAAAACAGGGGTCCCATCAAACATTTCCCATTTTTTCCAGTTTTCTTTCCGATATCCAAAAAAGACTGTTTTCCCTTCTAAACCGACCACATCAGCTCTTAATATTTTTCTTAAATCATTATCAATTTCACCTAACATTTGAAAAGGCTCAATTACTTTTACAGGCGTCTTGGGACTATCCAGACCAAAATATTGACGTAGTTTGTAAATTACACTAACATGAATACCTGTAACTGGTAATGACCCAAAATCAATGGCTAATCTATCAGGCTCTTGATGCATTAATGTTTTTTTAATTTTTAACCTTGAATTAATTTTTGTTCTCCAATATATTATTAAATTCTATTCTTAGAAGAAAAGTAACAATATAATTATTGCTATTGAATATTAACTACGCAAACTAACCTGAAAGATAAATTTCTAGTTATTAAACGTTTTTAATACTATTACAGTTAATTTAAAAATATAAAAATTTTTTATTTAGCTAAAATAACTTCTATCTTTTTTTTCTTAAAAAAATCCAAATACTTATCTTCAATGTCATCAGTAACAATTTTGTTAGCTCTAACTATGTCACACACTTTATATGCTACTTTTTTATCAAACTTATTTTTATCACAAACTATAATTACTTCTTGCGCAGCATCTACCATAGCTAATTTCATTTTTGATTCGTTAAATATATAATTTGAAATACCAAAATCAATATCAATAGCATCGCACCCCAAAAAAGTTTTATTAACAGAAATATTTTTAAAGAATTGAATTGCATCCACACTTACAAGAGTGTAAACACCTTTTTTAAGAATTCCCCCAGCAACAATCAATTCAACATTTTGTTTGTGTGTTACTTCCATAGCAATATTTATGTCATTTGTTATAACTGTTATATTTTTTTTATCAATTCTTTTAGCGATTTCTAAAGTTGTAGAGCCAGAATCTATTATTATAGTATCATTATCTTGTATTAACTTAGCACTTTCATAACCAATTTTTTGCTTTTCATCTTTACTAATATTAGCTTTAGTTTTAAAAGGAATTTCATAAGATAGTTTTTCTTCGGTTATCATTGCTCCGCCATGTGTTTTTATTATTAAACCTTCACCTAAAAGACCATCTAAATCTCTCCTTATGGTAACTTTGGAAACGCCAAATGTTTCACTAAGTTCTTTAACTTTAGCTCTCTTTTCCTTTTGCAAATAATTATAAATTTTTTTTATTCTTTCTTCCTGAAACATATTTACTTCACATCTTCTAATTAATTTATGATGACTTCATTTTTACCTTTTGCTTAATCAATAATAAGAGATATCTATTTTTGATGGAAGATTTATTATTAATAATTCCATCATTAATAGTAATTTATTGATATCTTCTATATTACAACATTCTAGAGGCGAATGTGTGTATCTTGTTGGAAAACCAATTTCGATAGCTGGAATGCCCTCATTTTCAATTTGTATAAATGAAGCATCAGTTAGACTCCCATATGAAACACTTTTCTGAAAACTGACATTAGACTTTAAAAAAGAATCATTAACTAATGTCCTTAACTTCTTATTTGGTATTGTTCCACCCAGGGTTCCTCTTCCATGAAAGCTATATAAACTAATAACTGGTCCTTTCCCCAGTTTTACATCTGTTTTATTAAGATCAGGAGTATCGCATGCAACTACACAATCGATACATATCGCAAAATCAGGATTGATTTTTCTGGCTGCTGGTAATATACCTCTAAGATTAAACTCTTCTTGTACTGATGCTACAAAAAATAATTGCACATTATATTTTTTTGTTAGTAACTTTTCAATCAATTTCAATAGTATCAAACATCCAACTCTATTATCTAACGTAGGGGAAAAAACTATTGGACCATTTTCAATAAATTTCTTGCTATATGTAGCAACACATCCTATATCTATACCCAATGATACTACTTCTTTATAACTAGAACATCCGATATCAATATATAAATTATCGATAGGAATTATTTTATCTTTCTCGTTAATTGGGGTGAAGTGATGTGATTTGCTCCCAATTACACCCTCGATAATCATATCATTATTATTAATAATAGATATAGAACAACCTATAAGAGCTCTTTCAGGTATTCCTCCAATTTTTTCAATTCTGATGAAGCCATCCTTCTCAATTTTTCTAATAACAAATCCAATTTCGTCCATATGCGCAAATATCATTACCTTTGGTTTCCTTGAATCTTTACCCAAATGAACTATTATGTTGCCCAAATTATCAATATATGGCTTCAAACCAAAAGACTGAACCTTTTCTTTTAAATATTTAATCATTGGTTCTTCATGTCCTGAAGGAGCATGAATCATTATCAGTTCCTTTAAATCATTTTTTAGCATATCGGTTTCATTCATAGCTTATCCTTTTTTATAAAATTACTAGAATATAATATTTAATAATCCATATCATAAATTTGGAATTTCAACTAGCTCTTTATTTAATTTCGAAGTACATTTATACAAATCCTTATAAATTTTATAATATTTATCATATAAATATTTATTTTTTTCTACAGGAATTATCTCTTTATCCCATTCCACCCAATTCAAGACATCTTCTAATGAATTAAAAAAACCCATTCCTAGGTATGCTAAAAAAGCATCCCCATAACAAGCTCCTAAGGTATTTTTAGGGAGATATTGTTTTAAATTTAAAATATCGCTAACAATCTGCAATAGGATAGGACTATTTACTCCTCCACCTATAGCAATTGCTCTATTTATTGGTAATCCCATACTCGTCATATGTTCAATATTGTCCCTAATTCCGTATCCAATACTTTCTAAGATTGCTTTAAATATATGACCTTTATTATGATATAAGCTTAAACCAAAAAATACACCCCTGGCATTTGGGTCATTAATAGGAGTTCTTTCACCACTAAAATATGGTAAAACAATTAAACCATTTGATCCTATCGAGATATTTTTTGCTAATATATCTAATTCTTTTAAGGAGACATCTTTAAATAAATCCTTAAACCAAGACATCATGGCTCCTATAGATGACATGCCACCAAGAACCGCAAATTTATTTGATCTTAAATAGTTAGCTGACCATAAATTTGAAGTTTTAATAAATTTGTTTTCAACTTTAATAAAGAATCCAGAAGTCCCATACATAATCATTAAATCACCTTCTTGTACAACTCCACATCCTATAGCTTCTGCTGCAGCATCTGCTGTCCCCGCAATAACTTTTGTACCAGCTTTCAATCCTGTTTGTCTTGCGCTTTCCTCAGAAACAACCCCGATTATTTCATCAGCCCAAACTAATTCCGGCAGCAGCTCAATTGGAATTTCTGGACATAATTCATTAGTCCATTCCTTTTTATTACAATCATACATTGGGCCGAATGCAGAAGCAGTGTAATGATCAATAAAAAACTTTCTAGTTAAGCGATAGACTAAATAAGTAGTAGCTGTAACAATTTTTCTTGTTTTTTGAAATAATTGTTGTTCATTTTTCATATACCACAATATTTTTGGTCCAACAGATTGCATGCATAATGTACTTCCATTTACATCTATTAATTTCTTTTTTCCAATCCTTTTTGTTAATTCTTTAACTTCATTTTTTGATCTTGTATCAATACCATATAATATTGCATTTCTAAGAGGCTCTCCATTCATATCTAGAGGCAACATGGTTGGAGCAATAGCACTACAACAAACTGCAGATACATCCTTACTTTCAATTCCTGTTTTTTCTAAAAGTTGTTTAGTTAATAAAACAAAATCATCCCACCACTGTTTAGCGTCATGCTCTGCTTGCCCTGGCAAAGGTATTATTAAATTATGTTTGCATAAAGCTTCTGCCAATACTTTACCCTTTTTGTTTACTACTACACCCCTTGAAGCATGAGTCCCTATATCTATCCCTATAACAAGTTCTTTATTCATAGTAAATAATTATTTTGATCTTCTTTTTAAAATTCTTAACCCAAGATTGCAATTTGTATTAAGAAACTCAATTTATTCATAATTTCTATTTTTTTTTGCAGTTTCATACATTGAAATAATATTTTCTGGAGATGTATTCGCTTGAATATTATGTATAGGTGCAAAAATAAAACCGCCGTTTGGCGAAAAGTCAAATATTCTTTTCTTTACTTCTTCTTCAACTTGTTTTGGATTTCCATTTAATAAAATCTTAGGGTCACATCCCCCGCCCCAAAACGATATCTCATCACCAAATTTATCCTTTAACATTTTGGAATCCATATTATCTGCACTTACTTGAACAGGATTAAGAATGTCTATGCTACAATCAATATAATCATTTACCGCCCATGCTACAGACCCACATGAATGTAGATATACTTTTGCTTTTGTTTTTGATTTTATCAAACTAACTAATTCTTTGTGAAGAGGTTTTAATAAAGACTTATATAATTTTGGATTAAACATGGGTCCATTTTGTGTTCCGAGATCATCACTTATCTGTACAATATTGATTAAATCGCCAACCTCACTTAAAACATTAGACCAAAAGGATTTACTCCACCAAAGAAACTTCTCGAAAAATAGTTCTATAAATTCTACGTTTGCAACCAAATCTATATACGCTTGTTCAAAACCTCTTAAAAACCATAAATTTTCCCAAATACCAACTGCGGAACTAAACATTATTATCGCTTTGTCAGTATTCTGATATAAATCCAATATTTCATCCCTCAATCCTTTTATTCTTCCTTTATCCCATGGATCCGGAAACTCATACTCCTTTAAGTCCCTAATAGTAAAATTTTCCATTGCAGGTTTTTTCAAATCATAAAAATACCCATCCTTAGGCTTAAACCATACAGTCCCCCATTCATCTTTAAATTCTTTATTTATTGGATCTATTTTTAATTTCCAAAAAGATGGTGCTTTTGCATAAACTCCTATTATATCTGTCTGAAATAAGTCTAATACTCTTTTATCGGGATACACAATCTGTTGAGTCACTTCTTGTATTTTTGCATCTGGTCCATTTAGTTTTAAAAATTTTATAAGCTTGCTATGAGCATATTTATGCAAACTTGTATGCACACCACCAAAGTCTATTGGTATCTTATCAGGTTCTTCATGTCTAAGTGTAATTTCAACTCTTTCCCTTGATGTCATGTTCTTCATAATAAAATGTCTTTCTTAATAAATATTTAAATACAACTTCTCATACCAAAACATATAAGCATTTTAGTCTTATGAAAACTTACTCTATCTACAATGTCAGAGCTATAAAAAAATTTTTACATTAATTATTAATAATGTATATAGTATTATTATTAATTAATAAAAGATTTCATTAATTAAAAGTATTAACATCTTTTTAATACAAATTCAGGCATAGGTAGTTTTTTTAGATCATCTAGTGCTTTATTTATTTGTAACTGCCCCCCTGATACTACAAAAGCTCCATGTCCTGGGAAAATCATATCTATATCAAGATCTGAAAGCCTTGGCATATATTTTCTATAATCTGACATCTCAGATCCTTCACAATTTATTACACCTAATACTCCTTCTCCTGTTACGATATCACCAGAGAAAAAGGCTTTTCCCTCTGGAAATTCTACAAGATATCCGACAGATTCTTTGCTGTGTCCAGGAATATTTAGCACATTAAAAGTAGTATTCCCACATTTAATTTTATCTCCGTGTTTTAATTTTAATGAAACCTTACAATTGGGAAACTTATAATCTGAAGAATAAATCCCTGTTCTTTTAGCAATATCAAGAAAAAAATCTTTATCTACACCATTCTCAATAATATAGGCTTCTTTATCTAAAATACATACTTCACAATTAAATTGTTTACTAAATTCGCATGCTCCACCTGCATGATCGGAATGGCTATGGGTAATAAGTATTTTGGAAATTTTCGAAGGATTAAGACCATCGTTTTTAATATTCTCAATAACAGTGTCAAAATCGCGCCCAGTTCCGGCATCAATCATTATTAATTCATTATTGCAATCTACAATATATATATTGCAATCTAAATTACAGCTAGAATCAGGATGACTAAGACCAAAGCTAGTTCCGCCTACAATGTATAAATTATTAAGTATTTTCATCTCAATGCCTCCTCTTATTTATTTTTATTATTCATACTTATAATTGTTTATTAAGTTGTCTTTATATTATTTTCTTATATCTAAATAAATATTTAATGGAATTCTTAAAATAATAGACACTTATAAATCTAACCATTTATTCAATAAAATCAAATAAATTAAAAATACCTTATCTATGGCTCCCCTGAATTTATATTATATTCGTTCATAATTTCAGCTTATATTTTTTTAACTTATTTTAAAATATTTATTTTTCTATAAATTCTAACCCTTGAATGCACCCTCTGAGAGACCTTTTATAAACTGTCTTGATATAATTAGGTATAAAATAATAAGTGGTACTGAAGATAAAGTTAAGACAGCAAAAACAAGACCATAACGAGTTTCAAATTCACCGAACAAACTTGCAGTGGCTAAAGGAATTGTTTTTAAGTGTTCCGACCTAATAAGTATTAGTGGAAACCAAAAATCATTCCAGATAGGTAAAACATTTATTATGGCTACAGCAGATAGAGCGGGTTTAAGCAAGGGTAGTATTATCTTTAAAAATATTCCATAGTCACTACACCCGTCTATTCTTGCTGCATTACTTAACTCTTCTGGAATCATTTTAATAAAATCGGTTAGTATGAATATACCAAATGGTATTCCAAATACAGTGTATATAATTATTAATGAAAATAAGTTATCAATTAAATGCAACTTACTCATAATTTGTACGATATTTATAGTCCCAAGCCTTATTGGCACCATTAATCCTACTAAAAAATAAAGATAGATAAATCTATTTAAACGAAATTTGTATTTAGCTAAAACGTATGCTGCCAAGGAAGAAAATAATAAAATAAAAATTATAGAAAAAACAGCTACTATGACACTATTACGAAAATATAAATCAAAATTTGAGTTGGTAAATATAGTAGTAAAATTTTCAAGATTTATCTTACTAGGTAATCCATAAGGACGACTAAATATATCATTATTATCTTTAAATGATGTAAGCACCATTAAAAAGATAGGGTAACAGACTATTATTAGATAAATTAATAAAATTACATAAGCTATCGTACGAGTAGAAATATTTTTTAATTTGAACATTATATTTTCTCTTTTCCTTTAAAGCCAATCAGCCAAAACATCACAGCAATAAATATTATTATAAACATGATGGTCGAAATTGCTGCCCCAAGACCAGGATCTGGAGTAAATACTACTGCACCTTCTCCAAAAGTAGTTCTATAAAAAAATGTGCCAAAAATATCAGTTGCATAACTAGGATTTCCACTAGTTCCTTCCATTGCATAAATAAGGCCAAATCTAGTAAAATTTGCTACAAAAGTAAGTAGGAGCACAATCCCAATTACTGGTTTTATTAATGGCATAATGATAAATTTTACTAAACCAATAGGACTAACACCATCAACTTTAGCTGCTTCTATTACTTCAGTATTTATGCCACTAATACCAGCTGTAAATAGAATAAGTGGAGTTCCTAGATACTGCCAAGCAGCGATAATTGCTATCGTTGGCAATGCTGTTGAAGTATCACCCAACCATGGTCTTATTAAAGAATCAAGCCCTACCGTTCTTAGTATGTTATCAAAAACTCCCCATACTGGATTCAGCAATAAACTAAATAAAAACCCCACAGTAAGTACTGACATTGTTGAGGGAATAAAATAAATTGTCCTGAAAATTTCAGAACCCTTAATTTTTCTTGTTAACATTATAGCTAGTATTAAAGCTACCCCTATTTGTAAAATTCCGAACATTAAAAAAAACTTTAAATTATTAAAAAAAGCATTAAGTAATCTTTCATTAAATGGTTGAACCGTAAAAATTTTAATATAATTAGCTAATCCTACAAATTTTTCTGCTTTAAATAAATTACCTGTGTAAAAACTAAACTTTATTGAATTAAATATTGGAAAAACTAAAAACCAACTATACAAAATAAATGCAGGAGCTAAAAATAAATATATTATCCATCTAATTTTTTTAATCTTATACATATTTTTAAACAAATATCAACTTTTTTAAAAACATAATTATAATAATACTCTTCTGAGCTGGCTTTAAACAATATTTCTTAAAGCCAGCTCTTCTAACTCATTCAACAAAATTTACTTGAACTCATACCATGTTTCTAATCCATCCTGCACATGTTCTGCAGCTTCCATAGGTGTAAATTCTTTATTTGCCAATTTTACCAACGCTTCATATAATAATGTTCTTCCTGATGGTTCCTGATCAGAAAGCTCTTCGCTCATAAGTCTTTCATTTGGGCCTGCATTTTCATATCCTGTTACTTCAAACATTTGCTTTGCAAGTGCGCTTTCAAATATATAATCACCAGGTATATATGTGTAAAATCCTGGTATATTATTCATCATCGATTGAGCAGCCTCAGCAGTAAGCAACCACCTTAAATACGTAATAACTTCATCACGATTAGGTGTATCTACAAAAATACCTAACCCCGTACCATTGACCCAAGCATATTGTAATTTATCACCTTCATTTTGCACGGGTGGGGCAAACCATCCACCATCAAATTCCATACCCATACCTAAAAATGGGGCTACTTCCCATGATCCGCCCAAATACATCGCAGCTTGTCCCATAGCAAACATTTGTCTAGAACTTACAAAATCAATAGCTTGATAACCCTCTGGATAATATTTTGTAAGTGAATCTGTTGCCTCAAAAGCACTTAAAAATCGCTCGTCTGTCATTTTTATTTCTCCTGCCATAAGTGCTTTTCTGCCTTCTTCACCACCATAAAAATTGGGGCCATAATTGCTAAATCCTAGTGAATCTAAAGTCCACGCATCTTTGCTTCCTTGAGCAAAAGGAATTTCACCATTTTCAATTAAAACCTCACAAATATCTATAAGTTCTGACCAAAGCTTTGGTACTTCAAGACCATATTTATCAAACATTTCATTGTTGTAATAAATACCAGCTCCTACAGCAACCCATGGAAGTCCATAAGTGACTCCTTCTGTAGACCAGGGATCTGTTGCGGTGGCTGGCATTCCTGTTAATTCTGGAATTAAGTCATTTAATTCTTGAAGATAACCACCCTCATATATTGTTTTTCCAGATCCAAAGCTATGCAAAGAATAGACATCTGCAATACCTGTTCCAGTTTCAAGAGCCACACCTATTTGTGCATAATATTCTGTATTCTTTATTGGTAAAAATTCAACTTTTATATTAGGGTACCTTTCCATAAATAAATTATGCATGACTTCCATTCCAGCAACATCATCTGTTCTCCAGCTTGTGACCTTGATAGTTACAGGTTCTTCGGCTGTTGCAGTTTCTTCTTCGGCTGTTGCAGTTTCTTCTTCGGCTGTTGCAGTTTCTTCTTCGGCTGTTGCAGTTTCTTCTTCTTTACATCCTGTAATTAAAAAAACTGTAGTTATAGAAATAACCAATACAATTACTACAGCCCACCGTATTATTTTTTTCTTTATCATGATTTTTTCCTTTCTAATTCTCTCTTTACAATTTTATTTCTTTAAAATCAATGAGAGACTTGTTAGGTGATACTATCGATTATTCATCACTAAAACAAATCTCTTTTTATTTTTTCATGACTACCTCCTATCTAAATATACCAAAACAAATCTCTTTTTATTTTTTCATGACTACCTCCTCTCTAAATACAATACAACTTATTTATCTGCTATTTAACCTTTTTACTATTTTCATAAATTCTTTAACTCTATTTTTATCAACGTGATTTTCAAAAACTCCATCATACTTAAATGTTGTTCCCACAATTGCACCATCTACAATTTGAAGATTTTCGCTACAATTTTTTAAATTTACTCCAGTATTGCTGAATATAACACTCTTGGGCAAAATCTTTTTAATCAGTTTAAGTGTTTCCATATCTGTTTCCTCTCCAGCAGTACATCCTGACACACAAATAGCATCTGGTTTACAGTTAAATACTGTTGTTTTTGCTATTTCTGTTATATCTCTACGTCCCAAATAACCTGCAGCTTCAGGAACAATATTGTAGATTAATTTCACTTTTTCTGCTCCAATTCTATATTGATGTCTTACACTTTCTCCTGCATTGGTATTCCATAAGCCAAAATCACTTGCATAAACTCCTGAAAAAATTTCCCTTACAAATGTTGCGCCTGTTGCAGCTGCAAGATCAAGAGTCTTCTTTGCATCCCATAAAACATTAACTCCAAATGGAATTTTGATATAATGCTTAATTTCACCTATTATTCTTGCCATAGCTACTACTGTTTCCACTTTAACCTCTGTTAGGTAAGGCATACTGAACTCATTAGAAAACATAACTGCATCTACGCCACCTTCCTGAAGTGCATTAAGATCCGTTATTGCCATTTCTACGACATGGTCCATACCTTTTTTTTTATTGTAATAAGGATCCCCTGGAAGTGCTTCAAGATGACACATTGCAATTATTGCTTTTTCCGTTCCAATTACTTCTTTTAACCAAGTCATTTAATCTCCTTATACGGTAAAACAATAATATATTAAATTAATAAAACCTTATGATTTTATATGTATTTTTAGTTATTTATATATTACTTTACTTATTTATATTTGTCAATAATATGTAATGTGTCTGTCATTTAAAATTTAAAAGTGCACACTTATTGTAGGATTTAAAGTTTATAAGTTTGCAGAGCTGAAAAAAATATTACACTAAAAAACATTGAAAAAAATCTCTAAAGTTCTAAATATTTCAATTAGTAGACTTCTTGGATTGGATAAATAACCACTGCAGTGACCTTACCCCAATCTTTGGTCCAGTTTTTAAGTTAGTATAGCGAACTGTGACCTTCTCCCCAAAAACTGATCCAGACATAATGTTAGTTTTTTTCGTATAATAAAACTAACAAGAAAGGATCAAAAGACATGAGAAGCAGTAAATTCACAGAAGAGCAAATCGCATTTGCACTTAAACAAGCTGAGACAGGTATCCCTGTAAAGGAAGTGATCAGAAAACTCGGGATCACCGAGCAGACTTTCTACAGGTGGAAGAAAAAATATGGCGGCATGATGCCAAGCGACGTTAAGAAGCTAAAGCAGCTTGAGGAAGAGAACCGCCAGTTAAAGAAACTGGTGGCAGACTTAAGTCTTGATAAACAGATGCTCCAGGACGTTTTATCAAAAAAGTTCTAAGGCCTGCTGTCAAACGTAAAACAATTAGTTGGCTTCAGGCCCATTATGATATAAGCGAGCGATTGGGATGCAAGGTGATAAAATTTAACAGGGCAACCCAGCGCTATATAGCCAAAAGAAATGATAATATTCTGCTTAGGATGCGCATATTAGATATTGCCCGGGCAAGGGTCCGGTATGGATATAAAAGGATACATGTGCTGCTTCTCCGTGAGGGGTGGAGGGTAAACCATAAGGCTGTATACCGCATATACCGGGAGGAAGGGCTTAATCTGCGATATAAGAGAAAGAGGAAGCGGGTCAGCCAGGCCAGGTTACCCAAAGTTGATGTAACTGGGATAAACCAGTGCTGGGCCATGGACTTTATGTCAGATGCACTTTTTAACGGCAGGCGTTTTAGGACCTTTACCATGATGGACGTGTACTCAAGGGAATGCTTAAATATTTATGCAGGCAGCAGCATTACAGGAGACACAGTAGTGGACATACTAGATAGCATTAGCTACCATAGAGGACGACCTGAAAGGATAAGAGTAGATAATGGGCCGGAATTTGTATCTAAAGCACTGGATAACTACAGCTATCAAAATAATATTAAACTGGAGTTCTCCCGTCCCGGAAAACCAGTAGATAATGCCTTTATCGAGTCGTTTAATGGTAGTCTTAGAGATGAGTGTTTAAATACCAACTGGTTCCTCTCTATCGAAGATGCACAGGATAAACTTGAAGCATGGAGAGTAGACTATAATGAGTATAGGCCTCATAGTTCCCTAGGTAACATGACTCCAGCTGAGT
>SDBT01009985.1_pt1 | contig 15365 bp, 18 predicted proteins | sample 2277101 | NCBI WGS metagenome assembly SDBT01 (sample SAMN10404973, study PRJNA504765) | marine sediment metagenome | isolation source: marine sediment core GS10_PC15, 103 cmbsf | place: Arctic Ocean: Southern Knipovich Ridge | collected 2010 | reverse complement strand
GGACACATCTCGCTCCTTTCACTGTTTTGTCAGTCTACTACCTCTCAGGAGCTCGTGCCACCCGTCCAGAGTGTTCGGTTATAGTGACCCTATTTGTGTCCCATTATCGCTGACGGTCTACATCCAAGGCACTAGGAAGGAAGGAGACTAAACATGCTTGAGGGAAAGCGCATCGCTATTCTTGCTGAGGAAGATTTTGAGGATGCCGAGCTAGTGGAGCCGATGAGGGCAATGAAGGATGCTGGCGCCCGAGTAATGGTTGTGGGTAGTGGCTCAAAGCAAAGCTATAAGGGCAAGCGCGGCACGGTTACGATAGCAGTTGACGCTACTGCCGATAAAGTGAACGCTGAGGATTTTGATGCTGTTATCGTGCCTGGTGGCTATGCTCCGGACAAGATGCGCTTGCATCAGCCCGTGATTGACCTAGTAAAGGCGGCTTATGACAGCGGCAGGGTTGTTGCAGCGGTGTGTCATGGACCGCAACTCCTTATCTCAGCAGATATAGTGAAAGGGCGACGCCTCACTTCCTGGCCCTCGGTAGCGGTAGACCTCAAGAATGCCGGCGCAATTTGGGTTGATGAGCCTGTGGTCCAAGACGGGAATCTTATTACCTCCCGTAAGCCGGCTGACCTGCCGAGGTTCAATAAGGCAATAATTGAGGCTCTGTCTGCTGACGAATACATTGAAAGGAGGCCTGGATGATGTGACAATTAACGCAGGGAATCGACCAGTAACAGTTACCAAAAAACGGAGGCAATCAAATGAAAGTCAAAGATATAGGCATGAAAGAAATCTACTGTGCAACTCCTACTATGAACCTGAACGAGATAGCATCGATGATGAAACGACACGGAGTAGGAGCCATGCCGGTTTGCGATGGTGACAAGCTGGTAGGAATGATAACCGACAGAGATATAGTAATTAGCTGCGTGGCTGCAGGTATGGACGCGGTAGCTTGCCAGGCGAAAGAGTTTATGACTTCAAATCCTATAACAGTAACGCCTGAGAGTGATTTGGAGGAGGTGGCAAGGGTGATGGCTAGGGAACAGGTTCGTCGTCTTCCAGTGGTAGAAGAAGGCTGCCTAGTAGGCATGCTTTCTCTGGGAGATATCGCCATGGTGCTACCGGGTAATGACAGTCTGGTGGCGGAAACATTGCGCAAGATTTCCACACCAACACAAGCTGTCCCGTCTTGTTAGTCTGGATGATTCAAGTTCTAGGCAGAGAAAGGAGAACATGTTGTATCAGAAAATCTTGGTTCCGCTGGATGGCTCGGAGTTAGCTGAGTGTGTGCTTCCCCATGTAGAAGCTATTGCTAAAGGATGCGGAGCAATAAATGTCATATTTATGCGTGTGGTCGAGCCTTTTCTACGTGGAGAATATTCCTTTAGTGAGGAAGAGTTGAAGCGCTTTGAATTAGAAAACAGAGAGTTTGCTAAAGAATACCTGGACCAACTGGTGAGCCAAATCAATTCTGACGGGATGGACGTGCAAACGGTGGCTATCACCGGGAAGGCAGTGGAGAGCATCACCGACTATGCTACCAAGAACGAGGTAGGCCTCATTGTCATTGCCACTCATGGACGCTCCGGGATAAGCCGCTGGGCGCAGGGAAGTGTGGCTGACCGCCTTCTCCGCTCTTCCTGCATACCGGTTTTAATGGTGCGAGCTCCAGGGTGTGTTCCTGGTATTTAAGGACAAAAACTAAGGAGGGAAAAAAGAAATGACTGACACGACAAAGATGATACAAATTGACCAAAAGATTCCAGACTTAGAGATGGAAGCATTCCATAATGAGGAAATCAAGAGCATCAGACTTTCTGACTATAAGGGCAAGTGGCTGATTTTGATATTCTACCCCGCTGATTTTACCTTTATTTGCCCTACGGAGTTGGAGGAAACAGCTAATTATTATGAAGAATTCAAGAAATTGGGCGCCGAAATATTGAGTGTCAGCACTGATACGGCATTTGTTCATAAGGCCTGGCACGATCAATCCCCGGCTATTAAAAAGGTTAAATTCCCGATGCTAGCTGACCCGACTGGAAGACTCTGCCGAGAATTTGGCACTTATATCGAAGAAGAGGGGCTTTCACTGCGAGGAAGCTTTATCATTGACCCCGATGGAATACTCAAAGCCTTTGAGGTACATGCTAACAATATCGGCAGAAGTGCTAAAGAGCTTTTACGTAAACTGCAAGCTGCTGTATTCGTTAGAGAACATAAAGAACAGGTCTGTCCGGCCGGCTGGGAGCCAGGGAAAGAGACGCTTATCCCAGGATTAGAACTGGTTGGTAAAATTTAAATACCTGGATCTAAATTATAGAAAGGAGCAAAGAAATGACTTACAAAGCGAAAGACTACAGCAATCTTATTGGAATAGAGGGTTTCAGCGAAACATTGCTCAAGAACCACTTCACTCTCTATCAGGGCTATGTAACTAACACCAACAAAATCCATGAGTTACTGAGTAGTAAGGCTAAAGATGCTACTAATCCCGAATACGCAGAACTCAAGCGCCGTTTCGGTTTTGAGTTCAACGGCATGCGCCTCCACGAATACTACTTCGAGAATCTGGGTGGCAAGGCACCCCTGGATAAATCGGGCACTTTAGCGCAAAAACTAGCTGATGCCTATGGTAGCTATGAGACCTGGGAACAGGATTTCAGGGCTACCGGAGCTATGCGGGGAATTGGCTGGGCGGTACTCTATCAAGATAATGTGACTGGTTGGCTGTTCAACCAATGGATCAATGAACACGAGGCAGGTCATCTTGCTGGCTGTCGGCCCATCCTGGTGATGGATGTCTTCGAGCATGCCTTCATGACTGACTATGGCTTAAAGCGAGCTGACTACATTGAGTCCTTTTTCAAAACCATCAACTGGGAGGTAGTTGGAAATCGTCAATGCTGAGATTGCCGGGGAACGGAGCACAGAAGTTGCCTGAAAGATACAAATAGAAAGAAAGGCTAAGGCCTCGAAAATAAGCCAGTATGGGCGCAGTTACCCTGGAAATTGGAGGAAAATATGAGTAATATCAGAGGAGTTAAAAAAGTGTTGAAAAGCACACCTACCATGGAAGGAGCTGGTGTCCAATTGAAAAGAGCTTTCGGATTTCACCAGGTTCCGCTTTTGGACCCCTTTTTACTCCTGGACGATTTTCATTCAGACAACCCTGATGACTATATTAGAGGTTTTCCATGGCATCCCCACCGAGGAATAGAGACGATTACATATATGCTTCACGGTGAGGTCGAACACGGCGACAGTATGGGGAATAAGGGGGTAATTTACTCGGGAGACGTCCAATGGATGACTGCAGGCAGTGGGATTATTCATCAGGAAATGCCTGAAGGTCAGAAAGATGGCTTAATGTGGGGTTTTCAACTGTGGGCAAATCTCCCCGCTTCGCACAAGATGATGGACCCTCGCTATAGGGATGTTAAGAGCAGTCAGATTCCGAAAATCACTGTTGATGCTGGCGCACAGGTAAGAATCATTTGCGGGGAAGTTAATGGCGTGAGGGGACCCGTACAAGACATTGTGACTGATCCCGAGTACTTGGATATCACAATCCCGTCAAAATCTAATTTCAGACACACTGTCAAGAGAGGACATACCGTCTTCGCCTACGTAATAGAAGGTGCGGGCTACTTTGACCAAGGGCATGATTCATATGCATTTCAGATAGTGGGTACTAATTACTTCGATTTTAAGAGGGATTACTTATTTGGTCCTGAAAATCTGATTATTTTCGATGACGGTGACGAAGCCGTCGTCACCACCGAGGATAAATCAGTCAGGTTTCTTTTAATATCGGGGAAACCTATTGGAGAGCCTGTGGCCTGGTACGGGCCTATTGTTATGAATACCCAGGAAGAGCTGAGAATAGCATTTCAAGAATATCAAAATGGGACTTTCATCAAAGATACGTAAAGTAAATTCTTAAGTGAAGATACAATGACAACCATCATAGGAATCTCAGGCAGTCTTAGGAAGGGGTCATTCAACACAGCGCTTTTGAATGCAGTTGTACAGCTGGCGCCGGGGAGTTGCAAGATAGAGGTTGAACATATCAACGGTATTCCTCTATATAATGGGGATATCGAGGCCTCGGAGGGAATTCCGTCAGTAGTGGCTCAATTGAAGGATCGTATTGCCGGCAGCGATGGACTGCTGCTGGTTACTCCTGAGTACAACCACTCCATCCCCGGCGTCTTCAAGAACACCATCGACTGGTTATCACGCCCGCCCGACGACATTGGTCGAGTGTTCGGCAACCGCCCGGTCGGGCTTATCGGCACCTCCATCGGTCCGTTTGGAACCATCTTGTCTCAGGTGTCCTGGCTCGCTGTGCTCCGGGCTCTGGGCACACGGCCATGGTTTGGTCGCACGCTCTACGTCTCTGACGCTTCGCATGTGTTCGACGAATCGGGCGAGCTTATTGATCAGATCACACGTGATCGTTTGCAAGCCTATTTGGCAGGCTTCAGCGAGTTCGTGCATCAGATAAAGTGAGCCAGCTTCAGGTTTTTGAACCCCTTTATGACCATGGTGTCTTCGGCTTCGGCTGTTCCACACCATCCACGTAGAGCGCATCGACTCTTTCATTAAAAAAACAGATCATGCCCGCAATCCTGGAAGCCTCTGCCGCAGGGTAGGTATAATACCATGCGATATCGGGGATAACCTTATTACCCGCTTTTACCGAGTAATATTGCGCCTTGCCTTTGTAGGCACAACCCGTTACCTTGTCGCTGGGGACGAGCAAGTCCATTCGGACGTCTAACCTAGGCAAGTAATACCGGGTTGGCAAGCCTGTCTCGAAGAGGAGGATAGGATTACGACTTTCAGCTACCGTCTCGCCGCCGACAATTACAGCCACATGACGAGTGCTCTGTAGTATATCGATCCTCTTATATGGATCGTGTGGATGTATGTACACTGGTTCAGCTTCCTCAAACCAGGCATCCATCTTATCCCATACGAAAGCAATATATCCACTCAAATCGAATGTCTCGGAAGTGGGTTTGGGGTAGGACCAAGCTGCATTCTCGGCAGTTCTTTCACCAACCTTCACCGTCCAATAAGCAGCATTTCCCAGCTCCGGTGAGTGTTTCGTATGCTCGCTAGGTAGCAGGCGGTTCATGCGTACGTCTTCTTTGGGGAAATAGTAATAAGGTGGCCCCCCCGGACGTAGCAGATATACTCGCTTACTGTCGGCGATGAATTCGCCTCCAAACATGACCCTTACCCATTTCGGGCTTGGTTCGAACCAGATGTCCTGGCCGTTCTCAGTGATGTGTTTCTGTATCATTTTTTCTTTTTCCCCTCCTAATCTCTCTGATCAGTGAGCTAACCCAGCACGGCTTTGCTCGTCGTGGGATCGAAAGCGTGCATATTGGTCATGTTAAAGACGACCTCGATGTCCTGCCCCGGTCTTACCGCTGTCCGGGCATCCACCCGGGCCAGGAATGGCTTGTCCCTACTCAACAAGTGGAGGAAGAACTCGTTGCCCATCAACTCAGTCACGTCTACCTTTGACCGGACTGTTGAGGCAAATATTCCCGGTGGCTGGTACTCTCGAGCGTGGATATGTTCTGGCCGGATACCAAAAATGATTTTCTTCCCTAAATAGGGGGCAAGCATATTCACTTTCTGTGAAGGTACTGCCACACGCAAGGTATCTGCCTCCAGTTGCATCTCGTGCTGGTTGCCCCTTACCGTAACCTCAAAGAAGTTCATCGCCGGACTACCGATAAATCCAGCCACGAATACATTGCCCGGCCTCTCATATAGCTCTTGAGGTCTACCAACCTGTTGTAATACTCCCTCATTCATCACGGCAATGCGATTGGCCATAGTCATGGCTTCCACCTGGTCATGGGTCACATAGATGAAGGTGGTGCCCAGCCGCTGATGGAGCTTACTCAGCTCGGCGCGAGTCTGGACACGCAACTTAGCATCCAGATTGGAAAGAGGTTCATCAAGCAAGAAAGCGGCAGGTTCACGCACAATGGCTCGTCCCAGGGCCACCCGTTGTCGCTGCCCACCGGATAGCTGCCGGGGTTTACGCTTGAGCAGATCCTCGATGCCTAGAATGCGGGCTGATTCCTTCACCCGACGCTCTATCTCAGTCTTGGGCGTTTTTCGCAGGCTGAGGCCAAAAGCCATGTTGTTATACACTGACATATGTGGATATAGAGCATAGGACTGAAACACCATGGCTACGTCTCTGTCTTTGGGCGACACATTGTTGACCAAACGGTCCTCAATGTAGATATTGCCTTGGGTGATTTCTTCCAGTCCGGACAGCAATCTTAATGCGGTGGACTTACCACAGCCAGAAGGGCCCACCAAAACGAGGAACTCCTTATCAGGAATTTCCAGACTCAGGTCGTTAACAGCCACCACATCCCCGAATCGCTTGGTCACATGCTCAAAACGTACTTCAGCCATAGCTTACTTCTAATTCTATTTTACATCATTTCAATTTGTGGGGGCTAGCCCTAGCCTTTCACTGACCCGGCTAAGATACCTTGCACGAAGTAACGCTGTAGGGCGAAGAAGATTACCAGTGGGAGCATCATGGAGATGAAGGCAGCCGAGGTAAGCAATTGCCATTGGGTTCCAAATGAACTCACCAGGTTGGTGATGGTCACTGTCATGGGCGCTTTGCTGGGGTCTTGGAGAATGACTAAGGCTACCAGGAGGTCATTCCACACCCAGAGGAATTGGAAAATGGCCAGTGAAGCAAGAGCCGGGACGGATAACGGCAATACCAATCGGAAGAAGACCCGGAAATTGGAGGCGCCATCCAGATAGGCTGACTCCAATAGCTCTCGAGGCAGGGCGCCAAAAAAATTGCGCAGCAGAAAGATAGCAAAGGGTAAGCCGTAGGCAGTGTGCGCCAACCAAATAGCCGGAAAGCTGCCCGCTATCTGTAGATTTGTAAGCAACCGTAGAACTGGAATCAGAGTCATCTGGACCGGTACTACCAATAGAGCAACTACAAAGATGAACAGTGCATCCCGTCCCGGAAACCGCATCCAGGCAAAGGCGAAGGCGGCGTAACCGGCCACCAGGATAGGGATGACAGTGCCCGGAATGGAAATGATAAGACTGTTTATGAAGCTCGGTCCCATCCGGTTCTGAGTCAGGACTTCCTGGTAGTTCTCAAGAGTAAACTCAAAAGGGAGTTGAAAGGCTGTCCACCAACCAGAACCAGCCACCGCTATCGAATCACGAAAGGAACTGACCAGCAAGCCGAAGGCGGGAATCATCCAGAGAAGCCCAATACCCACAACGACAAAGTGTAAGGGAAACCGAGACACAGCCCTGCTTAATCTGAACACAAAACCTCCGATTGTGGTTTGCTTGCTTTCTGGCTCCCGTTCCTCAATCATCGGATTTCCTCCTGTCTCCGGAAACGGCGGATAGTGATTAGCATAATGGGCAGAATAGCCGCTAGAAGGACGACGGCCAGGGCAGCGGCTCGACCAAAGTCACGGAAGTTGAACATCTCCTTAAACATCAGGGTAGCCACCACATCAGTGCCGAAGTTACCCGCCGTCATCACCCAAACCATGTCAAATTTCTTAAGTGCCTGGATCACCAAGGTGGTGGCTACCACGGCAATAGTTGGGCTGAGCATGGGTAGGATGATGCGCCGGAAGATCTGCCATTCGCTCGCCCCATCTACACGGGCAGCCTCTAGGACTTCGGTGGATATTCCCTTCAAACCAGCCGATAGCACCACCATGGCAAAACCAGTCCACATCCAGACCCCAACCGCCACCAGAGCAAAGTTGTTGGTGTGCAGAGGCATGGGAAGAAGCTGGCTAATATAGGGAAGGGGGTGTTCCACCAACCAGGCAATAGGGCCAAGGCCGAAGCCAGTGCCAGCAGCATTGATCAGACCAATTTGAGTGAAACCCTCTGGCCGGAAGGCATACATAAACCGCCAGATCACGGCGGCGGCCACAAAGGAAATGGTCATGGGGATAAAAATAGCCGCCTTTGCCAAGGCCTCATAGCGGACATGACCGGTGAACACAGCAAAGATGAGCCCGAGACCGACAGCAAGAACGGTAAAGAAAACCAGCCAGAGTACGTTGTTCAGCAGGGCGGCCTGTGTGGCGCTATTGGTAAAGACAAATTGATAGTTCTCGGCACCAACATAGGCACTGGAATCATTATTCATGAAGCTGATACGAAGGGTATCAATGACCGGGTAGATCAGGAACACCCCAATAAACAGGAATGCCGGTAATAACCAGAGCCAAGGTATTAAGCGTCTTCGCCTGCTCAAAGCCTTCTCCATTAAGCGTAGAGCGGGGCAACCTTGGGACTCTATTAAGGGTTGCCCCGCTTTTACCATTATATTATCTTACTGGTAGGCATCAACAGCCCTAGCTTCAATGTCAGCTAGAATGTTGTCTAATTGGGCAGGATTCTGCAGGTAGGCCAGTGTGCCATCCCAGAAGGCCTTCTGTACCGCTGAGGGCATGTTATCATCGGCGTCGAAGCGAAACACCGTGGCACCTGTCAGTTGCTCAGCAGCCAGCCGCGCTAGGGGATTGGGATAAGCATTCAGGCTGACCTGGTTGTTCACCGCGGTGAACCCACCTCGCTCTACCCAGATCTGCTGCGCTTCTGCTGACGCCAGATACTCTATGAAAGAGCGAACAGTTGGGTTGTCTTTGAACGCCACCACCACATTGGCGCCGCCGGTCACAGCCCCAGCATACTGGGAATCAATGGTGGGGAAGGGGAAGAAAGCGTAGTCTTCCCCGGCCACCAGGTCAGGAAACTGCTCAGCAATAAACCCCTGGGTGAAGGCTCCTAGGTAATACATCGCTGCTTTTGGCGGATCCTCAAAGGGCAAATATGACCCGTCTATGAAGCCAGTGGCTAGAGCGGCGATAGCACCACCGGGAACGTAGTTGGGCGTGAGGGTTATCTGGCCAAACTTCTCCCAGGCAGACTTAATTCTGGAGTCTGTCCATGATATTTCATGGTTGACCCACTGGTCATAAACGTCTCCTCCGGATTCGTGGAGCAGGATCTCACCAATCCAGTCAGTAGCCGGCCAGCCACTTGCCTCACCACTCTCCACCGCCACCGACCATGGGTTCATGCCTTCAGCCACGATGCGGTCGGAAAGGGCTATCATCTCATCCCATGTGGTCGGCACCTGCCAACCTTTGGCCGCAAATGTCTTTGGGTTGTACCAAACAGTGCCTTTGCTGTCAGCCTTCATGAAGATGCCATAAAGCTTGCCATCCACGGTACCCAGCTCAATCCATCCCTGAGCATATTCCCGGCGGATCTTGTCCATATCCAGGAATGAGTCCAGAGACGTCAGATGACCGTCTCCGACCAGCTCTACCATCTGCCCCGGGTTAGGTAAAATGGCTATATCAGGTGGATTACCGGCTACGACCCGGGTCGTTAGAATGGCAATCAGGTTCCGTGTGCCTGAGAACCCCATAACACCTCCAGTTTGTGCCTCCCATGGTGCCACCATGGTCTGGAAGCTTGCCAGTTCGTCTCCTCCCCAGACACCGAGCACGTTAATGGTGCCGATTTTTTCCTCCGGGGGGGCTGGAGTTGGTGGTGCTGGAGTTGGTGGTGCTGGAGTTGGCGGTGCTGGAGTTGGTGGCGTTGGGGCTTGGCATGCCGTGAAAACGAGACCTACCAATACCACAATCACCACACCTAACAATAACTTTCGGCTGCGAAAACTCATTTTACACCTCCTTTCCTTTTTCGAGTGATTGGTTGGAAACGACCAATCACTCTATCTAAATGTAATAATAGCTGACCCAGCATAAAGAAGTCATAAAATAAGGAGGAAAAAGGTTACAAAATTATTACATTTTGGTCTTTAGCGTGGAGTAATGAGCAACTTGTATTTTTGTGTGCTTCCCGTCCAACAGATTGTCGCGTTGGTCATTGTACTAGAAAGTAAAGAGGGCTAGATCTCAGACTTGTTGAGTGTTTGCCTTCTCTATATTCAATATAAGTTCTATCATATTACGGGAAAGGATTGGCCTCTGTGGCGAGGCTACTCCCCTATTGCCGCCCACACAACTTTGAACATCAGTTCGCCCGTTTGCGCATTGTCACCTGCTCTTGGTACCGATCAGTAACGGCCCACCTGATGTCCTTAATCGCCCTTCATCTTGAACAATTTCACTACTTCTTGGGGAGGGTAGAGGATGCAATTGCTTCCTCTGATATAACAAAAGCCCCTTTTGTTAAGCAGTGAACACTTCGTCATGTTGTGACTTCACGAATCCTTGTCCTTGTGAAATGTAATCACGACAATTTAAAGGAAAGTTGTGCTGGCCTGTCGATGGGAACCTACTTGATTTACCATTAGACAAACGTTGGCATGGCTGCCCTTCCTTACGTATATACGTAACGTATATTGGAATCTAGATTTAGAAATTGATTAAGAATGGTCATGGCGATGTTGGGGTGGGAAAAGCTTTGACTTTCCTGTACAAGCCTTTAAGATAATGGTCGGATAAATCAATTGGCGGTTCATACATGAACGAGTTCAAATGGATGGGTTCAGGTGTCATCATCACGGCCTGGTCGAGAAGCGCGACCGCTCGTGTGTCAGTACTAAATAATTCTTTAAAGACCTTGAAGAGTCCTACTGTCTGGTTATCTTTGAGCTGGTCTGTGATAGATGGGTCGTTAATCCGGCGAATCATCACGTCTTCAGCAGTGAGTCTGATAGCGATTGACAAGACAACCTTATTTTCCAAGTTGATGCATTCAGGCGCATTCAGACAATTTTCTGCTTCCTGGAAGATGAGTGGTAGTACAATTCCGGCGCCAAAGCTATGGTTCAAAGAAAGCGTCTTATTAAGTATGTCAGCTAATTCGGCGAGAGTAATGGAATTAGAATCTGATTTTTGATGAAGCACTGACCTGTCCCCACATAATGCCACTGAGGAAACTGTGGGAGTTTTACCTTTCGTACACCACGGTTGAAGGAGAGGGGGATAAAGGGGGTGAGGTAGAAAATAATCTCATCACATCACCCGCTTGAGCCTGGGGTTGGGGGTTATACCGGGGATTCTACCTCTCTTGGCAATTGGCTTGCCTTCTACCTCATGCAGGTCAGCGGTGAAATCAATCGGCTTTGCCCCAGTGATATAGCTGCCGACACCAAAGCCATCAACCGGAGCCCCCTCCTCAACAAATTGCTTGGTGCGCTCCAGGCTGATGCCGCCACTGACAAAAATCTTGACATGCTTAAAACCGGCTAAATCCAGCCTGGCTCTCACCTCCTTGACCAGGTCAGGGGTAACCCGGCCCCGTTCACCAGGGGTATCCAGCCGCACACTACCAAGCTTCTCTCCCAGTGCCTGAGCTACCAGCAGGCTCTCCTCAGCCTCATCCTTAAAAGTGTCAACTAAAGAGACACGAGACACCTCAGGTGGCATATGCTTATCAAAGGCTAAGGTAGCCTTAACCGTGTCACCTATAATGAGAATCAGGGCATGGGGCATAGTCCCTGAGGCTTCAACGCTGGTCAGCTTAGCACCGGCGACACTGGAACAACCAGCACAGCCGCCAGTAATAGCCGCGTAATCCATTATCCCCACCACTGAAGGATGAACATGGCGGGCACCAAAGCTAATAACGGGCACCCCCTGAGCGGCCTCCACACACTCTCTGGCGGCTGTTGCCCAGCCACTACAGTGGGCTAGAATGCCACAAATAGCTGTTTCATACAGGCCATAGCTCTGATAGGGGGCAGTTATGCGCAGCACCACTTCCTTGGCACTCATTGCCTCACCCTCAGCCAGAGCCCATACCTCATGGTTAGCTTCAGGCAGAACCCGAGTCAGCAGAGCCTTGACCTCCTCTATGCCACAGAGTATTCCGGCTCTACTGGCAAATACCTCCATGGTAGCTACTGGGTTAAGTGACTCACCACGCAGTACCTCTAAGGTACGGAGAAAGTAGATATCAGCCGTCTCCCCGGACAGGACTGCCTCGGAAGGTTCAAATTTAGGTGGCTTCACTCGGTCACGCCCAATGCTGGTCAGCTTTGCCCCTAATGTCTTCTCCATGTGCTCCAGGGCAAAGCGATGTGTTGCCTCATCAAACGAAGCAACGCAGTCAACCGGCACCTCAACCTCATAATCACGATTCCTGGCATTAGCTACGGTATGCAGCACACAAATATTGGTGCACACGCCACAAACGATTAATTTCTCTGGCTTAAGCTCTTTCAGCTTCTCATCGAGCTGAGTGCTAAAAAAGCCGCTATAACGCTTTTTGGGTATTATCTCACCAGGGTATTTAGCTAACTCCGGAATGACCTCCGCCTCGATGGTGCCCTCAATACAGTGGGGCGGAAACATCTTGAACTCAGGGTCATCCGGGGTATGATGGTCACAGATGAAGAATACCGTAGACCCCTGAGCCAGCTCCGTCTCCAGAAGACGCTGTATATTGGGGATTATGCGACGGGCTCTAGCCCCACAATACAAAGGATAGCCCTCCTCCAGGAAACCCCGGAGCATATCTACTACTAAAACTACATTAGCCATAACTCCACCCTCCCGTTGATAAATCTGATTATCAGCCTAATGTCGGAAATGCCTTTCGCCAGTAAAAACCATAGCTATATTGTGCTTATCAGCGGCCTTAATTGAATCTTTGTCCCTTATTGAGCCACCGGGCTGGATAATAGCTGTTACCCCACCCGTCGCCGCCGCTTCTACCACATCAGGAAACGGGAACATAGCATCCGAAGCCAGAACACTACCCACAGACTTCTCTCCCGCCTTCTCCTTAGCTATCTGAGCACTGACAATCCGACTGGGTTGTCCCGCTCCCATTCCCACAAGTGTCTTATTCTTAGCCAGCACAATAGCGTTTGATTTTACATGTTTAACCACTCGCCAGGCAAAAAGCAGGTCTTCTTTTTCCGCCTTGGTTGGCTCACGCTTGGTTACTGTTCTCAAATTGGCGCTACCTTCAGGAACAGAATCAGAGCCCTGGACAAGAAACCCGCCCTTGACCTTGCGGAAATCAAGGTAGCCCGGTTCAGTCTTGCCATAGCCCGGTGGTAGTGGTGTAACCAGAATACGCAAATCCTTCTTGCGCTGCAATAACTTAAGCGCCTCTGCCTCATATTCCGGGGCGATGACTATCTCATAGAAGACCGGCTTCATCTCCTCAGCCATGGCCGGGGTAACCACCCGGCTGGAAGCGACAATACCGCCGAAGGACGCCACCGGGTCACCGCTAAAAGCCCGCCGATAGGCTTCAGCAATATCATCGTTACTGGCCAGGCCACAGGGATTGGTGTGTTTAATAATAGCTACTGTGGGGGCAGCAAAGTCAGTGACCGCTCCCCAGGCAGCATCAGCATCCAGAATATTATTGAAAGAGAGTTCCTTACCCCATAGCTGCTTTGCCCCGGTGATACCGGTTTCCTGCCCGGCCCCCACCATTTGCTCAGCGTAGAAGACTGCCGGCTGATGAGGATTCTCACCATAACGAAGCGTCTGGCGCTTCTTCAGGGCTATGGTCATCTCTTCAGGAAAGCCGGTCACATCCCGTCTCAGGTACTGTGAAATGGCGGTATCATAGATAGCTACATGCTGAAATGCCTTCTGTGCTAGCCGCTTACGCTCGTTCAGTTCCAGGGTCCCGGCCTTTAATTTTGCCAGAACTAGCGGGTAATCGGCCGGGTCTACCACCACGATGACACTGGGGAAATTCTTGGCGGCGGCCCGAATCATAGTTGGGCCACCAATATCAATGTTCTCCAGTGCTTCATCAAGGGTAACTCCCTCCCTGGATACCGTCTGAACAAAGGGGTAGAGATTAATCACTACCAGGTCAATAGTCTCAATGTTATGCTTGGCTAGCTCTTCCATATGGCTGGGCAGCTCACGCTTAGCCAGAATACCGCCATGAACCATTGGGTGCAGTGTCTTTACCCGGCCATTAAGAATCTCAGGAAAGCCGGTAATCGCAGAGATACTTTTTACCGACACCCCGGCTTCAGCCAGTGCCTTCTTGGTGCCGCCGGTGCTGAATATTTCAAAGCCCAACTGGCTTAAGTCTCGGGCAAAATCAGTTACCCCCGCTTTGTCAGACACACTGATAATGGCGCGCATTTATTCCTCCTCTATCTTTTCTTTCATTCTATTCCATAAACTCAATCAGAAAGTATGAAGCTAATATGTCGTAGACGCAGCAACCCTTACCAGTGCTCTTTTCGAGATCCCTTTACTTGCCGAGAGCACCAATTCAAACATACCCGACTTATCAGGGTCAGGGTACCAATTCCACCACAAGGTATTATGGTCTCCCTCATCTAGAATCCACCCCCAGTATCCGTTGAACTCTACTTTTTCACCCGGAAGCCTTACTGGTATTCCACCTTCGCTATACCAGCGCACATTCATCTCCATTTTGCTCTGGAAATCGTACCTCTGACGATTTCCAGACGCATCCGTGTAGCTAACCAGCTCCTTTTCTATTTCCTTGTCAGAAATGAGAAGCACTACGGTACTATCCACAACATAAACTTCCTGAATCTTATACCCTTCGGGCAGATAAGTAGGCGCAGGTAGAGCCATCCCGATTATGCTATCAGCTTCATTCAGGGTTATTTTTCGCGCTTCAAACGGGATTTCGTCAGCGAATGTATCACTTTGACAGCCACCAAAAAGGAGAGCCATTACTACCAGCAGACTTGCTGCTAACCATAACCTTTTTCTCAGTTTCATCCTCACCCCCTTTATCCCCCTCTCCTTTAAAGGAGAAGGTATTTATTCCACGGTGACCCTAATCCAACCGTACCCCCGAAATGAGCGCTCAAATTCTTGGTCAAAACGGAGCCAGTATTCGCCTGGTGCAAGTTCCGGGGATGTGGTAATAGTAAGTACCGATTGATAGGTAGAATCCGGATATGCCATAAACGACTCTGGTTCTAGGTTAACACCCAACCCTTCGGGCATGGGTAATATAGCATCACTGTATTCTCCACTGACATGAGAGATGCCCCATATCTTGAATATCCCTGGCCCATCTTTTCTTGTTTCCAGCGTAAATTCGATTGTTTTCGTCTCCCCAGGCTTTATTTGAATAAAATCATCATGATAAACACGTGCCTTGCTTAAATGTGACAGTCCTGGTGTTGGCTTTGGTGCTGAACAGCCAATGACCGCCAGTAGGACAACCACTAGAGTCACAGCACATAGAATAATTAGCTTTTTCATTTTTCACTTTCCACTTTATGGGATGAATGATTTAATTGTCCTGCCGAATTCATCCGGGAGCAAGATTCCTCTCGATAACACTCCGCTATCAGGCCT
>SDBT01009984.1_pt1 | contig 15367 bp, 13 predicted proteins | sample 2277101 | NCBI WGS metagenome assembly SDBT01 (sample SAMN10404973, study PRJNA504765) | marine sediment metagenome | isolation source: marine sediment core GS10_PC15, 103 cmbsf | place: Arctic Ocean: Southern Knipovich Ridge | collected 2010 | reverse complement strand
GAAGGAATTGTAAGCGGTTACTCCGATGGCACCTTTAAACCGGCAAACACCGTTAACCGTGTAGAGTCACTCAAGATGCTGATGCTTGCCTTTGATCTTGAAGCAGGACCATCCGGTTCACTTCCCTTCTCGGACACCGATGACTCAGCCTGGTACGCCAGCGTACTTGCCACTGCCCTCGAAAAGGCCATTGTAAAAGGCTACGAAAACGGCACTTTTAAACCGTCAAATACCGTCAACAAGGCAGAGTACTTAAAAATGCTCTTCCTGACGGCCGGCATTTCACCAAGCGAAAACCTTGTAGCCAATCCTTACAGCGATGTTCCTAAAGACGCCTGGTACGCGCCATATGCTTATCTGATGAACAAAATGAACCTGCTTTCAGTTGCCAATGACCGCTTGAGCGCAGGTAGCGGCATGACTCGTGGCGATGTAGCCGAAACCATTTACCGCCTCAAATACATTCAGGACAACAATATTGTGACCTATTCAGGATAAGTATATTGCTAACTGGAGCAAGCAGTAATTAGTGTTTTTTGCTCAATTTGACATAATCTAAGAATTTGCTTTTATAGAGGAAAAGAGTACAATTAATTGTCCTTTGCTCTTTAAAAATCAGCTTTGAGCCGGGACATCTTGTTCTATCCCATCAATTTTAACAATTTAGGATTATTGGGGGGATCAGGAAACGATTCCCCCGGCCCAATTTTCAATACGAGAGGATTTTCATCTATGAGTAAGATTATTAGATTGATAGCGCTGATCGCGCTCTCTTCCTCCTTCGTTGCCTGTGGCAGCAGCACAACCATCAATCAGACTGTGGTCGGCGGCTACTGCGAGGTAGCCGAAGACTGCCCCTGCCCCACAGACTCCGACTACGAGGCCGAGTGCGTCAGCAACATGTGCATCTGCACCGAGACCGAGATCGTCGAAACGATCGTAGAGGTCGGCTGTGAGACGAACGAGGACTGCGAATGTGGCACTGGCCCCACAGGACCTTATGAACCCCTATGCCAGGAATCTGGCGTCTGTTTCTGCCATGAGCTCAACCAGGAGTGCTATCTCCTGGTAAGGAGTGAATTCTTCTACAAGCTCGTTCGCGAGCTCCCCTTCTTCAAAGACTTCGTACCTCCGACGACACCAACATTTAGTGACGTACCGACAGATCACGAACACTACGCGGCCATTGAGGCAGCGACTCAGATCGGACTCGTCAATGCTGACTTCGACGAGTTTCGACCCGATGATAACCTGAACCGCGCCGAGGACACTAAGGCGGTCGTTATGGCAATCGAGGCCGAGATTATCAACCCCGATGAAGAAACCTACCTCGATGTAGACTTCGATAGCTGGTTCTTCCAGTACGTCGAAACAGCCACCGACTTAGGTCTTACCCAAGGGTACGTCCACCAGGACGGCACCCCCACGGGTTTCTTCGGACCCGGAGACACCGCCAGTTCTTGCTTTATGAACGAGATGCTGGTCGAGGCCGGATTCCAGGAGCTGTTATAGCCGCAACCGGATAACCATCAACTGACCGAGGGAATCGACCAGACTGGCTTCCGACTTCGCTTTGCGTCGTTGGGAGCTGGTCTATTCGTTATACACATAAAAAAACACTTCTCAAAAAGGCCTCATCCGTGTTAAGATTACCTAAAATAAATCTTAACAAAGACAAAATGATCAAGTTTTTTAGAAGACGTGCCAGGAATACCGCGCTCATTCTTTGGTTTAAGGAACTGGGAATTAAAGATGTCCCGCTGGTGGGAGGTAAAAACGCTTCGCTTGGCGAGATGTACCAAAAACTGACCAAGAAGAAGATAAAAATCCCAAATGGTTTTGCCGTTACTGCTTATGCCTATCATTATCTGCTTGAGCATGCGGGTATTAAAGATGATATTAAAAGGATACTAAAAGGTCTGAACCCTCACAACATCAGAGACCTTCAAGACAAGGGCCATAAAGTTCGCCAGACTATTTTAAATGCCACTTTTCCCGAAGATTTGAACGAAGCCATCATCAAGGCTTATCGCAAAATGGAGCGCATGTACGGCAAACACTGTGATACTGCCGTTCGATCTTCGGCAACCGCCGAGGATCTGCCGGATGCTTCTTTTGCGGGTCAGCAAGAGACCTTTCTGAACATTCGCGGAGACCACGACCTTCTGGAGGCATGTAAAAAATGTTTTGCCTCTTTATTTACCGATCGCGCCATTGCGTATCGCGAAGAAAAAGGTTACGACCACTTCACAATCGGCCTTTCCATTGCAGTTCAAAAGATGGTCCGCTCTGATATCGCTTCCAGTGGTGTGATGTTCTCGATTGATACCGAAAGTGGATTTAAAGATGCCGTACTAATCAATGCCGCTTATGGCTTAGGTGAAACCGTCGTGCAGGGAGCAGTCAACCCCGATGAATTCTACGTCTTCAAACCCACTCTTAAGGAAGGCTTCAAGCCTATCCTTACCAAAAGACTGGGCGAAAAGGGAATCAAGATGATCTACTCTGAAGGCGGTGCCAAGTCCCCTACCAGAAACGTACCGGTAGACAAGAATATGCGCAGATCCTTCTGCATCACAGATGATGAAATACTAAAGCTAGCCAAATGGGCAGTAATTATCGAAGACCATTATTCCAAAGAAGCCGGCTACTTTAAACCCATGGATATGGAGTGGGCCAAGGATGGTGAAAACGGCCAGCTTTACATAGTTCAGGCCAGACCGGAAACCGTTCAATCTCAAAAAGACTATTCGATACTGGAGGATTACATTTTGACAGATAAACGCAGCAAAGTGTTGACCAGCGGTGCACCCGTTGGTACTAAAATTGCCAACGGCAAAGCCAATGTCATCCATCATGCGGAGGACATTCATAGCTTTAAAAAAGGTGACATCCTTGTAACCGACATGACCGATCCGGATTGGGTGCCAATTATGAAAATTGCTTCCGCCATCGTAACCAACCGAGGAGGGCGAACCTGTCACGCTGCCATTGTATCTCGTGAGCTGGGAATTCCTTGTGTCGTCGGAACCAATGACGCTACCAAAGTAATTAAGCCCGGCAAAAAGATCACCATAGCCTGCGAAGGTGAGGTGGGCAATGTTTACGAAGGATTGCTCAAATTCAAAGTCAAGAAGACAAACATCAAGAACCTAAAGCGCCCAAAGACTAAGATCATGTTGAACCTCGGAAGTCCGGATATGGCGTTTGAAACCTCATTCATTCCTAACGATGGTGTTGGCCTCGCAAGACTTGAATTCATCATCAATTCTTATATAAGGATTCATCCGATGGCCCTTCTTAATTATAAGAAACTGGAAGACCCTGATGTGATTGCAGAGATTGATGAGATTACTCATGGCTACAGCAACAAAGCTGATTTCTTCGTCGATAAACTAGCCCAGGGCGTTGCTACGATTGCCGCCGCTTTCTACCCCAAAGACGTCATAGTACGCCTGAGTGATTTTAAGTCGAACGAATACGCTAATCTTATTGGTGGAGAACACTTCGAACCAATAGAAGAGAATCCAATGATCGGATGGCGTGGTGCCAGCCGTTATTACGATCCCAAGTACCGCGCTGCTTTTGCTTTGGAATGCAAAGCCATGAAGAAAGTCCGTGAAGAAATGGGCCTGACCAATCTAAAGCTTATGGTGCCTTTCTGTCGCACAATTACCGAGGGCGAGAAGGTACTCGCCGAAATGAAGAAGAATGGCTTGGTACGTGGAAAGAATGGCTTGCAGGTGTATGTGATGTGCGAAATTCCCAACAACGTCATTCAGGGTGAAGCTTTCTGTAAAATTTTCGATGGATTCTCTATCGGTTCCAACGACCTGACTCAGCTAACTCTTGGAGTCGACCGCGATTCTGCACTTGTTCGCCACGTGTTTGATGAACGTGATGAAGGAGTAAAAGAATTGATCCGCCAGATTATTAAAATCGGCAAAAAGAAGGGCAAAAAAGTCGGCATCTGTGGCCAAGCACCCAGCGACTACCCCGAATTCGCCCGCTTCCTTGCTAAAGAAGGAATCGATTCTATGTCACTCAATCCCGATACTGTGATCAAGACAACGATTGATTTGACGAAGAAGCGCTAATTACACCTCAGTCTCAAGCCTATCGAGCAAATGCCGCGCTGTCTTATCCGCTGGGTTATTTGCTAAAACAGTAATAAAACATTCTCTGGCTCTTGCATAATATCCGCCCGCACGGTACGCCTGACCGACGCCCGTGAGCGCCACTCGGTCGCTCGGTCTATTTCTTAACACCTCCATATAGCACCTTCTGGCCTTATCGTGTTCACCAAGCAAATGATAAGTATGTGCAATTGAATTCAGTGCAACATGATTCCTTGGCTGAGCCCTGAGAGCGCTTCGGAAGTTCTTCATTGCATTGCGAGTATCACCCATACACTTGTAGACCTCTCCCAAGCTGCAAAGTATACGGGAACTATCGGCATACCTATAAAGGCCCTGAGTCAACAAATCGATAGCTTCTCGAAACTGGGAGGAAAGGCGCAGCTGTTTGGCAGGAGACGTATAACGCTCCTTAATCAGGGCCTTCCGATCGTGAGTGAATTCGTGTTCAGACATAAAAAAATTTAATACAAGCAATGGGATTATATAAGTATATCAAATATAAGTCAAGATAAAGCAGAATTTCAACACTAAAAAAACGAAAGTAATCCCGAAAAGAGTTTTACCCCGCTTCCTTGCCAAAGAAACATAAATAATTACCTTTATTCAGCGAAATCTAACTTGATTTCGGGCATATCGGATTGCAATCGTTCGAAAAAAGCCTTTGGCTGCGCGCAAACATGTAAATCACTTTTATATAGGGTAAACTGTCCCTCGACATTGCCCATAACATCTGGGTCACCAGTAAGATTTGCTAAAATCCTCGCTCTTACAGAGGTTGCCTTTTCGGGAGCAAATCCCGCAATTTTAACGGTGCTCCAATCTTCGGGGACTTTGCGTTCAGTTAATTGTTCAGGCATATTCTTTATTGTTAATGGAAAGTAAACCTAACAAATAGTTATCATCGCCGCAAGTAAAAAAACTCGCCCTAGCACAACTCGGTAAGGTTGAACTGCAAGCTGCTAGAACACACTCCAGCTAGCCACAGCGGAGGCAATGAGCAAGGCGATCATGTTGATTACCTTTATCAAGGCATTTAAAGCAGGACCAGCCGTATCTTTGTAAGGATCGCCAATAGTGTCCCCCACTATCGCGGCCTTGTGAGCATCAGAACCTTTTCCGCCATGATGACCGTCCTCAATATACTTTTTAGCATTGTCCCAGGTTGCTCCGCCATTAGCCATAGAGATAGCCATAAGGAGTCCAGAGATAATCACACCAATCAAGAGTCCGCCAAGAGCCTTAGGTCCAAACAGGAAGCCGACAACAATCGGGCTAAGAACTGCAATCAGAGCAGGAGTAATCATTTCGATAAGAGCGGCCTTGGTAACAATATCCACGCATCTCTTGTAATCAGGTTTAGCCTTGCCGGTCATGATCCCCTTAATCTGCTTAAACTGTCTGCGAACTTCGGTCACAACAGCGTGAGCGGTTTTACCCACAGCGCGCATAGTAACAGCAGAGAAAGCATAAGGAATCAGTCCACCAAGAAACAATCCAACGAGTACTTTGTGATCAGTTATGTCAAAAATCAAATTATGTCCGGACTTTAAAAGCGCACCATTATAATCCTGGAATAAAACCAAAGCAGCCAACGCAGCAGAACCAATCGCATATCCTTTGGTAACCGCCTTAGTTGTATTGCCAACCGCATCAAGCGTGTCAGTAACATTTCTTACATCTTCCGGTAAGTCTGCCATCTGAGCAATTCCTCCGGCATTATCAGTAATAGGTCCGTAAGAATCCATTGCAATAATCATTCCTGTTGTAGAAAGCATGCTGGTAGCCGCAATAGCGATACCGTAGAGACCTCCTAAACCGTAAGAGACCAAAATAGCTGCCACGATTGCGATCACAATCAAAATCGTACTTTCAAGACCGACAGCAATTCCGATAATAATATTTGTGCCCGCACCGGTTTCGGAAGCCTTCGCTACATCACGCACCGGCTTGTATTTAGTAGAAGTATAGTATTCGGTAATGACTATTATAAGAATTGTCAGCACGGCTCCCACCACAGTAGTCCAGAAGATATTCATAGGGCTATTGGAAGCAGGAATCATCCACTTGGTAACAAAGTAGAATCCGGTGAGTGCAAGAATCTGAGTAACAAACATACCTTTATAAAGGGCAGCCATAATCTTTGTTTTGGATTTTGTTCGGACAAAGTTGGAACCGATTATCGATGCGATAATAGCCACAGCCCCCAAGGCAATCGGATAAAGCACATAATTTTCAGAAAAACCCTGGGCAACTGCCAAAAGCATCGCGGCAATCAGCGTCACAGCATAAGTCTCAAAAAGGTCAGCTCCCATACCGGCACAATCCCCTACGTTATCACCCACGTTGTCGGCAATAGTTGCTGGATTTCGTGGATCATCCTCCGGAATACCAATTTCGATTTTACCAACCAAGTCAGCGCCCACGTCAGCCGCTTTGGTAAATATTCCACCACCTAAACGGGCAAAGAGTGAAATAAGTGACGCACCAAAACCAAAACCAATCAAAAGATGGGGAATCTCTACGCCTTCAATTCCGAGTTGTAGAAAACCAAGGTAAAGCCCAGTAACACCAAGTAAAGAAAGTCCTACCACAGCCATACCTGTCACAGATCCACCTCGAAAGGCAATATCAAGTGCTTCAGAAAATCCTTTTTTAGCGGCAGCAGCTGTTCGCACATTGGCTCTAACAGAAACATTCATGCCAATGTAACCAGCTAGCCCGGAAAAAAAAGCACCAATCACAAAGCTCAGAGCCATGTGCCAGCCAAGCAGATAGGCCATCAGGCCGGCAATAATAGTCGCGAATACAGCAATCGTTTTGAACTGACGATTCATATATGCCATAGCACCTTCCTGTATTGCCTCTGCAATCTCTCTCATTTTGTCGTTTCCGGTATCACAAGCAAGAACTCTAAAGGTGTTATAACCCGCATAAGCCAAAGCCAAAAGTGCAATTAAAAAAGGAACGTAAAGTGCTGTCATCTTCTTCTTTCGTTATAAAATATTAATATTAAAAGAGCGTAAAGATTCTAACGGCCACAGAAAAAATAGCAAGACTTATACAATTACTTCTTCCTTGGTGCGACTTTTCTTTTTTTTGTAGCCTTCTTTTTAGCAGGAGACTTCTTTGTGACTGCCTTTTTCACGCTCTTGGCTTTTACTGTTTTTTTAGCCTTTTTTACGCGGCTTTTTATAGTTCGCTTAATCGCTGCATGCTTTTTGACGGCACGCTTCTTGAATTTGGTTCCTGCTGCCACAGCCATATCAGAAATGTCCTCCATTCTTTCCTGCGCACGCGTCGCGATATCGAAACCACCTTCCTCCAGCTCAGATAAATACTCCCGCATCTTGTCCTTCGACATACTAAGAGCAGATTGTAGCTGTTCACTTTCAGATAGTTTTTTCATTTCCGCTACAGCATCGGTTCCGGCATCCCTGAACGCATTAAAAAGCGTCATCAAAGCCTCGTGGCCTGACTCACCCCCCTTTTTTACAATCTCATCACGTAGTTTTTTACCCTTCTTAGGGGCAAATAGCATACCAAAAGTAAGTCCTGAAATAAGTCCAACAACATATCGTCCGAGTTTCATGTTTTTTTGATTAGGTTTTATTACAGAAAGCATATCAAAAACAGATTTCTATATCAAGGAATGACGATGTATAATCAAATATGGTTTTAAAATTCGCAAATGATATGAAAACACACAGTTGCAAAAAAACCCACTGGGCTGGCCTAATAATCATTGCCGGAATAATAATTATGATTTGCCTTCAGGGTTTTTACTCTCCTGCAGTAATCGATACACATGAGCACATTGAGTCGCTAGCTAAAGCCGAGGTTTTATTGTCAGCAGATGAAGCCTATGGGATTGTAAAGACTATTCTATTGCCTTCACCAACCGAAACACTCACTCTTAACGGATACAAGAGTTTTACTGGATATCGTGAAAACACAGATGAGATTTTTAAAGTATCCGAGAAGTATCCGGAACGCTTCATTCCTTTCTGTACAGTAAATCCCCTTGATTCAGATGCACTCAAGTATATAAAAGGATGTATTGAACGTGGAGGTAAGGGTATAAAACTCTACAATGGCCACTCCTATTACTACGAAGTTTTCAGCATTCCACTCGATTCACCTCGCATGACGCCCATTTATGCTTTTGCGCAACGAAATAAAATACCACTGCTTTTTCACATTAACATAACCAAATATGGCAAGGAATTAGAGCGGGTATTAGATGCCTACCCTGATCTAGTGATCTCAATCCCCCATTTTATGGTTTCCAGCATTGGTCTTGATAAAGTCACAGCCCTGCTGGATAAATATCCGAATATGTACACCGACATGAGTTTTGGCTCACCTGAATTTATGGCATCTGGATTTAGGCGCATTAGCAAAAATCCCGAAAAATACGGTAATTTCATCAATAATTATAAAGACCAAATTCTATTTGGAACCGACATGGTACTAACTAATTCAGAAGAGAAAGATCTAAATTTTATGGATGAGACCATCGGCTGCTATAAGGATTTACTGGAAGAAAGACAGTTTGAATGTAGACCCGTTAGCAGTTATTACGAAAATGTTCTAAAAGCAAAAGAGCTGAGCTATAAGCAATGCAAACCCAAAGAAGGAGCCTATTGTATGTCTATGAAGGATAAAGTGGAAGTTTACCAGGAAAGGCTGAATGAAGTCATCAAACTAAATGGCTTGAACTTAAGCCATTCCACACTGGGAAGAATCTACTGGACGAATCCAAATCGTTTCTTAAACGCTAACAACTAGGTTTATTTCAAAGCTTCCGCAATTGCCAGCCCAAAGTCGTAGGCAGAATCCGGTCCGTCTCCCGTAATGATCAGACCGTCTTTTTCAACGTGAGCTCCAGTGTAATCAGCTTCCGCATTTTTCAAATCCTCGGCGTTACCCTCCCAACAGGTCGCCTTCTTACCCTTGAGTAATCCCGCACGGCCCAGAATAACTGAAGCGGAGCAAATAGCGGCAGTCGGCTTCCCCGCTTCAAAAAAGGCTCTTGCGACTGAATGAAAATCTCCATCGTCAAAATGATCAAGTATACCGGATCCACCAACAAATAATACGGCATCAAAGTCATCCTCCATAACCTCATCCAAAAGCATGCCAACCTTATAACTATGATCAGATTTATCAAAAGCCATTTGATGCGTGCTGCACATAACAACTTCGTGCCCATTTTCTTCAAGCGCTTTCTTTGACTCCAGATATTCGATCTGCTGAAATCTTTCGTGTGCAACGACAGACAAAACCTTAGCCATAATGCTTCTTTTTAGTTGATGTTACTAATCCTATAGGAAGTATAGATATAATAATACACATAGATTCTATACTAAACTCTTTTTAATACTGTCCGCCAGCTTCTCACCGACGATTTGCTCCAGCTGAACCTGAGACGCCTCACGAATCTTATGTGAAGAACCAAAATAAGTCAGTAGCTTTTTCTTCGCTTTGTGTCCAAGGCCGGGAATTTCATCTAGAATAGACTGTGTCATTTTCTTATTCCGCGAACCCCGGTTGGCCTCAATCGCAAAACGATGAGCTTCATCTCGAAGCCGCTGAAGTAAATAACTGGCATCTGTATTCGCGGGAAGTACAATCGGATCAGATTTACCTGGTACAAAGACTTCCTCTTCCTTTTTAGTCAGGCTGATCATCGGAATATTCAGTCCTTTGTTAAAAAGCACGTCATGCGCCGCCGCAAGCTGCCCTTTGCCGCCATCAATCACGATCAAATCAGGCACAGAAGTGAATGAAAGATCCGGTTTCTTTTTTTGATAAGCAAAATAAACAACTTCAATCTTTTTGCCATGGGTCTTCTGAGCCTTTTTAACGGCTCGCTTATCTTTCCTAAAGCGATCGATCTTATCCAAAAGTGCTTTGGGTGGCTGACGAATTTCTTCAAAACCAAACTTGAGATAATATTCTTTTAGCTGTTTAACTGTATCCGAATAGACACGTTTATTTTTAGAAACAGTTATTATTTTCTTAAGTAAGTGATAACCGAGCTTCCCACCACGCTCCTTGGAGTCAATCCAAAGCGAACTAATATCGTCTATCTTGTCATCCAAAGATACCAATCGGCAGAATCCGACAATTTTCTTACCCTTTTCTACAACATAAAATTGCTTAACATCTAAATTATAATCATTTATTGGCTCCTTCCTGCATGTGCTTTCAATAAAATCAAAATCTTTTTTCTTCGCCTTCCGAATCTTATACTCATCAGGAAGTCTGGACGGCAGATAATTCAGCCGACGATTCATCACTTCTGTCAGACTTTTATAATCATCGTTCAAAAACGCCGTACTTCGAAGCCGAAACTGACGATAATCAGGCTTGTAAGCATCACCCTTTTTAAATACCACCATACTTCCAATAGTTTCCGTGCCGCCAAGGTGACTGATATCGTAACATTCGATTCGTTTAGGCGGCTTTTCAAGCTTAAGAGCTTTCGCCAAATCCTCCAAAGCTCGCTCACCCTTAGCATCCGCCATCCAGCGCGCACGGGATTGCTGAGCGAAACTTCGGGCATTCTTCTCAGCAAGCTCAATCAGTTTATCTTTGTGACCCGCTTTTGGAGCTATCAATTTGACTTTGTGATCCGTCTGACCCGAAATATAGTCCGTCATCACCTTCTTCTGCCCCACTTCAATCGAAATAATGACTTCCTTGGGAATATCAGCAGCTCTGGAATAATAATCCCTTAAAAAGGATTCCATTACCTCGGCAGGCGACTCCCCTCCCTCAGAAATAAACTTTTCCTGACTGATCAGTTTGCCGCCGCGGATCTGAAACAAAACAAAGTAATTCTTTCCAATATCTTCCACATAAGCCACTACGTCACGATCGGTCAGTAAAGTATCAGTAATAATCTGCTTCTGGGCAGAACGCTGGATCGCCGCAATCTGATCACGCATAGCAGCGGCACGCTCGAATTTCTTGGCCACCGCAAAATCCTGCATCTGTTTTTTAATAGATTCAAGAGCAGGCTTAAAATCACCGGACAAAAATCGCAAGGCCGCGTGAATCTGCTCACCGTATTCCTCAGGCGTCACCATGCCGATACAAGGCCCGCTACATCGTTTAATATGATAATCCAAGCAAGGACGTTTAGAAATCGTGCCACCCACTTTAACCGCCACCTTCGCACCTTCCGTAGGCTCCCCTTTTTTATCAAGGGTAATATTACGCTGACTGCAAAGCTTAAAAATGCGTTTTGCCGATTCCACAATCCTCTGAACATCCTGGCTACTTGTTTTTGGCCCAAAATACTTGGCGCCATCCTTCTCAATTTTCCGCACTGTCAAAAGTTCCGGATAATCCTTCTGAACCGTCACCTTTATATACTGAAAAGTCTTATCATCCTTAAAAAGGATGTTGTACTTGGGCTGAAGCTCCTTAATCAGGTTATCTTCCAAAATCAGGGCCTCCAGTTCCGAGTTCGTTTCTACCCACTCCACCAACTCCGAAGCCTCCAACATCGATTTGGTTTTAATCGCGTGCTTGGCCGACGGCCGAACGTATGATTGCAGGCGCTTTCGCAAATTTTTGGCCTTACCTACATACAAAACCACTTCCTTTTTATCGAGGAACTTGTAGATACCAGGACCTTGCGGCGATTTAGATACCAACTTCTTCAATTTTGGATTCATGCACTGATTGTAGCGAATGCCACTAAAGCATGCAAAGCCCTATCCATGACTTGACACATTCACATCAGCATAGTAGTTTAATAGCCAATTTCAATTTATACCAATGTACAAAATCGCTGACATCGCTGACTTTGACACCTGTGATGATGAAGAAGAAATGAGCCAATCGGGCATAAATAAACATGCCGATGAGCTGATGAAGCTAATAGAAAACACAGAGACTGATCAGGAGACGCGGAGGGAAGCCGTAAGGGATGTAAGAAATTACATGACATCCGAAAATCAAGATAGAGTGACAGCTTTATTAGTTGAAGTTGTACAGGATAAGAATGAGGAAAAAACTATCCGCCTTGCTGCCGGCAATGCTCTGAGTACATTATCGGGAGAACAAGTGAGTGAAGTGCTAATAGAGCTTCTAGGAGATGATACTGAGGATCCCGCTCTGCATGTATGTATTCAGGATGGGATAACTAGTGGTGGATGTTCTCAGGTAAAATCGAATCTCGCGAAAATCTTCACAAGTCAATCTCAGTCGGAAACAACAAGGACGAGAGTCGGAGCATGCCTCTGGAATACGTTAGAAAAAGATAAAATGCGGAAAGTACTGGCAGTTTTTCAAGATCCAACTGAATCACTGGCAATAAGGAAAAGTGCGGCAAGTATCCTTGCGTTTCAGGATGATGCTTCAGTTGATAATGCTTCAGTTATAGATATTCTGGAAGCATCCCTGAAAAGTGGAGATTCAGATCCCGAAGTACGAGCACAAATTGCAGAAAGTGTTGACTGGAGACAGATTGCAAGAACTGATGTTCCGGTACGAATACTCAGAGATAGGAATGAACCTGTTGAATTGAGAATGGCAGTTATTATAAATTTTGTTTCAAGTTTGTGCGTTAATGAAGAAAGTGACGCCAATCTTGCCGATATCCTAATCGAAATTCTCGATAATCCAAGTGAAGAACCTCAAATACGATCAGAAGTATGCGAAGCCCTTGAAAAAGAATTTGCATCACCCGAAGCTAAGCAGGCAATAAAAAATTATAAGGCGGGCCTAAACTAGTAAACAGTAATATCCTTGCCACGCAAAACGCGACGGTGTCTTCCACGAGCGGAATAATCAACTTCAGGATTTATATGTTGAATAGTTGGCCTACCATTTTCACAATGGGCTATGGGGACAAGGCCGCTTATGGTATGGGGTTCTCCATTGAGCATTGTAAATGTGTATTGATCAAGCATTTCGATGCCTCTTTCAATGAATTGCATAGCTAGATGGGCATAAATGGCAGCGATTATTTCCTGCTCATTCGGAAGTAGGACAGCCTTTTTAAGATCGTTGCGCTGAATAAGAGAAGGTAGCAAAGAGTCACTAGGATCATTTACATCAATCATCACTCTATGAGGTGCCTCAACTATATAAGGGGTAAAAGTGACCCCTGAACCCCAAAGCAGGTCATCAGAATCTGCAGGGCTCATGAAAGGATTTGTATCTTCATTATCACGAGCTTTTTTTTCAGCAGAAACACTCGCAGCATCTTTGAGGACAGTTTTTCCACTCACATAATGCGCAAGGGCCGGCGCAATATGATCAACACAGGCTTTTTCGAGACCGGCAATTCTAATACCGGGGGCATGATGCTTAGCTATGGCTAAAAGATACTCTATATAATGCCTGTCACCTGAAGCTAAAATCAATGCTTGCTTTCTATAACCTAGAACATGATCAAAATCCTCCTGGCTAAATGCTTCAATAACTTGGTTTACAGTTGGAAAACGAAGAGTCTCAACCCCATCACGCTCTTCGCTGGAAAGAAGCTCAAACCTGCGCTGAGTTTTAAGGTCAAGACTCAAACCTTCCCTCACAAACTTAACCACATCTTCTTCCGCGCTACTATAAAGCTCACATGATCGAGACAATCTAACACCAGACTCGTTATCTCCAGGAGTATCGAGTTCTTTTGTCGTTATACGCAATGCTGTTTGGCCATCAGGGGCTTTATTCTTCACGGGCAACATGTTTGGATGTATTGTTACACTATATATATGGATATGTCAAATTGACCTTGTGATACCAAACAGTACTTTGCTAAAATAAGCCCGCCTATCATTCATATAAAATGACTGTATTTAAAGGATTCTGGGAAAACCTGAAATCCCCCATCATCGGCCTTGCCCCAATGGACGGCGTAACCGATGCCCCATATCGTCACATGATATGCAAGTATTCAAAGCCAAGCTTGGTTATGACTGAGTTTTGTAACGTGGAAGGTTTAGCCCGTGGTGCAGTCAGTATGCTCAAAGAGTTCCTGTACAGCGAAACAGAAAGACCAATTGTCGCCCAGATTTATGGAGTAGAACTGGACAGCTTTTATAAAGTCGCCCTGATGTGCTGCTATCTTGATTTTGACGGGATCGACATCAATATGGGCTGTCCCGCCAAAAAGGTTGCCCGTCGCGGTTCAGGTGCCGGCATGATCAAAATGCCCGACCACGCTCGCAAAGTAATCCAAAGCGTCAAAAAAGCCGCTGAAGACTGGTCGAATGGAATCACGTTGGAAGAAGCCGACATTCGCCCTAAAATCATCACAGCTCTTCAGCAAATCATAGGCAAAGAACCCAAACGCCGGCTATTGCCTATATCAGTCAAAACCCGCATCGGCGTTGATGAAACCGTTACCGAAGACTGGATCAGTATCTTAGCAGAAGAAGAACCAGCCAACATTACTCTACACGGGCGCACATTAAAGCAGATGTATTTAGGCGAAGCAAACTGGGATGAAATCGCGAAAGCGGCCAAAATTTGCAAGCAGGCCGGAATCAGCATACTTGGCAACGGCGATGTACGGAGTTTGGAAGACGCCAAACAAAAGATAAAGGAATATGGTGTCGACGGCGTACTGGTCGGTCGGGCCACATTTGGCAATCCGTGGTTCTTCAGCAAACATGAACCATCTCATGAAGATCGATTCAAGGTAGCGATAGAGCATGCCAAATACTTTGAGGAAAACTACATGGATCATGCCTTTTTTGCCATGCGCAAACACCTTGCCTGGTATTGCCGCGGTTTTGAAGGTGCCAGAGAAGTCCGGACAAGACTAATGCAAACAAATAACTCAAAAGAAGTAGAGGCAATTTTGTTGCTGGTCTGCCTGCCTTGTGTTTGCAAGTATGGGAGCAAATGCTGGAGTGGCAGGAGCACATGCTGGAGTGGCAAATAATGAAGCCGCAAAGGTTATTTGTGCTGCCAGACGAGAGGAGTGAGAAATTTTAGATTTGTCAGAAAGAGGAAGTTGTGCACCTTCTCTTATTATGGAAATTTCAGAGGAATTGCTCATAAGGTTTATATTACTAAATTATATACATGGTTGTTAACCATATATTACATTATAAAGCTTGGCTGTCAAGGCGTTTCCTGTTTACGAATTCAACCCCGAAGTTGAACACCCAGGTTTTTTAGATGTTTAGATAATACTTGATGTGGGGTTTTGTATCCAAGGAATTTCCTCGGACGATTATTCAGCTTGTCCTGTATTTCCTGTA
>SDBT01009983.1_pt1 | contig 15368 bp, 22 predicted proteins | sample 2277101 | NCBI WGS metagenome assembly SDBT01 (sample SAMN10404973, study PRJNA504765) | marine sediment metagenome | isolation source: marine sediment core GS10_PC15, 103 cmbsf | place: Arctic Ocean: Southern Knipovich Ridge | collected 2010 | reverse complement strand
ACCAATAAAGTCTCTAATCAATAATTTTAGCACTTCTACTAGCTCTTCTGGTAACTTCTCAAATAAATGAGAGAAGCTGTCTAAAGTGAATGCTAATTCGTGTTCAATAAGGTGTGCGATTTTCGGTTCATCTATATCTAACACTACTTTACCTATACCCTGTTCATAAGCATGTGTGTTAGGAAAACATTGTCGCGACCTGTTATTTACGCGACCCCATAGTGCACAACGGTAAACTTTGAAAAGGTCATTCTCATTACCCTTTGGGTGTCGTCTATATACACCTAGATATACAGCGAAGGCGTCTTGTCTTATATCTTCTAAGTCATACATCGCGCGTATTCGCCACCAGTTCCGCCTTAGATAATTCTCACCCCACTGCCGGGCGCGTTTATCGTAGAACTTTGTCAGGCGTATATGTGATGGTTTACCCTTGGACCCCTTGCCTCTTACCGTCATCGTATCTTTCTCCTCCAAAGCGAAAGTCGGTAAGTCTAACGCCGCGCAACCGGAATTACAATATATAAAATGCGTAATTATATTTAAATATTTCAAGGACTTAACACTATAAATTAGAAAACAGGTCTACAATTTGATGTTTGCTAAGTTCTGCTGGGTCTTTTACGTTGTCGGGTAGTGATAAAGCTTGCACGTTAATATGGCGCGTAGCTGATAACAGATCCATAACGTTAGCCTCCGCACCCTGATCACCACATACTACTAATGTATCACATTTTGTTCTAATTGAATCGAGCAGACCTATTTGTTCTTCTCCTATACCAGTACCAAATGTACCGACTGCACTTATTCCATGTCGAGTACCATAGTAATCCACTTTGATGGCGTCAAATGGCCCCTCTACTATTACACAGACGTGATGGTGTTTCTTTACCACGTTGTCATAGTTGAAAAGTAGATCACGGACATTAACCAATCCCCGAGGTTCTGCATCTTTCTTGTGGCTAAGGCTACGGTAGCGCAGCTCCTCAGAGTCGTAGACCGTACGACCAGTCCATGATAATAGTTCTCCACCAATTTTTATTGGTATGATGATACGTCCCCGCCACATACCTTTGTCACAGTAATGTAGATCATATCTATCCACGACTTTGGGAATGTCACTAGATTTAAATCCCCTTTTGGTGATGAGATAATTCCAATACATTTTAGCTCGACCTTTGGGTGAGGTAAGAGGACGAAATTCATCAGGAAAATTTAAGCTTATATGTTGTTTTGCTATGTCATCGTTTCGCATAAACTCAGATGATGCTTCATCGAAGTCGGATAATTCTACTACATCATCAGTTACATAACTGTCAGCTTGATCACGATTACAGCCTATCAGCCTCATTATTATTCGACGTGGATCAGACCCTTTATGACCTACCGGGTCTCTATAGCAAGTCCATCTGCCACTCTTATGTAAGCCTAGATGGAAACTATTATCTGTATCACCACAAAATGGACAATGAATATTAATGTAACCACGATCTAAACTAGCTGTAGTTTTCAAATATTCAATGTGTTGGAGAGCACAGAATCTCTCCCAGTTGACTTTTGCCATCAGTCTTACACTCATAAATCTACAATTGTTCTTGCAGCCGCCGCGCTATTGAAAAGAGAACGGCGCGTTCGGACCCAAAGGCCACGTCTTTAAAATAATGGGCCTTGGAAACGCATGGGTGCTTGACGATCATCGTGCACGTCTCGGCGTCCCAATCTCCCACCGAGGGGCGCAGTGTTCCGACGATCACCTTGACGCCCCGACCGCTCGGCTCCAGCAGCCCCCAGCCCGCCGGTAAATCATTTGGTGACAGCAGCCCAGGCGGTGTTAGATACCAGCGATAGTTGCCCATCGAGCTCTCGGGATTGCGTTGGTGAGATTTCTTCTTGTCCCGACGAAAATCCGATCGGGAAACCTTGCATTCAATTAAATAGGACCGCATTGATCTGAAGCCAATTACATCAGCCGTTTGTGAGGACATCGAAACCAATTCGGCGGCAACTACTGGACAGCCGACAGAACCACGCAACCAACGCTCGCCGATCTTAACTAATCGCTCGTGATTATGTATCAAATCAGACTCTCCTTAGTTTGAGTTGGGTCTTGCCACGCATGAGAGCTTGTCGTAGATCTTTACCCTCTTTTAAGAATTCCTGTATGCTTTCATCAGCACTATTTTTACTCATTATGATATCCATAAAGAAGCAGCGTTTCTTCTGACTACCCCTGTGGATGCGCTTTTCAGCCTGAGCTCTAACAATCGGTGATACAGGCGACTCCACAAATATTTCATAGTTTGCTATTTGTAGATTGAGCGAAAATGCACCACACCCATTACTAACAACTAATCCAGCAATATCATCCTGTTCGACAAATTTTCTAAGTATTGCAGGTCTTTCTTTCTGCCCACCAATAAGTTGAGAGTGAGTTATCCCAAGTTTATCTAATTCCTCACTGATCCTCGCCCCTGTCCAACGGTACTCATGGAAGATAAGGAACTTGCGACCAGCTGGTATCTCTCTAACAATTTGTGACATAGCCTCGATCTTGGGGTTCTCAGGAAATTCGATCTGTACCTTATCACCAGTCTCATCATCTACTAGACCGATAAAGCCAGATGCAATTTGCCTCATATGTAGAAATGAGTTTCTCACAAGTCGTAGATCGTGTTTGTCAGTTTTTAGTTTATCCACAATATTGTTGTAGTAAGAACGCATGTCACTGGTAAATGGTACATATATTGGTTTGTACACCTTTTTTGGCATATCACGACATTCACTCTCATCATAACTAATAGAGCAATGTTGGATTACACGGTTTAATTCTTTAGACTTTTTCTTGTCAAATTTATAGTCGAAATAACCACTCCAGTAGTTGATCTTTTTCTTGAAAAATGCCTCTCTATATATAGCAAGAGTTTGACCTAGTGTGTCACCATGGTCGCAGTAATTGAATTGCGACCATAGTACCAGTGGATCTCTACCAACAGGAATACCTGACATTCCAAATCTATGTTCGTATGGTGCACTCACCTTTCTACAAACACGATAGGTCAAGGACTTGTGTGACATAATTTCAGTACATTCATCTAAACACATAAAGTTGAATTTTGAAGTCACTCTTTTAAGCCTAGCTGGTGTCATTACTAATTTTCGGGCTTTCTTGCCTACTCGTACAAACTCAGAGCACATGTAGTTGAGACCAGCATAATTTATAACAAATAGATCTGCTTCTTGCTCCAACATTCGGAGCCTTTCTTTTGTACTACCATACATCGGAATACATTTGAGATCCGGTCTGTGTTCTTCTACCTCCATAACCCAAGTTTCTATGGCAGAATCATTCAATACTACTATGAGAGCAGATTTAAGTTCCCCTTTCTTCTTGAGATATGCTATCATTTCTAGTACGACCCGAGTTTTTCCGAGACCCATATCAAGAAAAAACAAAAAATGTCCTAAGTAAATCCCAGCTAAGAGAGATGCTAATTGATGTTTCCACATTGGTTTTGATGAAATGAAATCAGGTACTGGATCAAGATCATTTAACATCTGCATGAGTGTGCTACGTTTGAGCTTCTTCAAATACCTGAAGTCATTTAGCTCACGTTTTCGAAACTTTTTGATGGCTAACTTCGACAACATTAGTCTTACTCTTCTCCTTCCTCATTATCTATCCCAACTTTCTTACTTATTAAATCCATATAGTTATCACGCATCATAATACTATCTACACAGAATTGACCCATTCCATAGTTCTGTGCTATCAGAACTTCGAAACCTGATTTTACATCACGAGCATCATCAACGTAAATACGAGCTAACCCTAGTTTAGCTTCCATCTTGGTTTGTCGATACACTAAACCAACATCTAGTGTCTGGGTTTGAGAAAAGTCCTCACCGATATCGCTTGTATCTATCTTCCCTACCTGACTCTTGCTGACGCGATGTGATTGAGCTACTGTAGCAATAGCCATATTCCTTTCTACACCTAAACCTCGTAGGTCCTCTAACAATGCTCCCAAAGCCAATCTAAAGTTATTCATGTCTATCCTCATCAGCTTAGGATAGTCTATTATTAACAAATCAGGAACGAACTGCTCTTGAATTTCAAGTCTGTCAATATATGCCACTAATTGATTGAACGTCAATTGTCTAGTTGGAAATGATTTAATAATGATGTTGTTAAGTCGGCGTCCAAATCGGTCTATCCGCTTACCCAGTTCTTTACGTATTCGTCGATCATCTAGTGCCAATCTGACTTTTGCTTTTTTATAGGCAACTCTGGTAAGTCGACCAAAATTATCTTTTTTGAATTTGACCCTTCTTATTTCAGTACGATTTTGAGCAATAGCAAAGAACGACTGGTAGTATCGTTTGAGCATCCGTTCCTCATCCATCTCTAGGCTTACATGTAATACTTTAGCACCTTGCATTGCTGCATTTTGTGCTAGTTGTACCAACCATCTTGTCTTACCTGTCTTTTTTAGACCTACTAAAAGATGTAATGTCTTTCGTTTTGGTCCGAGGTTATACTGATCTAATTCTTTTATACCAGTTGGGAATACATCTTCTGAATCGTCTTTTAGTAAAGAATTGATTGCTCGTTTTTTGTCACCCAATCTAATACCAGGATTGAAAGTCTCAACACTATCACGCGAAGCTTGGTTGAGAATACTTTCCATTTGATCGATAGACTCATCATCTTCCATACCTGTATTGAATAGACCGAGTAACTCTCGTGTAGCAGTCTTGATGCGAAAATATCTAAGACGTTTATCAAGTCGGGACATTATGTGTTCAGCATTCAACTTTCCCTCGTGTGTACGTTTGATCATTTTCATCGTTCGTTTTACACGTCGGGCCTTTTTATTCTCCTTACTTAGAATGTCATCGAGCACATCATCTAGATTAGTCTTGGGTGCCTTTTTATATCTGTCCACGTATGGATAAACAGCTCGTGCTATATCGCTGTAGATACCTTCGAAAGATGCTGCTGGAAGTGAATTCCTAATAATTAAAGAATGTTTATCATCCATACAGAGAAGCGTGAGTAGGCTTTCCTGCATCGTTTGGGATAAATCCATTAGAAATCCTCATCATCTGGTGTATTACTTGAGTTACCCCAATGTAACATTAAAGACATTAACCCGGCCTGTAGGTAGCCAGGAAACTGTCTGTGTAATAATGCAGGGCAGTTCTGGAGTTGTGCTACAACTGTCTTGGTCCCAACAGGTACATTTTCAAGATCGTGGATATAATCTATGACAGTAAGCACAACGATGCGATAGAATTTAGTGCGTTGTGTAATCCTAGCTCGTGGTATAACCTGGCTCAAAAGTTCATCAGCTGTAGACCAACCAGATTTCAAGTCACGGTACAATTTAGGTGGTAGATAAGATGCACTCTTTGGGAGTTTCTTACCTACCACTTCCTGCATAATCTCAATGAGAACACCATAGAAGAGTAGGAACTTTTCATCTTCCTCGTGTATGCTTTTAGACTGAGAACTTGATTCACTTACCCCCAATGTGGTGCAAGCCGCCCTAACCTTTCCTCGCTCTTTGTCAGAAAGGTTAGCAACAGCCATAAGAATATCGTTAACTTTAGTTCGTTTCGGTTTCGGCATAGCTACTTACTAATACAGCGGCTATTTTTTATTCCACGGTTTGAAGTTTTTTAGGTCCTCAATAGATGGCCATACTCCGGTAAAAGTGATTGCGCGATCATCGAGCGTTACCATTGCTGGTGGTTTATAAGTTGGCCATTTGATAGATGCGAACCATGGAGGATCTTGCATGATAATATCTGGCTCAACTGCTATAATATTATCACCTAACCAAGTACGCATCGCAGGACCACCACCATCTTGATTACTGCGTGATGAAAAAATATGAACCTCAAAGTGTTTTACAGCTTCACGTAAGAAATCTATAGCACCAGGTACAGGTGGATCAGAAACTATCCCAGCACCTTTCCAACCACTCGTATAACTGTGTATCACACCATCAAAGTCCAAACACAAAATTGGCTTACTCATTTCTTTATCCCCTTCCTAGTCGAAATAGTGCATGTGCTTGACAACAATCACCCCACGTGGCATCTTTCATGTAGATGTGTAATTCGCCTGTGTCTTTATTTGTCAGGAGATTATACTTCTCACGTGGTACTTTTTTACCTTGACACATAAGCACGACTTCCTCATCATGTTTTGGATGACGGATCAATGTCAAGAGCAATATATGTGGTTCATTCCAAGGTCGCGGCTGGAAACGCCGTGCTACAGGTGAACATGGACCAGTACCATTTGTGAACCCAGCAACGCCGTAACCCTTTATGGTTACAATGTATGTATCCCAACCAATTCTTTTGTCATAAACATATGGTTCAATTTTTAGATCCTCATCTTTAAACGTAACTCCATCCCGCAATCGTGACTGTAATAGAGACACTAATGCTTCACGATCAGCAACTTCCACGACAGTTTTCATGCTGTCATCTAACATTCCTCTATGTTCTCTAAACTTCATTTTTTACACCTTCCATCAGTTGCAGGTGCATATTCGAATACAAAACCGGGATAGGATTTTCTCTTTCGTCAGTTACAATTAACGCAACTTTGAACCACTCGTCAGGAACGAATACATTTCCATCGTCTCTATCCCAAGAGATTTTACCATTCTGATATGTACGCTTTCCGACGTAGATACCAGTGACAGGTTTGTGCACAGCCCATTCAGGTGTATACCACTCTTTCCTGTCTGGTCCGTTGGCAATACCTTTTACCCAATGACGAAAGAGTTGTCCTGTGGCAGTGACCTCAGCACCCAACTTGATTTTCTCACCCATCGTCTCTATTCCTTCTAATTTCTCCTACATATACCTATACAGCCGCACCCCAAATGTCCCCTCGCGCGGGCGGCTGCGGCCGGATGCGCGCGGCACACCCATACACACTCACGCGCTCACACACCCTCCCCCCTTCAGGGGGTAGGAGGGTGGTGTGGAGGCGCACCCGTGCATAATACGTGGGTGCATAATGCGCACGTGAGGGAGAACTAAATTTTCTCTTTACCTGGGACTATTTTAATGTAGTCAAAAAGAAAGGGTAGCAGAGTGGGGGACACCACTGCTACCCTCTTAGTTTCTCTAGGAGGAGATTGGACGGATTCTTAATTATTATTCTCTCACTGCCGTCCCAACAGCATCACCTCAATGATACTCTCAAGACGACAGCAACTTTATCTCCTCACTTAAATCTCCTCCTCTATTCTGAAAGTGCTCTTAGTAACCTTGAGATAACTGCTTCCGTGTACATAGTGATACCCTCGTTCGTGCTTTCTCTATTTCCAGCTACATTTAGTACCTCGATGTTGTGGCTCCTTATCCACTTCACAAGACCTGGAATCTCACGGATAGGTGACCTACGATTCTCGATACTGTATCGTATCCTTTTTACAGGACGACCGTGCTTGTGACACAATTTAATAGTTAGTCTCGCTCCTGGAGAATTAGTATTTCCAAACCATAATGTTCCGTCGCTATTTAAAACATTACGTTTGGTGCGAGGAGGATAGGTTGGGGACTTGGTCTCTTTAAGTTTATACTGTTTACCAAGGATCTTTTTAGGTCCAGCTTCAGTAAGGAACCCTTTAGGAGCCCACCCTCCTGTCTCGATACCCGGTGCTGTGTATGCACCAAATAAACCACCCATGTCTGCTCCGGTTTGACCTCCGGAAATGACTTTCTTTATCATGATCTCCTCCTATATTTTGGTTTACCTCATCAGTACTAGAGTAACCAACTCTAGTAGACCAAGACTACCTGTCTTGGTTTCGGTTTTATTTTTTCTTTTGACCTTTTCTAGCCACACGCTCATGTTCTCGTTGAAGCTTGTCGATCGCCTTTCGTTTTTGTGTAGCTTCATCTTTGATCCGGCTACGATACCTCTTGTCGATCTTTTTCCAGAAACGACGTTTGGCCTTGGTCTGTGCAACGGTCATGATGTCTCACTTTCTTTAGTAGCTTTTGCAAGTGCGTCGGCGTGTTCATTCTCAATTGCAGCTTTGATTGCGATTATTACGTCGCTCAATACCAATGTAGGTAGATCAGCGAGTGCGTCGATTTCGCAAAAGGCTGCAGTGATAGTTAGAATGTCAGCTTTGGGTTGAGGAACATCATGATTCTCAGTGAGTTCGTGCGCAGCTCCTTGAACGGAGAGGCGGATGGCTCCTTGTAACTCATTGAGGACATGTTGATAGATTGGTGGTGACATTTGATCTCCTCCTATATTTGAGATACCTCATCAGATTGTAGTCTCTCACACTACAGTGACCACATATCAAACAATACAGTCTAATATGTGGTTTCGGTTTAATCAAGGGTGATACTACTGTTAACTAGATCACGTAGACGTTGACGCATTCTTTTTAGTCTACGTTTATTCGCTGCCCCCAGTCTCTTTTTGTCATTAACACTTAGTCTCTTTCTGCGTATCATCCTGTCTTTTTGTTCATTGAGGATCCTTCGACTATGAGGACACCATCGCCGATGTTGTGGAAGTTTAGGTTTGTCTTTAACTATGGGATCTAAATCTACCCATTTCTTGGCGCGACCCTTCCGCTCTTTTACTTTGGAAAATTTCCTGGTTAGCTTGCGGGGTCCTTGTCCTCTTGGTCGTTTGATAGGTTTGACTTCAGCAGTGGTTGTGACACCGTCGGCGATAGCTGGGGGACAGATTGTTATCTTGTCTTTTTTAACCTTGGTCTTTCGGGAGTTTTTAGACATCTTGATCCCCCTGTAGGATCAGTTGTAGTGTGTAACTTTTCGTAAAGTCGCGTTTGGCACTTTCCAAGTCATGAAATTCCACATTTGGGGATAGAGCATGATGATACGATTTCTTTCGTGTATGACGGTTAACAGGACCGTAGTAAATATTATGGGGTACTCGTACCCCATTACTAAAAATCTGGTATGTAAAACCCTCTTCGTGCAGGTTTTTATATCGGAATTCTAGCTCTTCCATATTGATCTCCTCCTATTTGACTTGTCATCATCAGACACTAAGTAGTCAACTTAGTGTGACCTAGACTACCTGTCTAGGTTTCGACATTAGTTAATTATCACCGTTTCCCCGAATGGTATCTCTTGATGGATTTTACATTCTTTCGGTACGGTCCAGAGTACCGGGAAAGAGGGCGCTGTCGATGGGAACGATCCGTAGGTATCAGTTAGGTAGATCATTCCTTTTGGTGTGATACATCTTTCTTCTAACCAAGAGAAAGCTGGTATAAAACTTGTACCACCACCACCGTAGGTACGACCCGGCTTGATTGGTAGGTCTTCTTTACCGTATTCGTCGACACGCTGTACTTTTGCATCGATATACATGATATGTAGCTTACGGAATTTTAGTACAGCAGCCAGTTTGGAAATCTCACCGAGAAATTGTGGGATGAAACGTATCGTCGAGCCAGACGTATCTAACACTACAACGAATTCATCCACACCTTCACTCTCAAGTCCCGGCAGGTATATGTCCTGATGCAAAAAGCGTCGATCAGGAACTAACCAAGTAAAGTCATCCTGATTGCAGTTTTCCATGAACCTTTCGACTACCTGTTCCCAACGGATCTTAGGGTTCAGGATATCTTCGACTAGTTCATCGAGACTACCAGGCAGTTTTCCTTGAGCCTTGGCAAAGTTCATGGCCTGAGCAATTTGCATCATAGCTTCGGACTCACCAAAGTCTGTACCCGATAGAGCAGTGGAAGACAGTTGAGAACCATCTTCACTACCCTCATCACTACCATCACCGTCAGAACCTTGCTCGTTTTGATCCTGACTTGGTTGTGAAGGATGATCGAGTAGACCACCACACCCACAACCCCCCTTTTCCTCAGCCTGTTGATTAGCTGGATCATTAGGGTCTTGTGATAGAATGTTATAGATCTTCTCTGCATCCATTCCACGGAACCGTTCGTCAATTAGGTAATCGTCTCCTAATTTCAGACCGCTGTCCCGGAGATACAGATTGATCCGGTAGTCACAGGCGATATTCCAGCGTTTAGGATCACGATGACCTCTGCGAAAGCTGTCGAGAAACATCTTATGTCCATTCTCGTGAGCAATATCAGTACAGAGGATTTCTTCGTACTGCTGTTTTACGTAGTCTGGGTTGAAGAACAATCTAACTCCATCTGTCGCCATTGTTGAAATGGTATTGGATGGTTGTATTTCAAAACCCAGTGTTAAGCTGCCCCAAAATGGATACAACATAAGCAACCTGGTTATACACCTGTCTACTTTCATCTGTGCGTACATATTCTCCTCCTATTGGTTTGTCTCATCAGTGCCAAAGTAACCAACTTTGACAGACCTAGACTACCTGTCTAGGTTTCGACGGTAGACCTATTTTAGGACCGCCTCCAAGGCCTGCAGGCGGGGTTTAGACCCTTTAAGGGTAAAAACCCCGTTAATTTAGTCTCCGTTACCTGCGGGCTTGTGAGAGGTTTCGGCTCATGCAGGTATTTCTTCATGATCATGTACGAACCAACGGCAGGTTTTCCATTCGTCCAACCTAGGAGGTTCGATAGCGAGGAGGTTAATACTCCGAGGTATGTGATTCCATGTACTATTTATACGGGCTGCTCCCTGATCCGTGTCAGGAAAACATTGGTTTCGACTTAGCATGTCGAGTGGGAAGGCTCCTTTTCCTGTGACTCGGAACCTGTGAAGTTTTTCGATACTCATGGTGTAATCTCCTCCTATTTGACTTGTCTCATCAGGCAGTAGGTAGTCACCCTAACTGCGACCACGCCCCGTTTTGCACGAGACGCGGTTTCGACTTAGTTATTTTTTGCCAACCTCTTTTTGTGTGAAGCTGACATCTTAGCTCTGGTTTCTTTACTGTGTTTTCTGCCTAGCATGGCACGAGCATTGTTTTCGCTCATCTTTTGCCTAGTTTCTGCACTTGGTTTCCAACCCAATGCATACTTTTTACCCATCATTCTTTTGGAGTTCTTTTCACAGAATTCTTTACTACGGGGAACACCTGTGTGAGCTATGGACATGTTGGCTCGAATTTTGGAAGCACGTTTCTTGTTTTTCCAAACTTCCCGAGCGTTTTGTTCACTTGTCACGATGTTGGTGTTCTCGTATGAGTAAGGACCTTTGTCACCTGGTCTAGTTAGTTGGTACTTACCACGACCACGACCCCTTTCGTGATAGTGACCACTTTCGCACCATTTTCGCCACCAAGTTACGTAGGTGAAGAACCAGGGAATACTTCGTCGTTTTGCATTCCAGCGATTATTGATGTATTCCTTGTGATGTTGTCGGAGTTTACGAAACATAGTTTTTCATACTCTTTAATATCGCATCCGCCGATTTGGCAACTTCTTTGCGATACTTGGGATCATTTCTGAGAGCCTTTACATCGCTGACCGAGCAGATTTCTTCCTTAGTCTGCTTGATCATCGCGGTGATCTTAGGATCATTTAGGACGTTTAGTGATGGCAGTATCCCAACCAAATCCTGGATGTTACCAATCAATGAGTCCCTGAAGACCGCATCTTTCTCGTGCAGCTTTCCTTGAACGTGTTTTAACTGTTCAAAAAGACGCATGATTGGGCTGCGTAACGCATCCTTCAGGTTGTCCTGGAAGTCTGAGAACATCTGATCTTTGAGATCCTTAGACGTATCCGCCGACATCTTGACCCGAAAATCGTTCGGGTCTTGGATGGTAGAAGTCCGGATGTGGATACCAAACTTGGACCGTACCCGATTGGGTTCAGGATAGTCGTCTGCGTTGAACATATCACCGAGACCCTTTTTGTAGTCACTCAAACCATTGTTCCACTGAGCTTTGTATTCAGTAACAAACTCATCAGCAGCTTTCATGGCTTCACGTTGCTTCTCGCCGATGACTTCTGTGTACTTGAAGTACATGTCAGCCGGGAGAAGACCAACACCTTCATCCCAAGGGAGCGTGTAGTACTTGTGCAGTTTTCGACATTGGCGCGACAGTTTCCTGAACGTGTCAAGAGCATCACTCTTGAGAAGCTGCTTGGTGAACTTCCCAAGCTCGGCGTCTGAGTTTTTAGTCTTTGCCACTTCCATAGCTATTTCACTGTCGTTCCGTTTAGCACCCCAACGGTTGATGCGGAGCCTCACGAGCATGGCTCGTGTGCTCAAATCACTTGGGGTGGACTTTGTCTCGGCTGACTTAGTAGTCTGCTTTGACTTACTCATTTTCTCCTCCTATATTTGACTTGTCTCATCAGTGCCAAGGTAGTCAACCTTAACAGACCAGGACTACCTGTCTAGGTTTCGACGTTGTGTTACTCGGGGACTAGAACTAGAGTGCCTGACCCTAGTTCTAATGGTGGTGGGTGATCTTCCCGTACCTTCTCGTGTTGAATCGCCACGTGCATTTCTTCCAGGGTTTGGAAATCTGTAGGTAGTGTGCACATACGACCAAAACGGGAGTATGGTGTACTTATCCAGTGAGACACTCGGTGGTGACCATCCTTCCAGAGTTGTATTTCTAACTTTCGCTTCCTATAGATCTTCTTGTAGATTAATGGGTCACGTTGGTTATCAACTCGGTAGAAGCCAAGCTGTTTTAGCACCCGTGTAAATGGTAGACGGGATGTGTCCATAATCTCCTCCTATTTGACTTGTCATCATCAGACACTAAGTAGTCAACTTAGTGTGACCTAGACTACCTGTCTAGGTTTCGACTAGAGTTTGATGTGTGTAACGACAGCACCAAGTCCCTCAGCAACTTTAGAGATGGTCTCTCCTTGCTCACTAGGACAACGTATCAAGATAGTAGTATGCTTTAGACCACCCATACGTCGAAGAATACCCTCACTAGCAATCTTTGTCCAGTAAGGGCAAGAATTGATATTATTTAGCCAGTTGTGGAGTGAATGTGTACTTACTCCAAAAGCCTCTGCGATCTGCTTGTTACTAATACCAGCATCACGGAGCTTTTGTAGATGAGTGTTGGATTCAGCTTTTTTATGGATCTTGGTCACTTTCTCCTCCTATGTCTTCGATGCGATAGTGCACCGTGTGAGCCCCCATTAAGAGGGCTCAAGGCGCTGCGCTATCGTTTATTGTGCTCTGTTTCATAAAGCTCGTAGCAGCGAACTAAAAAAGCACCGGGCGTTTCACCCTGCTCGATAGCTTTTTTGTCGCTTTGGCTTAGGTGGTGTGCTTGTTGGTGTGCACACATAGCTTTTTCTAGTTCTCTCCAGATATCGGCGTCAGGTTTTGATGAGAAGTCAGAAGCTGCCATTTCAAAGTTAAGCTTCGCGATACCCTTAATTGTATTTATAGACATTAGTGATCTCCTCCTATAACTTCGATGCAATAGTGCATCACACAGCGCTCCTACCTGAAGCGCTGGCTGCTGCATTACAACTTTATTTAGCAAATGCACCATGAATACGTTTGGATGCATTTTGATATGCTAGTCCGGCTTCACCAGGAGTATCGAATGTACCGAGATAAATCTGTTTATTACGTATCTTGATTTTGGCACAGTATCTTCCACTCTTTCGTTGATGTACACCTTTGAACCCAAATTTATTGTTTCTGCGCGGACCATTATTTGCCATATTCTGAGATCGTGTACACTCTCTAAGATTTAACCAACGATTGTTCATACCATTTCCGTCCTTGTGGTCTATCTCATGTGGCCAGCGACCTTTCATATAAAGGAAAGCCAAACGGTGGTTATAATACTGACCCCTGTTAATTACTATCTTTTGATAGTTTCCTCCACTAGTCCCAGCAACACTACCGAGTTGAATTCCTTTACGTGGTTTTATTCTCCACATAAAATTTCCTGATAGTGGATTATAACATAGGACTCTACGGAGTTCAGTTTGTGTTAAGGTTTGTTTCATAATCTCCTCCTATATTTTTCTTTTTTCTTCCTTCAGGCTTGGTGTTTAAGGATCGGGCCGCATAGCAGCCCTCACCCTAAGCATCACGCTTAGATTAGATAATCCTGATTCTCCGTCGCCCATTGGATGAAGGCTGACGTCTCTAGTAGGCTGTTGCCTCGGTTCTTCACGAGAAGCATACCGAGAACCTCTACTGGTTTGGCGAACTTATTGATAAGTTCGACGAAGTTACCCATCCGATCAGGATCGACGATGTCTGCTGCTGAGGTCACGAGAGCGAAGGCAACATCAGGACGTTGCGAGATTGGAGCATCCCCAACACTCACTACCTGTTCTTTTTGATCATCCCAAACATATTTCTCGAACATCATGTTATCGAGCATGCTGGGATCATCGAGAATGTCTTCGAGATTCGGTAGGTGAGCCCATAGCTTCAGAAAAGCTAGGAACTCAGTTGCAAAACCCTTGTCAGCTGCCCTTGAGATCAGCTCGAAGGCTGTGTTCTCGTTAACAGCACCGGACGCTAGAAGCTGACCAACGTGATGCACCGTTCTTGGTGACCGGCTGTTTTCCAGTCCAGGCTTCGGACGGAAGTCCATTAACATATCCCGTTTCCAAGAAATGAACGCAGGTAAGATCGCTGGCATTGGTTCCTTGCGATCTAACAAACCAACATCATCACATTGTGACGCCCATCGTACCCAACCGTCAACGTCTACCTCTAGGTGGACGATGGTCTTGAACCTAGACTTGATGTGTTCAAGGATTGGGTTGATGCCAGACTTGTCCTGGGCACGGTTGGTTGCTGCACAGATGCGGATATGATCACTAATCCTATTCTCGCCGATCTGACGAGCGTGGATTAGGTGACATGTAGCATTCTGGGTAGCTGTCGAACCGTGTCCGAAGTCATCCATGAAAAACACGGTTGGCTTCTTGGCTGTAACGAGCCGACGAAGATCACCAATAGGGACGAAATCCCATTCGGCTGCCTTCTTACCCGTTGCGGGTCGTGTCTGGGCAGGTATCCCACCGTAGTCGATTGGGCTGCGTACTGCCGGATGGGTCACGATTAGATCCATTCCGCAGTTCTTTGCTGCCTGCTCAATAAGAGCAGTCTTTGCAATACCCGGTTCTCCTTCCACTAGGAAAGGTAAACCAGACTTGAACATGGTCTCAGCAAAGCTGGTAAATTCTTGATACTTCATTTTCTCCTCCTATTTGAGATGTCTCATCAGGTCGTGAGCTCTCACCTCACAACAAGTGAGGTTACTTACCCCACTTTCGACTTCTTGGTCAAACGCTTCCTGCGTTTTGTAGGTTGTACATCAGCAAGACGCTTACGCTGTTTTGGCTTAGTGAGTTGGTATCGTCGTGCACCGGGTTTTTCAACGTCACCTTTTTTCACCAGTTTTCTTAGACAGCGACGTGCTTCTCTCGTTTCCA
>SDBT01009982.1_pt1 | contig 15368 bp, 26 predicted proteins | sample 2277101 | NCBI WGS metagenome assembly SDBT01 (sample SAMN10404973, study PRJNA504765) | marine sediment metagenome | isolation source: marine sediment core GS10_PC15, 103 cmbsf | place: Arctic Ocean: Southern Knipovich Ridge | collected 2010 | reverse complement strand
CTGCATATCTAATTAAAGTCAATTAATACATCTAACAAGATTAGGAAAGATAAATTACTTGTTTAAATTGGTGAAATATATAAACATCCCTAAAGCAGTATTCGATGAGGTCGTTGTAAAAGGAAAATTAAAGAATTATTCAGAAGCTTTTACCATTGAAAGTTTTATTAAAGAAGAAAAAATTATAGTCACTAATTTAAATTCATTTGATGAATCATTTTATCCTCCATTAGGTAGAGGGGAACTAGAATCACTTGAATTAGCTAAACAGAAAAATGAATTGTTATTAATTGATGAGAAAAAAGCTCGAAATTTAGCTCAAATCCTTCAGATTAAACACCAAACAACTATAGCAACTATTTTTGAGCTTTTAATTTCACAGAATATTGATTTTTCTGAATATAAATCAAACTTAAAAAACTATGCAGAAAATAGTTGGGTTTCTGCAGATGTTATCCAAGAATATATTGAGAAAGGTGAGGATTATGGGAGATAAAATATCTATCATATTACCAGATGATTTGAAAGAAGAAATTGACAAATTGAGAGAATTATTTAAAGAGGAGCAATCCTCGTATATAAGAAAGTTATTATGGAAAAGCGTTGCTCAAGAAAAATTTGATTATGCGTTAAAGCAGTATCTTGACGATAAAATATCTCTAGGAAAAGCTGCCGAGATTGCGGGAATTTCTATCTGGGAAATGTTGGATGAGTTAAAAAAAAGGAATATCACATTAAAATATAAAATTTCGGAAGCAGAATTAGAAATTGAAAAGATATTAAAAAAATATAATAAAATAGAATAAAAATAGATTATGTTCCTTCTTCATAGCAGTGTATATAGTTGTATTGCTCCTCAAGCAAAAAATAATGGGAAAATGGGAGGGAGCAAAAGCATTTGTTGAAAAACCTTTTAGTTTTGAGAAGTTAAAGATTGAAATTGAAAATGTTCTAGCTAATTCATTAAAAAAATAAAATTAGTTAAAATATAATACCTTATTTAATATTTATAATTTCAATTATATCTTTAAGAGAGATAAGTATTGGATATTAAAGAAGCAAATGATCTACTAACAGAGATTAATGATATTTTTGAATATCAAATTACACATAGGGGACTTCTGGAATCTAAAATTTTTCCCGTAACTGCCTATATTTGTTTAAGTTTCTATAACTCATATGATATGCTCTATGATATCTTAAAAAAGGTCTCTGATAAGACAACTCCCGAAGAAATGGGAAAGAAATCACGAAAAATTCTCTCTGAACTTCAGACATTAACTATTAACTACATCCCACTATATTACTTAGAAGGAAGGATGGGAGAGATCTTTAGACAAGGAAGCGACGCGAAGTCTGAAAGCGAAGAAAAAAGAAAAGAAACATTGTTTATCTTAGATTTTTGGAAACGACTCGCAGCTTCCTATTATCAAAATGAAAAATTATTTGCAGCTGACATAAATGAGCTAAACGAACATGCAGGTGCAGCTAATATTGTATTAAATCAAACAGACATCGATTGGTCAATGGAGCATATCAAAGCTGTATCAAAAGAAGAGGCTACTAATATAAGAAAAACCATGGCAAATCTTGAGGTATTTTCATTTCTAGATGAATGTGAGGCACGTGCAAAATTATGTGACCACGGACCTTATAGAATTAATGATGAAGAGGTGTTAGTTTTTAGAGAAATCTCACATATTTATGATGGAAATCGACCCCATTTCCCTTGGTCTGAAACAGAAGCTAAAGCGCCTCATAATAATATTGCATTTGTTTTTCGATTAAAAAATGTTAAAGCAGTTGTTGATAATTTTGCTACAATGACTACTCAACCAATATCATGGGGTGATCATATTACTGGAGCTGCATTATTTACCCGTAATGGAGATAAAGTAAATCCAATTGATTTTGATCTGTTAGCCCCTTTTTTTGAATATGCAACTAAAGCTCAGAGAGAACTTTATGTAAAATTTACTAAATGGGACAAAAAACAACGATTGATCGCTGGAGCTTATGCCTACTGTTATGGATATGCACGCTTTACTAACTTTGTAGGGATCACCAATGAAATTAATTGGGATCTTACAGAGCATACAATGGAGAAGTATGTTCCAGAGTTTCTGGAAAATGACTTTGATCAAGGGATTACTAGACATTTTCGCTCTAAAGCAAAGAAAAGAAAAGAAGGACCTTCACTTTATCTTCTCCCTGAAGATGAATAATAATTGATTCAAAAATAAATCTAAAATGAATTTGTATTTCTTTTGATTTAATTCCATTTTACAGGGAATTTAACCACATAAATAAGAAAAGGATATATATCTATAAATATCCATACTATATATTTCCACTCTTATTATAGAAATTGTTTCTAATCAAAATAACTTTTCACGGTTTATTCTCTTAATTTATTAAAAAAGTTCATAGAATAAAAATCTTTATGAAACAAAAACTTACTGCTTTTGTAAGAATCTTTATGAAAACTTACAGAAACTTACTAAATCAATTATTTCTAAAGTTTAAAAAATTACAGAAAATTACTAATTTATTTCTCTCTACCGATTTAAAACTTACAAAAAATTACTAAAATCATGATAGAGAAAAACTTACAAAAAAATGTAAGATTACAGAAAATTACAACTCTCTCTAGTTTTTTTAATCAGAAAAAATTTGAAAATTACAAGAAAAAAAAACAATGGAATTGATATAAATGGGAAATAATGAGAAAATAATCGAGATTTTGAAAAAGAATAACGCGGGAATGACATATCAAGATGTTTTAGACCGATATAAAGAAATCTATGGAATAGAATTAAAGAATGCCTATGTATATTTAATGAGATTAAAGAAAAAAGGCATAATAAATTCATATCCGACTGTAGATAAAAAAGGAAAAGGATTTACATATAAGCTATTAGAACAAAAAGAGAACCAAGAAAGAAATATATTAGATACTCAAATTCTCAAGAAAATATTACCAAAATTCATTGAATTAGAAGTTAACTTAAAAGATACGATTGAAATTGAAGATAAAAGAATAGTGGAGTTGATTAAAGAATGCCAATTGATTTAGGACAATTTAAAAAAAAGGAAGTTAGTAAGATTTCGAAAAAAGCTATTAAAATCGAAAAAGCACCTGTTTTGATAAAACATATTAGCAAAGAAATAATCGTTCCAAAATCGAATTTTGTCGGATATGAAAAACTCGATAAAGAATATAATCCACCTGTGGAAGCATATATGTCAGCATATTATAATTTAACAGGGAGCACATTTAGAGCTAAAAAACCAGTAAAAATTAATACTCTAAAAGAAATTCAAAAAATAATGCCCAAATTAATAGAAAAAGAGAAAAATCGATGACACCGAAAAAAATGATAATTAGATTTCATGAACTTGATGAAATAGAAAAAATAACGGATAAACAAAAGGAGCAAATCATAAATCTATATCTAAAGGATGAAAGCTTAAGAATTATTACAGAAAGGTTTGATTGTAGCATAGCAACAATATTAAAAGTTTTGAAAGAAAATAAAGTGAAAATTCAAGATTCTCGCTTAGTATAGCCATGAAAGTTCTGAAAACCATATTAAGTGTGCGAGCCAGTATGAGTGTGAAAACCATCTAATTCGTGCGAGCCATGGGAAATCTGAAAACCACAGGAATAGTGCGGGGGAAGTAAAATCCCCCATTTCTTTTTTTAAACCTTTTTTTTAACTTAAAATTTAAGTTGAAATTATATAAGGGGGGATATATAATGAGATATGGCGAAATCATGAAATCCGATAAAATTATATAGGGGCGTTTTTCATTCTGTAAACACGAGTGAATTGATTTTTATTTTAATTGAATACAATAACCGAAATCAGAATTGTAAGACAGAAATCTGTTGTAAAAGCCATATCATTTAAATAGAAGGAAGTTTATATATTAAACAAACAAACTTGTATAAAGAACAAATAAAGAAAAGTGATAATTATGAATGATTGGAAAGGAAAAAGAAAATTCGTGAGACTTAATCCAGTAACCCATAAAGAAATCAGAAGAATAGCTTTTGAAAAAGAATCTACAATACAAAAAGAAGTCGATATACTTTTAAAAAAAGCACTTAAACAAATTGAATTAGAGGCTATTAAAACTTGAGAAAAAAAGAGTCCCCCGCGCTCGGCAAAAGCTCGGGAAAAGGTGTGAAATGCATACAGAAAAACGTGTGTAATAATAGTAAGGCTATTCTTAAATTTAAATTTTTAGATTTAGAAAACTCACACTTGGAAAATTTTGCTTTAAATTTTGCTATTTCCTTTAAAACTCTCGAAGAGTTGTTCATTTTTTATTTCAATGAATATGACAAATCAGTTATGTTAATAAAATAAAGAGGCGGGGATTAATGAAGACCGTAGATATTAGAAACATTGACCCTACATATTTCCATCCGTGGAGGGATTATACTAACGAAAAGGTAGAATGGTTTAAGAAACCGACCCAGTTTAAACATTTTAAAAATAGAATTAATTTGTTGCATGATGGGTTAGTTGCTGAGCCCCTTTATAAAGAGAAAAGAGATTTTGAAGATTTTCTAAAATATAAAATATTAAACTTAATTCCGACCAAAAATAAAGAATTAACCGAGGAAATCTATGACTATTTGAATCTTAAATATGGAAAAGATGGACTGAATCGGATATTAAGAAAATGTGCAAGGTATAGATTGGAGCGTGATAAACATGGATAATGAACTTAATAGAGTCCGACATGATTTGGATATAGAAAATTATGAAAAAGAAACCAAGAAAAAAGCACTATATAAACGAGAGGGACAAGAATATGAAACCAAAGGGTTTAAAAAGTGGAAAATAAATCGGAAAAGGGAAGAGAAGTTTGTTGAGGAAAAGCTTATCCGATTTAATAGATGCGACATTGAGCATAGAGATAAGAGTATATGCCAGATTGAGTATAGAGAGGATTATGTAATAGAGGAGATAGTTTTAGATGGAAGTTTTGAGTTAATAAATAAGACCATAGATTATGAGGCGGGGAAAAGGGAGTTATTTTCTTTTATTTTTAATGGAAGAGAATATTATACAATGCCAGTTCAATATATTATAAGAGAGTTAGACCCATATTTATATAAAGGGAATACGGGAAAGGACATTCTCAAAAAGGTTATAGTAGAATCAAGCAAAAAAGTGAAATTAATGAAAGGTAAATATATTCTTGGATTTGATAATGGTTGGAATCTACCCCAAATTGAGAATACTGACTCCATAATAATATTATATACAGATACCCAGAAAAAGATTTATGAGCGAGCTAAGAAAATAACAAAAAACTATACAATAGAAGAGAAAAAAGAGATTAAAAAGAAATTAAAAAGGCTAATTGAAATAACCAAAATGGATAAAACAAAGCTAGCTATTATAATTGGATGGAATATGTCAGCACCTTTTAGATTAGCTTTTATAGAGTATTACAATCTTTTCCCCCATTTATATCCTTATGGCGAGAGAATGACTGGAAAATCTATTATAGGCTCTTTTTTCACAGTACATTTTTACAAATTATACGATAAACATTTAGCTTCTTATAATTTAGAATCACCAGCGAGATTGGAAGACCATTTAAGTACTAGCACATTCCCTATTAATATACAAGAGGTTCATAAAATTAAGAATCTTAGTGTTTTACCGATTCTTTTAGACCATGCTACTGGGACTTCTAATTTTGAGAGAAAAAGAGATGCTGTACGGAATGAATACTGCAAGCCTAAAACAGCGGGTTTATGTATGGATTCTAATGTATTGATTAAAAGATTTATGCATACTGCCTATAATACAAAGATTATAGCCTTAAAATTTGAGAAGAATGAGGTAATAATTCCCGACCCAGAATGGAAGCGACTTTATAGAGAGTTAAAAAGGGAAAAGCTATTCTCATTTATGTTTGATTTAACTAAAGAATGGACAAATGAAACAATTTTCAACCGATTGGAAAAGATTGAAAAAAATTGTAGGGGCGTTTTTGAATTATTGGAATATGATAAGAATTACCCAAGAATGAGTGCTATTTATCCAATTATCAGATTTGGAATTGATTTATTCGAGGAAATGTTTGACATTCAATTATGTAAAGAAAACGTGTTAGATATGCTCTTAGTTTCAAGGAGTAATATCTCAACGAATTTAATAAGTTCTTTTCATAGTTTTTGTTTGAGAGCAAAGGATTTTGAATTAGACAGAGAAGAAGAATACCAAGGTAAAGATAGCTCATATTTTAGAACTATTCGGGGGCATAATCCAAAATGGTTAACCACACCATTATTCAATACCACATCTGATGATTGGTGTTTCACTTCAGATAATCTAAGAGATTTTAGAGAATTTAATAAAGATTTTAACAGCACACTTACCAATTTATACGATTTTCTTCGAGATGGTTTTGATAATAAAGATTTATTCGAACTTGGACGTCCCTATTATTATGATATGAATAAAACAAAACAGAGAGCACGTGGAATTATTATAGATAAGACTTTCTTAGAAACGGATGTTTTTAACAGAAAACAAATTAAAGATATGGATATAGATGATATATTATTTAAGGAAGAAAAAGATGGATTATAAGAAATTCGCACGCTGTATTGAATGTAAGAAAATGGTTAAAATAGAAGATATCGTGCATATAAAGGATTTTGGTTTTTATTGTAAGTCCTGTTATGATAAAAATAAAGAGGTTTTTGGAGTAATTATTGAATTTGATAAATATAAAAGATAAACTAATTAAGCTCATTCTTTAATATGAATCCTTCAATATAGAGGGGCATTCAAAATTTAAATATTTTTTGATTTTATTAAATTTGGGACAGAGAATATTGAAAATAGGGACAAAAAATAAGATTGATTATATTAAGAGTAGAAAGAATGAGATTGTTTTTTTTGATTTTGATATTGTTTTTTTGAAAATTAATGGGATGGGATATTTCCTAATTATATTAAGAGTAGAAATAACGAGCTATTGTTTTAATGCTTATGGGACAAAAGGACAGACTTTTTCGATTTACTGTGTCAATTTATAAGGTGATATATAGATCGAAATATATCTCGCACATGAGACAGTTACTATATTATTATTATTATTGTCCTAAAAAATAATATATATATATATAAGAAGACTCTCAAGCTCAAGCTCTTATTTTTTTTGGGACAAACGAATGTCCTAAGCTGTCCCATCTGTCCTAAATTTTTGAGAATGATGTGCTTAAGCTCTGAGAACATAGAATAATTAGGGACAACATGATTTTTTATATTAAAGTTCCGAAAGTTCTCAAAAATAAATAATTAATTCGCGTTAAAAATATAAAAATAAGGATTCTCTCTACTCTTAATATAATACCGACAATAAACTATACCTAAGTTGTACCTAAGTTATTTTGGATTATGTCGGTATTTATCGGTATTTAATAGATATTGAATACAATAACAGCGAAAAAAAAGGCTAAAAAACCATAAAAATCATAATAAAATTGAGCAATTTGAACAATTTTAAATAATGCTCAAAACCCTAAGGAATTGAGCAAAAAATTGTATAATTTGAGCATATTTTTGAGCAAAATAGAGACTTTTTTGAGCATATTTTTGAGCAATGCACGACCTATATTAAATTACAAATTAATATCCCAAATTGAATTATGATAAGGGAAAATGTTCAATAGTATTATTTATATACATGCAAGACCATAGTTAATATTAAATGAATTAAAGCCTAAAAAGGTGATATAAAAATATGGTTAAAAAATCAGTTCAAAATACTATGAATCGTTATGAAAAAGAGTCTGGAAAGACCGCACTAAAGAAAGATGGCTCGGATAGTGTAGATTTCGGTAAATGGAAGGGCGTGCCCGACAATTGTAAGCCGATAGTTCAATCAGTCTATAAAGTTTGGGAAGAGAAATATTTGCCAGACGTTGAAGCAGGTACAATAAAACCAAAGGAAAGTGTTATAAGTGCCCGTGCGGAAGTACGAGGTCAAGGAATATGCTATACTAAAGGAAATGGAGAGCGAGGGGCACGATTGAAAAAGGCTTTGGAAGATAGAAAGGCTTTTGAAAAGAAATACAACATTAAATTCTCAAAAGATTAATCTTTTCTCTTTTTTTTTTTTAAACTCTAATTTATATATATTAAAGATAATGTGTATATCATGCTTACAGACAAAGAAAAGAAAGAAATTACCGATTTATACAAGAATGATAAGAACGTATCGGAAATATCCCGAATTACTAAAAAAAGTAGAAATACAATCAATGAAGTTCTTAAAAACTCCGATGTCGATTTAGATATTAAACCCCAAACTAAGTCGGATAATAAGATTAATGATAAGGAGTATTATATTGATAAACTTAAAGAGTTAGGCATAAATGAAGAAATGATTTTGCCAGATACACTTAAAATATTAGGAGCTGACGAGCTAACTAACTTTAAGATTAATTATAAGGGAGTAATAATAAAAAAACTCTATAATGTAGAGCCTTCCGAATTTATAGATAAAATATTCTCAAAAGCGATAAATCTTGGTATGGAATTAGACATTCAAGGCGAGCTTGAGGGATTTATAAACAAAACTTCTCAGACTGATGAGCTAAAAAAACTATGGATGAGCGAGCTAATAGAAGCCTCTAAACCAGTGGAAGAGTCAGAGGAAGAGCCTGAGATTGTGCCTGAGAAAGAGCCAGACCCTATGACCGATATGATTTTATACTATTTTACTCACGGAAATCTTGAGGGTTATGAACGATTAAAAAATCTTAGAGATAATACTCCATCAAGAAAAGGAGTTATAGAGATTCCTAAAACACAAAAAGAAAACGAAAGGTTAAGGGATATAATTTTTGCTTTGACTTCCGAAACCAATATATCACCATCAGAATTAGAATTATTGTTTAAGAAACATAATATTCAAATGTATAATAAAGGAATACAGCCTACTACAGTTATGGGAATGATTATAGCATCCCTTAAAGCATCCGATTTATCACCATCAGAATTAAAAGCTTTGATTAACAAAACAAATTTAAAAATGAAACAGAAAGAGCTTTCTGCTAATGATTTAGAGCTAAAACCTAAAGTAGATTTAGAAATAAAACCAAATAAATTCCCTAAATTTAAAAATAACAAAAATAAAGAAAAGAGTGAATAAAATGAAAGATAATAAAGGTTTGAATGATTCAGATTTAGCCGAACAGCAATTAGAGGATTGTTGGCTATATATAAAAAAAGATAAAAGAGGAGTTGTAAAAGTAAAATGTATCCACGAGAAAAATACGAATTAGAAAGACAAGAAGAGCAAAAAGTTCGAATCCAAGAGAAAACAGATAGAATTAATGAACATAAGAGACAAGAAGCCAGAGACATAAATCTAAGGGCAGAAGCAGTAGAAAAAGCAAATGAGAAATATTTGATAAAGAAAAATATAGAATATCAACAATATTTACAAGAAGAATCAGCTATAAAAGATAAACAGATGTACGATTATGAACATAAACAGGGAGTATATAAACAGAGAGCCCTATATGAAAAAAAACATGAACTGACAGGTGCTGACCTAGGGAAAATAGCATTACAAAGACAAAAAGAAACAGAGTTCCTTAGTGACAAAAAGATTAGGCGAGAAAATGCACTACATAAAGCGTGGAAAGAATCTGAGAGAATACGTGTAGCGAGGGAGACAGAGGAGAGACGTATTAAAAAATTAGAAGATGAAGCGAAGAATAAAGAAAGTTTCTCCACTAAGCAAAATCTCGGCATGGATATCCATAAACTATATGGTATTAAGAAAAAACCTCTCATGGAATTATATGAAAATAAGCACTATTAAAAGGTGTTAATAATAAGCGAATATTTAAAGAAATGGAAAGAAGCCTTAAATTCTTTTAAAATAGAATTCCCAGAGAATGAATTAGTAACACTAAAGGCTGAAGTATTTGGGAAAGAGAATAGTGAAGAATCTGCATTATCACCGTTAGAAATTGAAAGTGCTAAAAAATTTGAGAAAGCAATAGAAGTATCTGAAAAAGATAATAGTAAAAAGACTTTGAGAGAATATTATGGATTTAAAAGACAAAATTATGATTGTGATTAATAATGAGCGAATATATTAAGAAATGGTTAAAAGCATTAGATATTCAAAAATCAGAATTCAATAGTGAAAAATCAAAGCTACAATATGAAAGTGAATTACGGATAAAAAGGTTAAAGAAAATCCTAAAATATTAAGAAATTCGAGAAAGGCTTAGAATAATGGGAGTTAATAGATATCGAAGTCTTAGAATAATGGAAGTTTATAGAAATCGAATATTAGAGATAAAAGGGTTTTTTGAAGAGAATAGTGGGAAATATTTTAGATTTAAGGATTTAACAAAAGGATTAAAAATTAGTGATATTACGCTCTTTGAAATAATTGGAATATTACAAAGGGAATATAATTTACCTTTAACATGGTCTATGACAAAATAACTGTTTTTATGTCGTATTCATAGTGTTTACAAATCAAATACAAGTGAATTCAATATTCTTTATAGCTTAAATATATAAAACTAAGTGTAAACACGTGTTTACATTGAATAGAATTGATTTTAAATAATTTTAAAATCTTTCAAAAAAATATAAGTTAAAATATTGAAAAAATAATAAGATAATATACAAAAAGTTAAATATACAGAATATCATATTTTACTTGTAAACAAAAAAGAGGTTTTTAATATGGAAAAACCATTATGTATAGAAGATTTTGAAGAAATTAAGATTAAATCCAAAGATAAAGTTAAAGGTTTTTATAGTTTATTAACTAATGGTTCTGTTGTTTGTTTACCTGATAATGAATATATTGTTCCAAAATATGTCTTGAGTGAATTGGAAAAAGAAGGTATTAATTTTAAAGTAAAAAAGAAAAAATAATGGTTACAAAATTAAAAGTAGAATTTTTAATACCTTTAAAATATAATGATGGAACAGATGTAGAGCCAGAAAAACTCTACATGATTAGAGAAAGGGTTGTAACATTATTTGGTGGCGTTACTATTCATCCTCTTTATACAGATGGTATATGGATAAATCCAAAAACAGATAAAAGATATTATGACAGATGCAGAAGATTTGAAGTTTCTATAGAAAAATCTCCTGAAATTGATAATATCTTAAAAAAACTTAAAGATGAATTGAAAAGGATGTTAAAACAAGAAGAGATTTTTATGTATTATACTAAAATAACTCAAATTTGATCCTTTCTTTATCCTGATTATCATAAAAGAGTCATACAATAAATATTCTTTAATATTGTCATACATTTCTCTATGAAAAATGACCAAAAAGAAATATGACCTTAAGATTAATTATGAATTATTCGAAGTTTTTAAAGATTATTTTGACGATAATCCCCAACTAGGTTATCATAGCGTATCAGAATTATTGAACTCAATATTGAGAGAAAGGGCTGTTCAAATTCTTAATTCTAAAAAAAGTAAAAATAAAAAAAAGAAAAAAAGTTATTTATTATTTAGATTTTAAATTGTCGATTTTATCCATTAATTCCTTTAAGTCTTGAAAATCGTTTTCTAATTCTTGAGTCTCTTTTCTAAATTCGTCTGCATTAACATATTCGTCTGCATTAACATATTGATTATGACCATCTCTAAGTCTTTCATAATCTCTATGAAGTATATTTTTGAATGCATTACTTGTTAGAATGCTTTCTACTTGTTTGATTCTATTCATTCCATTCTTTAAACCATTAATCTCACTAATATAGCCTCTTACGTTTCCAATTAATACCTTATCTTGAATTTTCTCAATATAATTATCTGTTATAAATCTAGTCATTAAATCAGTTATGTAATGTCGGGTTAACATTTCTGCTTTATGTTGAGTCCATAAGTCAAAAATATCCTTATCTGCTAAACTAAAAAGACTTTTGAGTCGTGTAAAGCATAAACGCCTAATTGTACTAGGCATTAATTTAGGATTAAGATTATTCTTAGTTACATGATATTTGAAAATATCAGAAATAGCAGTCGATTTAATGTCAAAAATAGGTCTTTTTTTATCTTTAATCCAATTATACTGATAATATTTAATATTATTCTCTTTATGAAAGTGTGAATCATCTATATTTTCATATTTTTTCTTATTTTCTTTCTTAGGACTAACGATAATCTTTCTCTCAAAATAATCCCTTATTTCTTGAATGAAATTATCATGAAAGACTATTAAATATTGAGCCCCTTTATTTTTGGTTTTCTCTCTCTCTCTAATTAATACATATAAATTAGTGTCTTCAAATCGTTCAAAATCAATGGGGCGTAAAAGAACTATATCAGCGGGGTTTAAGCCAGTGTACATTATAATCTTAGTAATTACTTTATATTTTGTATTATCGATTTTCTCATATAATTGAATGACATCTTCATAATCTATTTCTTTTTCTAAGTGAAAACCATTACTCTGAATTTTCTTTAAGTTTTTTGGATTAGCCTCGTACTCAAAACCTAATTTTGAACAAAAACCTTGAATTCTCCATACATAATTAAGATATGTGTTAAAACCATTTGTTAGTTGACTTTCCTTAGTTTTAGAACGCATTTCTGCCCATTTCATAAGTAAATTAGCTTTATTATTAGCATTTAAGGTTTTCCATTCTATTTCAAATAATTTCTCTATTATACCGTTTTTATTCCATTCATTTATTAATTCATTTTTTTCTGTTATATTTAAGTCATAATAACTAGTAAGGTCAAAATCGACTAACTCTTTATATTTTTCTTTAAATCTATGTGCTATAAATGGAATGAACTTATCTAATGATAAAAAATAGGTTTTTAACGACTTTTCATTTAAAGGACTGTTTTTAAGATATTCTTGAATAGAACTAATGGATTTTAAATATTCCAAATCTTTTATTGTTCTTGCCATTTTTATCAACATTTTTTAAGTTAAATTTTTTTTAGTTAATTAAATATAACAAATTCTTACATATATATTTATGTAAGTAAAAACGGAATATATTAATCGGATATCTTTAAATACATAAATATTAGATATTCTTTAAAAAAATTAAATTGTATCAAATAAGAGAAAAGGTGTAAGTGTTAATGGTTACTAAAGGGATGGAATTCGTTATTAATCTATTAAAAGAACGTGCAGCACAAGATATTAAAGAAAGAGTAGAAAAAGAACGTACCGGCATGGAAGAATTGGCTAAGATGGTAAAAGTTCCAAAAGATGTAAACTGTGAACCTATTGATGTTGCAGGAATTTCTGCCGAGTGGATTTCTGCTCCTGAAGCCAAAGATGAAAAAGTTATTCTTTATTTGCATGGAGGCGGTTATATACTAGGGTCAATTAATAGTCATCGTGAATTTGTTTCTAGAATTTCACGCATATCAAAAGCACGCGTGTTGATTATCGATTATCGCCTCGCACCTGAACATAGATTCCCTGCTGCTGTCGAGGATGCATATATGGCTTATCAATGGCTTATTGAAGATCAAGAAATTGCTCCAAATAATTTAATTATAGCAGGTGATTCTGCTGGTGGTGGTTTAACATTGGCAACACTCATAAATTTACGAGATAAAGGTATACCATTACCCACTGCTGCAGTGTGTCTTTCTCCATGGACAGACCTAGGCCTCACAGGTGAATCATATAAGACCAAGGCAAGAATCGATCCTATGGTAACAATAGATGGTTTAATGTTTGATACTCAATTATATTTAGGAGATACTGATTACACTAACCCATTAGCTTCTCCACTCTATGGAGATTTAAAGGGTTTACCTCCATTGCTTATACTAGTAGGAACAGCTGAAGTATTACTTGATGATTCTGTAAAGATTGCTAAAAAGGCTAAAAAGGCAGGAGTCGATGTTATATTGGATATTTGGGATGATATGCCCCATGTATTCCCACTATTTGCAGCTTTTGCTCCAGAAGGTGAGCAAGGGATTGAAAAAATTGGTGAATTCATGAGAAAATTCTTAACTTAACTTAAATTTTTTTTTTTACTTGTTTTGAAATAATATGAAAGGGGAGCCTTCATTATATCTAATACCAGTGGATTGATATAAATGACTTCAAAAATAAAAAAAACTGATTATATTGAAGCAGATGATTATTTACATCAACCTACCCCCGAACAAAAATGGAGGGAAGCATATTATTGGAATTGGGTAGATAGCAATCCTGAAAGTAAAATCTCCGGATTTTCTACTATTGGAATTGTTCCCAATGAAAATCGTAGAGAATTTGTATTTCTTTTATTTTGGGATGGCAATAGGGAGTTTTATTATAAAGAACCCGAATTAGAACAATTCAACGATGATATTAATGTAATGCTTCAAGAGAAAAAGCTCGCGTATAAATGTATTAAACCCCTTCAAACATGGCAAATATCGTATAAGGGGAGGAAATTTCAATTAGATTTAACTTTCGATACGAGGTTTTATTTATACGATTTTGGGAGGGACTCCTCAGCATCATGGCATCGCCACTTTGAAGCTTCAGGAATTATAACTGGAGAGATCAGACTAAAAGACGGAACTACAAAAAAAATAAAAGGGTATGGTCAAAGAGATAAGAGTTGGGGATTTAGAGATTGGTTTCAATTTGATAAATGGTATGCGACACATTTTCAATTTAAGGATTGGAATTGTGGGATGCGTAAAGATTATCATAATAATCAAGTGGATTTATCCGGTTCTATCTCAGATAAAGATGGGACTTTACCTCTTACTGAATTTGAAATTGAAACTGTTAACGACACAGATAAATTTAAAAGCCCACTTAAATCCACTTATTACATGAAAGATGCTGAAGGCAATGAATTTAGAATTAAGGCAGAGAGAATTCATAAAAATTCCTTCGTACGTTTTACTCGACAATTCCCAGGGGGTTATACTGAATTATTCGAGCAAATGGTTGTTATGGAGAATTTAGATACTGGAGAAAAGGGATCTGGTATGATGGAGCACCTCAGGACCATTAAATCAGATTGAGGAATTTTGTTATTGTCACAAATTCTTTTATAAAAAACATTACAAAATTGTAAAACACTCTTTAGTGTCAAAACAAAACTAAACTATAAAAAAAATAAAATTGTATATAAGATCATACTATTAAAAAATAGTGACCTAATTAGGAGATATAATAATGTGTAAGTGGTGTACAAAGCATGGTGCTGGAAAGAAGTGGTACATGAACTCAAAGAATTATCACGCTGACCAGATAAGTACAGAAGATAGCATGAGAAGCTATCTAGAAGAACAATGGATGAATATGGAAAATTTATTCATTCGTAAAATCAAGGGTTTCTCTTCA
>SDBT01009981.1_pt1 | contig 15370 bp, 18 predicted proteins | sample 2277101 | NCBI WGS metagenome assembly SDBT01 (sample SAMN10404973, study PRJNA504765) | marine sediment metagenome | isolation source: marine sediment core GS10_PC15, 103 cmbsf | place: Arctic Ocean: Southern Knipovich Ridge | collected 2010 | reverse complement strand
AACTTTGATAAGTGTTCCATCAAAGTCAAAAACGTTGAGGTTTTCAAGTCGCATAGTAATCTCTTGAATTCTTGGTGCGCAACAGTACATATCTGTATACTGAATAATCTACGTTGATTTTGTTTGGCAGGAAGTGATTGGAGATAGTCGCGGTCGTCACAGAAGATGCACCCCGTTCAAGCAGACAAGTTTTCACCAGCGATAGCGTCGTACCGGTGGCAATGTCGTCGTCGATAACCAGCACATCTTTGTCCTTTACATCGAAATCTATCGCGAGTTCTGCAACCATCTTTTGTCGTATACCAAGCTTGTACTTTACAAGTCTAAACAACACATCAAGATGTCTCATAACGTCTGAAAGCCACTTCCTTTTGAATACGAATTTCTTGAACAAATTGTCTTTTGATACACTCGAGGCCCTTCTGATTGTGACGAACTCTATATCAAAAGAATTGTCGAATTTCTCAACGAACAACTCATTTAGATACTTGCCCGCATAAGGCACAAAAACCACCTTGCCAAAAACCTGGCCCTGTGTCGCAAAATGCTGCATTATGTTGTCCAGATCGGCTCTGATGCCATCGTCATCTCTTTTCAGAATCTTATATGGCCAGAACTTCATAGCTAAACTCTTGTTCTTCTCTTGTTGGATCGACTACGTTTTTCTGCGGCCAAGTCATTAATAAACTCTTTAACTGCATGAAGAATCTCTTGTGAGCTTTCTCCTCGGGTGGGAACAAAGGTTTCAGCCTCCTTAAGTTTGGCAGGCAAATCGGATACTTCATAAGCTACGAGTATTTTGCCCTCGGTTTCCAACTGTTTCGCAGTGGTAAACTGATGATCATTGTCAACCTCCCCCAGTGATCTGCGGCGGGGAACCGCAATAAGCGGTTTGAGTAGTTGTACGGTTTCTATTATAGTTCCCATACCAGCGTGTGATATTACTAATCCGGCTTTGCTGATCAGGCCCCTGAACTCTGTTGGCGAGCAATACTCCATAACCGTCATATGCTTCGGCTTATATGAGCTGTAACCGGTTTGTGCAATTACTTCTTCGGTAATAACGCCACTGCTTACTAGTTCATCCACCGCTTTGACAAGGCGATTATAGCCAACTCTCCACGTACCGACGGTCAAGAATATCAAAACAATCTTCCAAAAAACTCTGCCCTTGGGAAAAACTTCAATAGATTAGGCCATTGCACGATAAACAAATCCGCGAAGGGATACAAAAAGCGAGCTGTCAACGTGGGCTTTTCGATTCTTGCCATGCTCTCGATGAATATCAGCTTTGCACCCAAGAGTTTTGCAAAAATGCAAAAGAACACCACTATCCCTGCCCCGGTGGAAATCACCACATCAGGTCTTTCCACAAGCACTGCATGAGCAGATAACACGGCGCCGATGATCCAGGACAATGGATTATGCTTAACAATGTTGGGAATCGCACGGATGCGACTGGTCTTATTCATTTCATCCACCACCCCACCTTTGAAGGTAAAGTAAAAGTGATCGTATTCTTCATAAGCCGCAGCCAACTGTCTTGCCTGCACCATATGTCCGCCAGGTGAACAGGCAATGCATATCTTGACTCTGCTTTTACTGCTCCGCATCCTTTATCTTTGATTCTTTCGTATACAAGCCCACAGTCTTCGAATTTGTTCTTTGCGAACAAAACGCATAACTTCCGTGGGGAGTCTCCTTGCTTCTCCCAGCCAATATCCATATAAAAAGCCGGCCAGCCTTGCCAGGCTGCCTGTTATATACGGCTTTTCAAGAAAAACGCGGCGAAATGACTTAGCTGCCATAAACAACGGATGTGTCGCAATACCGTATTCCGTAAGCCCCTGACGAAATCTTGCCTGCAGAATGGACTTTCCATCCCCCGTCCCTGTAGGGCGAAAGTGAATTGCCTGATACTGCGGAAAAGACTGAGTTTCCCACCCATTCATCCGAGCCATAATTTCTGCACACGAGTCATCCCCACCATGCTTTTGAGGGATGTATCCCCCAATCATCTCATAGCATTGACGCCTAAACACTGCAATGGCACCAGGACAGTGCATCTTATCAATCAGAATTCTGTTAAGCCGGTCACCGACCTTATCTACATAGATCCCGGAGGCGACCCCAAGTTGTGGATTCTTGTCAAATTCTTCAAGAATCTCTTCATAATATGTCGGCTCGAAAGAGATATCTGCATCAAGACTGCCAATGAAATCATATTCCAGATTCTTAATTTTTTCATAACCGGCTAAGAAAACCAACGTCCTCTGCGAATAGTAGCTCACAATGTCTTTGCGTTCGAGCTTAAGGGAAGTAATAAAATCGTATTGAGCTTCATATCTCCTTATTATTTCAAGTGTCCTGTCAGTTGAACTATCATCAACGATTAGCCACCGCATGGGTCCAATAGTCTGCGATATCACCGATTCCATCACCTTAACTATATACTTCTCTTCGTTATGAGCGGGTGTAATTAAAACATATTTCGTTTTCATATATATAACCATTTGCAAATCATAAACTGTAAAGGCAAATGGCTCTGGCTCCTATACGTTCGGTTCAAAGTACAACAATTATTTTATAGCCTGCAGCTCCACATGTATCTCGGAGAAACCACCAACCCAGTAATACCACACTTTCTCGCAAATCTTGATGTTTAGGTTAGCGAAGAAATTTATTATTGGGCTTAATATATTTGTGACGAAGAAACCATGAGGAAACCGAATGTATCTCAATTCCACTTTTTTTACCTTAAACTCACAATTACCGTAATGGTCTCTGCTATTGCTGGAATAATAATAAAACTGATAATATGAATACGCCCTTAGATGAGTAGGATCGCACCAGGCACTTCTTCCAGAAAAATGTGGTACTCGTATAATTACTTTAGCATTTGGTTTGGAGATTCTGTAGATCTCATCCATAAATTCAATATTGTCCTTCATGTGTTCCATTATGTGAGAGGCGTAGATGACATCGAAAGAACTATCTCCAAACGGATAAGGAAATTGGAACAGATTATGAACTACGGTGGGATTCACACAGGAACGAAAATCAACACTTACTACCTCTTCATTCTCTTTGGCCTTGTATGGGAACGTACCGCTGCCTAAATCGAGAACCTTAACTTTTCCTGCCATCATGTTTTATCTCTCAAACGTGTAAAACCCAACGAACACAAGCTAAACCCCGCTTCACCTTGAAAGAAGTGGTTTTTCTCGCGGACGGCTTGATTACATATTTGACTACTCCAAAAATCACCCGCAACACTTGACGAAGAAGAATTATCAGCAAGTAACCGCTTTCGCCAATCCTACCGTGATGCTTTCTCCAATACTGGAGATCTGCTTTCTGCATTTCGAGATAAAACTTGATTGGGGCATTCGATGAACTCGCGTGCCCATAATGAATAGCCTGAGCCTCTGGATAGAATACAATATCCCAGCCCACCTTGTGAAACCTTTTGCACCAATCTATGTCCTCCCCATAAATGAAGAAATCTTCGTCGAGCAAGCCTACTTCATCAACGGCCTCATGCCGGACCATCCAGAAGCACCCACTGAGTACATCAACGCTGCGTATGCTATCGTGCGACCAATAACTCATAAACCAATCCGAAAAAAACGCCGACCTCGGAAATAGTCTGTTCAATCCCACTGCCTGACAAAAACTATTCCATATTGAGGGAAAATGCCGACACGAGACTTGCAGCGTTCGGTCGGGATTCAATATCCGTGGCCCTGCCATGCCAACTGAGTTGTTCTGTTCCATGAAGTCTATCAATTTTTTGATACAATCACCAAGTACTACAATATCTGAATTAACCAAGGCTAAATACTTTCCACTACCGGCTTTGATTCCAATATTATTCGCCTTGGCAAAGCCCTGGTTCTCCCCGTTCTTGATAAGCTTGACCCGAGGAAACTCTTTTTCCACTGCTTCACAACTGCCATCGGTGGAACCGTTGTCAACAACGATCACTTCAAAATCAATATTGCTTGTCTGCTCATAGACAGACTTCAGGCAATCACATGTTATCTGTTTAGTATTCCACGAGACAATTATAATTGAAACATCAACAACTCTATTTTCCCAATTCTCCATTCTACATTTACCATTGGCTTTTTAAAGCCTAACCCCTTTAGCATTCTTGCATTGGGACGGTTCAATTCTTCTAATTACCTTTGCTGGGTTTCCAGCAACTACGGTATAGGGCTCAACGTCTTTGGTCACCACGCTGCCAGCGCCCACAATTGAGTATTCCCCGATTGTCACTCCTGGTAAGACTATGGCAGCGGCCCCTATCCACGCCCCCCGCTTTATCAATACGAAAGACTCTATATGTCTTTTCACGCCTTTACCGACCAGACTGTCCACATCGACACCCGAATCCAATACCATGCATCCGGGCGACAAGGTCACATCATCTTCGATCGTGACGTTATGATACGCTTGGATAAGCACGCCTGTATTGAACGAGCAGTTGTTGCCGATCGACACGTTACGTCTGTCTAATATCCGAAACAAACCGTACGTGCGAGTGGTCCGATTCCTCGTTAAGGATAATGCCGTAAATCCTGAGTAAACGACGTATGATTCCCCGTAATGGACTCACTCACTATCTCCTTCATAACCAAAAGAACGTATGCTCGGTAGCGGAGCTATCCAGGTCGCTCCTTATCAAACGTTCGCAGCATAGATTACTGTGCTGACATTGTTCAAAGTCGTCTTGGCTGGGTCACGCTTGATGCTTGCAGTCAACGTGAGCCTTTGTTCGGTGAACCGACTAATGGTTTTCTAAACACCAACATCGCACAGTGCCCGCACAACGGCGACAGCAAAAAACTGCTACCCACAGTAAAAAGTTTTATGAGCCGGCTTGTCTCACTAAGCTCCCAGAGTTTTTCCTGTATTCTTTTAGATGCAGGTATCACTCTTTGCAGACCTGCTAAACCATATTGCCAGTAAGTACGAACGCATTCGAACCCCATGCGCTCAAAATTCCTTCTTACTACTTTTACATCCAATCCAAATTGATAGAAGTCCTCAGGCATATCACATCCCTCTAATTTCTCATATCCCGAGAAGAAAATATTCAGCCGATCCAACCGTGAAATGCATGGGAAAGATATGAAAGCATACGCACCCGGCTTCATAACTCGCTTCATTTCATCAAGAATTTCGTCATACCCTTCCCAGAAGTGCTCTATAACACCAAGAGACAGGTAACCTTCCAAGCACTCATCTTCAAGATTCAGGTTTCGTAAATCACCGTAGCGAATGTCAAGCTCCGGCATCACCTCGTTAACCTTCGCAACAGTTTTTTCGGCAAAGTCAATCCCGATAGCATCATAACCCCATGAGTCCAACGCATCGACTAAATGCCCACAACCACACCCTCCTTCTAATATTCTGCTTCGTTTGTCTGGGAGATACTTGCCTATTATCCGCCGCCAATATCTGTTTTTACGTGTTTGTGTAATCTGCTTTTTCCAGTCTTCCACCTGCCATTGCTGATCCCAAAACTCTGGAGTTGCTTTCTCCCGAGTGAATATTAATCTTTTGCCTTGGGGCCACCAGTAGAGTTTGCTTTCTTTTTTTGGTTTTTCTTGATACATAAATAAAAGCTTTCAAAAGCATGTGGTTAAACAACGGAAGATTTGCATTGCCCTTTTTGCCTTTCCCTTATAATACGAAAGAACATGCGAGCATTTACACCACCATTCTCTAAAGCAGAAGTATTCGGTCCTTTATCAGGCTCATGGACAATTTTATACCCACGACGTAATAGTTCCTTTGCGGGATATGGCAAACCTCGAAGTGCTACACAAATCGGCCCATCAGGAGCAGCAAAATGGCCAAGCTTGTAGCCAGAAGCAACAGTTGCCATAGAGAAAAAGACATCTTCGGCGAGACGTCCATGCCAGCTATAGGGCAAACGCATTCCAATCACATGTTGAATAGTGTCAAATAAGTATTGGATCACGTTACTGTACCAACTATAAGGAACATTCAAATAACCTAATTCCGCAATTGCATCCAAACACCGCCGAGTGATAAAATAGCCTCCTCCCGAAATATTCTCACCCCGGCGGTATCCCTTGCCTTCGGCCACGCGCAGCATATCAGACCAAGAGGGCCGTAAGCCAACCATTCTGCGCCACCGCAATACCGCATTATCCATTTGTTTCTTGTGGGCTGCAAAAGTTCTTGGCTTGTTATAGTCCACTTCATAGACCCCAAACATACCCATATGCGGATTTGCCTCCATGTATTCCAAGGCATCAGTGATAACACCACTGCCAATAATAAGTGAATCGCTATCCATCTTGAGCACACATCGGCACTTGAACATTTTGTATATATAGCGCATCCCAAAGCAAAGAGTGTGAACCAGACGCAAAAAACCATTTGGCCTTTCATTCCGCAAGATATGCCAGTGGGAGCGTTTCGATGAGACCAGCGTTTCGTATGTCCCGTCTTTGGTGCAATCATCTACAAAGACAATTTCATGCGGTTCCGGACAATAATAGTCTATGCTTTCAGCCGTATCCAGAATTGTTTCTGAACACGGGCCGCAAGGAATGATAATTACCGCGGATGTCTCTATTACCATGATATGTTCTCCAGCACAATCAAGACGCGACAAAATAACTAATCAGCAAGCATCATTACCATTAACTTACGAATTTAATCTCAAAACTTTATTGCATCCTGGTAACATGCAACCAGCAGAACCAATCATGCCTAATATGCAATAAAACAGTGTGAATGCCTGTCCGAAAAACGCGCATGTATTGAACGAAATCATAAGAACAACAACTATACTCCCCAGAGCCCAATAGAAAGATTTCAGTTTGGGATCATCTGTTGTGTTGTGTAGTCGCTGCACCTTCAGTAGGGAACTGACCAGTACTCCCACAAGGGCTATTACCCCAAGCATGCCGTATTTTACCCCAAACATGATATATTCATTCGTTACGTCAGTCCATCCCATTCCCAGTGACAGTCCCCACCCGATGGGACGCCCACCGTATCCAGCCAACCACCATTCGTCAAAATGCTCAATTGCAAGGTCCATCAACTTGGCTCTGTGCCAACCGCTGCCACCTAACGGATTGGTGTAGGTAGCAATGACATGATAGAAGGACCTGTTGCTTATAATTCCCACACCGATTACGGAGCAGATCAGGAAAATAATAAGCGGTTTCGTCCAATTCTTGAAGCGTTCCAGAGTGAGACATACAATGGTCGTTATCAGCATTACCCATGGACCAGCGGCCATGCTGGTCAGGGCGCCGATAGACGCTGTTATAGACAGAAAGAAGCCTAAAGGTCGCCATTTGCCACGCTCGTTTCGCAGGTAGTAGATCATGGGGAGAAATAAAACAAAGGTAGTTCCAAACAAAATAGGATGCACTAGAGGGCCAACGGCCCTGTAGAACCCATGCCGCATATCAGCTGGTGGAATCTGCTCTGCCCAAGGGCAAAATCTAACGAGGGCGCGAAATGGCTGCCATCCGGTCGTGGCTTCGATAATACCAAGACATGCTAACGGAACCATGACGATACCTATCCATTTAATGACCGCGACCATCCCGTCGCGACTTGTAATACAGTAACGGGCTACGAAATAGGCAAAGAAAGTGTCCATCATGGCCCCGGATTGCTGCTCTAATTTCTGCATAAGAGGTACTACGGAAGAAACCATTGGTATTGTGAATGACAATATCCAACCGAACAATATCCAACTGTCCAGTCGGTGCCAAACAAACTTTTTCCTGATATCGATACTGCACAAACAACGCAAAAGCAATATTGCTACCACAATCCTTCCTACGCTTATGTCGAGAGGACCAAGACGGACTACCAGGAAGCTTGGGTAAATTATCAACGAAGTCAAGTATACAGCAAAAGCTGTTGCAGGGGACAGAAACAAGACCAGGAAAGAAGCTACACTAGCAATGAATAATGTTACTGTTGTCATATTTCTTATAGGGAATATCCGTTGCTACTTCTTTCTGTCCAAAACAAACTCTGAACGCTATGAAAGCATTCAGAAAGTATTGCTTAGAGCAAGTTTTGAATCCTAATACTCGACTATTTTTCCATATTTACCGGTAATCCCGTCGGAGATACCTTTAATCATAAAAGAAAGAAGTCTGAATCTCTGCTTGTCAAATAGAATGATTTTCATAGCGTCAAAACATATTCGCCTAATAACAGTGCACGTAAGTATAAAAGTGCGATAAAAATATTTCTCATAGCTATGATGATTCTTCAGCATGTAAACGACGTTTCGTGATCTGTAATAAGTGGCATAGCCATCGTATCTACGATAAATAATTTTTTTCCAAAGAAATTTCTTTACCTCTCTCGCACCTTCCTGATGAAGAAGAACCGCTGAATGGCATAAATATATTTTCCATTTATTGCTTCTGCATCTTATACAAAAATCATCATCCACATAATACATGAATAACTTCTCATTGAAAAAACCTACTTCTTCAAAAACATGACTGTTTACCATGCTACCGGACGAAATTACTCTTCTTACTTCCTGAACACCACGACTTCTTGGGACGCCGTCGATTAGATATTCTTGAATATTTGTATCAAATGGGATCGGAGCTATGATTCCCACTTTACTTACACCTTCCTCCCCTAACGTCTTGAAGGCAGTTAATAGTGTTTCTACCATGCGGGGCGTTGCCACACTATCATGATCTAATGTCAAGATCCATGTATGTCCTCTATCGATAGTATACTTTACCGCAATATTTAGAGCGGTAGCTATTCCTAAGTTCTCTTGATTATAAAAAACCTTAACATTAGGACGCGTTTTCTCCAAATTCTCTAATATGGATATTGTCTTGCTGCCCGATCCATTATCTACCAGAACAACCTCGTTGACCTGCTTTTCAATTGAATTAAAACATTTGAGTAAATCTTTTCCAATATTATATGTTATAATAATTGCACAGATACCGTTTTTCATTTCTATCTACTTAACTCCCTTAGAGGCATTCAGCTATTTAACATTGAGGTCGTTATGCAGAATTCTAGCTTTTTCTCTACGCCTTCTATAGACCCCGTAGCCCCATCTTAGAAAGTTACGAATATTGCCTCGGCAGAATCTTAATCTATCCCTGAAAGTGAATTCTGACTGCTTCACTAACGATTGACCCAGCAAATGCCGATTAATCGAAAAAGGGGATGCGGACCGACTGTGTCCGATCTCTTCTCTCCACGAATAAACGTGGTCGCCATTGGGCGCATTTCTCTGGCGAGTTCCATCTTCGCTGGAAGCGTCTTCTTCACGAGGCACCTTATCTTCGAGGATATCTTTCCACAAGTCGCAAATCCTTTCGTGGTTCATTTTCTTGTTATAACGCGTGTAAAGCTCTGCGCCTATTCGATTCCTTAGTTTAGGTTCTCTGATAAATGCAGAACAGTATTCTATCGCATCGCCCTCAGTGGAAAACCGAAAAGGATAGTCCGGCGGTAAGGCGTCACACTCAGAGAGGAGATCGTACTTCCTATTCCTGAACGCGACGACGGGCACTCCGCAAGCCATCGCCTCGACCCTTACGGTACATCCACACAAAGGAAAAGTCTCGATAAGGAAATCCGCTACGCCATAAACAGGCGCCAGGTCGGCTAACGGACCGGTTGAGATGAACCTCCGGCTAACTCCGGCCTCGGCCGATGCATACTGCTGCTCGGCTTGATCCGGATAATCAGTCACAAAGAGATGATAATGGTTCGGAAAACGTGCAAGCAGTTCATTTATCATTTCGAAGTAGTTGGGCTCTTGTCCTCCAGCTACCTTGTAGTAGCTCCCGACTGAAACGGACAAAGTCGAGTCTTCAGGAACACCATAAGTATCCCGGCAGACTTTGCGTGGTTGAATATTCGTCGTAAGTGGAATCAACCGAATCCGATTTGGGTCAATGCCTCTAAGCGAAGTGGAGTACTTCACAGAGACATTCCGGAAGTCTATAAGCAGGTCAATGACACTCTTGCCGAGCCAGAAAATATGGTCCGCATGATTGAAAAAGACAACACGCGGCTTGTCTGCAATTGCTGACAGCGCCGCGACAGCGACAACATCATTAGGGTTTATATACAGAATCAGTATGTCCGGCGAGTCTTCCTCTATAAATCCGACCAGCTTCCTGATACGGTCCGTGTAAAGGCTGTTGTAAGGGAGCTGCCTGATGCAAACGCCCTGCCCGGCAAGGTCATCCAAATAAGAGTACCGCGTCGGTACGTTGGATACGTTGGTGACGTACAGGTACTGCTTCTCAACAAGTCCGCCCAGTATTTCGATCCACTGCCTCAGTATTTCAGAATGTCCGCCGACATCGTTCAGGAAACTTACAGCGTGGGCAATAGTCTTCACGTTTCCTTGAGTTCTTTGGTTGTTATTACACCTCACATTCCGCTCCTCTTTTATGCATTCACCACTTTTGGAAAGCAAATTCTCCAGTTCATCATCAGACAATATCCCCAAATTAACAGTCCACGCATAAGTAGAAGCGACAAAGAGATAATCGAGAGCAGCTTCGAGACGGTTATTTTTTAGTATATTTGCAGCGTTTAACTTGAGATGAGCATATTTCTCCAAATCTTTTTTTAGTTTGGCAATCATAATATGGAATCTACTATACAGGAAGATATGTACCTAATCTCCCTATTATCACCTAACAAAGGGTGTGCTGGCAGAGACAGTATTTCATTACATATTTTTCTGTTATCAGGAAATCGCCTTTCTTGTGATTTAAGCCTTTATAGGCATGCGCGATGAGATAAATAAGGAGAAATGAGGTAATATGTCAATATACTTATGCCTTTTTCCTTCAAAAATAATTGCAGTTCAGCTCTATTTCGATATCTAATGCCAAATTGATGATAAACGTGTCTGTATGCAATATGATCTATGAACACTTTGCGCTGTAGTACTATGCTATCGCCTTAATAGTTTTCTAATAATTGTTTTCATATCGACAATTTTGCGAAGTTCATAATAAGAATATCCTAATGCAGTAAGTGATAAGAGTCCGCCCGCCAGATAGCCTTTGGCACCGGAAATAAATCTCGAATTAAAAAATGCCAATAATACCGCAAAGCCAAAAACGACGATATATTTCAGGCTGTTTTTTGACCAGCAAAAGCCGCAAATCTTGTACGTTATTACACATATAATTACCAAATAAATCAGGTAAGATATCAAAAAGGCTACGCCGGTTATTTCAAGCCCCAGGGCCCTCCATCCAAAGTAAACCAGAAATAAATATATCGCATTCCAACACAATTCTGTAAAAACAAATATTCCGCCTCTCGCTTTTGCAAGAAGAATAAACCCAATCGGCCATGAAATAACTTTAAGAAATGTTCCCGCCAACTGCCAGTGTAATATACTGACCGTTTCGGTGAATTTGGCCGAGTACAAAACCGTAACCACCATGCTCATAAAAGAAAGCATTCCCACGATTAGCGGCCCGGCGACAAGTAATGCCACTTCAGTCTGTTCATTGACCAACTGAACAACTCGTGCGTTGTCATTATTGACAGCGCTGAGTCTTGGAAAATAGTCAGCGCCCATTGCCTGCAAGACCGCAGCCAGATAAATTGAAGACAGATTCCATGCCGCCTGAAACTGCCCAACGCCTTCGATACCGCTTTTATTGGAAACAAACACCCTGACAAGATACATCGCCGCCGTGGTCACAAACCCAGTGATCACCATAAAAAAACCAAGATGCACCATCCCCAGCCCGCCCTGAAAGGTTTCCTTCAGGCTTACTCCTACAGGCTGAACATGAATCTTCCGAGAATACACCCATGAAAGAACAAGGCTGACGACAGCGGAAATCAGAATCGCCGGCACAATGCCATTAATTCCCAGCATCCAATAGAGCGGAACCGTAATACAAAAGCCCAGCACAATCCCCCAGACCTTCGCCCGGGCCATCATACTGATCTTCCGCAATCCCTGCAGAAGGGCCAACTGACCTCCTGAAACAGCATTCAGCAGTAATACAACAGAAAGAACCGCGATACCCCAAGAGTACCGTTCATCTCCAAAGGCATATTGGCTCAAGGCTTTACAGAACACCAGCGTGAGTACCATTCCCAGCAGGCCGGTAAACCACACCCATCGGCGGAGTATCAGGATCATTTGTGAGATTCGTTGCCTGTCATCACTACCAGCGGCCTCGGCAATATTGCGGACAGCGCTGAAATTCAATCCAAACCCGGTAGCACTTCGAACTAAATCTATTGTGGAATGATAAAGCCCAATAATCCCAACCCCCATAGGACCTAATAAAACAGCAACAATTTTATTGCGGGCAATCCTTATCAGGACTTCAATTACCTGGGCACCCCCTAAAATACCGGTGGCCTTAAGAATCTGTTTGTGCGATGTTTCTGGTATATCAGCAGTCATAGGTCAGATTTTTATATTTCGGATACAGGTTTCAGTAACGTGTTATTCAAATCGATTGATAACTGTAAAGACCCTTGATATTTCTTCATCTAATAAGACAGGGCTTATCGGCAAGCTCAAGACTTCATTGTGAATTATTTCGGTAATCGGCAAGCTGAAACTACTCCATTTTTTGTAAGCCTTTTGCTTATGTGGTGGTATTGGGTAGTGTATTAAGGTCTGAATGCCGCTCTCATTCAAATAAGACTGCAATCTGTCCCTATGCTTATACTTCACTACAAATAAATGCCAGACATGACTTTTATCGTTTGCGACTTTAGACGAAACTTCGGAGTTTTTGGGCAGGACGATATCCGGATGTTTGATGTTTTCGAGATAATACGCCACCACGGCCCGACGTTTCTGATTATCCGCATCCAGGCGGGCCAGTTTGACACGCAAAATAGCAGCCTGTATCTCATCCAGCCTGGAGTTCAGCCCTTGATAATCAATGACATATTTTTTCGTCGAGCCGTAATTCCCCAATGCGCGTACAACCGCAGCCAGTTCATCATCATCCGTTGTGACCGCACCACCATCACCCAGCGCCCCCAGGTTTTTTCCGGGATAAAAGCTGTGTCCGGCCGCGTGCCCCAGCGAACCGGTTCGCTTGTCACCATCATAACATCCCTGCGCCTGGGCATTGTCTTCAATCAGCTTCAAATGATATTTTTCTACAATTCGCTGAATCTCCGGATGCATCGCGTTCCGGCCATAAAGATGCACGATCATAATCGCTTTGGTGCGCTCCGTTATCTTTTCCTCGATAAGATATGGATCAATATTGTACGTACGAATATCTGGCTCCACCAGCACCGGTTCAAGCCTGTTATCCGTGATAGCCAGAATACTGGCAATATACGTATTAGCCGGCACAATGACCTCGTCCCCCTCGTTCAACACCCCAATTTCGATATAAGCCCGCAGGATCAGCCGCAGCGCATCCAGACCATTGGCTACCCCGATGCAGTGCCTGGTCCCGATATAATGGGCGTATTCTTCCTCAAACGCCGTAACTTCTTTGCCAAGCAGATACCAACCGGAATCGAGTACCCGGTGAATTGCCCTACTTAAATCAGGTTCAAAGCTGTCATTTATCTTTTTTAAGTCTAAAAATGTGATCATAACTTGATGATTCTTTCCTGTTCTTTACGATAGTGGCTGTTGCAAACACCGCAAATCAAATCATTTCCCATTTTGCTGCCGCAACAGCACACATACCCCCTATATTGCGCTGGATTACCATACCACAGGGTATGATCCGGAACATTCTTCGTTAATACACTGCCGGCTCCGATCATGGCATAGCAGCCTATCGTCAAGCCTCCAATAATCGTGGCATTTGCTCCAATGGAGGCGCTTTTTCCGATAATAGTTTTAAGGAACTTGCCCGGATATCTCTTCGACCGGGGAAACATATCATTGGTAAAGGTCACGTTGGGGCCTACAAATACATTGTCCTCGATCCGCAGCCCATCCCATAGCTGTACACCCGACTTAATGGTTACGTTATCACCAACAATAACATCATTTTCAATAAATACATGGCAGTTGATGTTGCAATTCTTCCCGATTCTGGCACCGGGCAGAATCACACAATACTGCCAGACCGAGGTGCCTTCGCCTATATCCTGCGCTTGTACTTCTGCGGTAGGATGGATTATCGTACCCCGCATTTTAATTCCTTGAATTGAGCGTACTCTCTGATGTAATCCTTCTCATTATATTTATGCGAAGCCAATACCAGACACACAGATCCGGATGAAAACTCCAGCAACTCTCTCCATATACCGGGAACAATCAGCAAACCATAATTCGGGCGATTTAACGTAACTACTTTTTTGTTGATTCCATCGTCAAGCAGAACATCAAAACTCCCGCTGGCAGCAACAATAAGCTGAAGCAGCTCTTTATGGGCATGTCCCCCTCGTGTCTCCCCGCCGGGGATATCGTACAGATAATATATGCGCCGGATTGAAAATAGCACATTTCTTTCTCCTTCCACAACGGTAAGATTCCCCGCCCGGTTGTGTATTTTGTTAAAGGGAAGAATAACACAATCGTAAATGCTATTGGATTTGTTTTCGGTATTCAATGAATCGTTCATAATCGCGTATATAATCCTTTTCATTATACTTGGTGGAACTTAAAATAACCGCCAGTGAGTTTGTAGAAAAATCTTCCATCTGACGCCAGTAGCCAGCAGGGACATAAAGACCGAAATAGGAACGGTTAAGATGAAACTTCTGTTTTTGCTGGCCATTATCAATCACCACATTAAAACTGCCCGACATCGCCACAATCAGTTCCTGCTGCTCTCGAAAGGCATGCCCCCCCCTCACCTGCCCGCCCGGCACATCATAAATCCAATACACCCGTTCAATTTTGAAGGGAATATGCTGTTCTTCTTCGATAAAAGAAAGATTCCCCCTTGGATCCTCAATTTTAGGTAAGTTAATGATAACTGGTTTGTCGTAGTTCATATTAACGCCTGTTGTCGATAGTGTGTGTCATAAATTAACTTGAGGTTATGGCGACGTGCAATATCGGCCAGACCGGCCTTTCAAATCCGCCTTTAGATATTCAGTATTAAAGAAGTTGTTTTGAAGAGATTCTTCTGCCAAAATCTACCTTTGTGCTCTCATTGCACTCTGAGGCTAATGTCTTGACGATCAGAAGGTAAGAACGTAAGAGATCGGGATGCAAGAGCCTAAGAATGTCCGAACGCGGGATCTTACCTTCATCACTTCCTACCTTCTTCCTTTCGTCGCGTCTCGGCATCCTTCTTTCTCCCCTTCGCATTGCCTCGTTCCACATAGCAGAACTTCTCGGATTTCATCTCCATAGATGACAGCATTCCTATAATGCCTT
>SDBT01009980.1_pt1 | contig 15370 bp, 9 predicted proteins | sample 2277101 | NCBI WGS metagenome assembly SDBT01 (sample SAMN10404973, study PRJNA504765) | marine sediment metagenome | isolation source: marine sediment core GS10_PC15, 103 cmbsf | place: Arctic Ocean: Southern Knipovich Ridge | collected 2010 | reverse complement strand
GTTATGGACCTTCTTAATATATCAGTATGCACACGTTCAAATCCCGATGTGGGCATTCAACAGGAATAAAACAGCATTTTTTACCATTAAAAAAGGAGTTCAAATCTCCCTCTCAGCGTTTTTTTACTATCAAATAGAGATAAAATGAAATGTGAACTGTCATTTAACTTGTAATAATTTTTTGGACAAAATTTAAATTGAAGTATAATATTGCTGTTTGAATTATATCAAACATATTTGGGGGTGATTATCAGAAAAATAAATGAATGTTTATTAAAGAAATATAGAGATAAACTGAAATTAGAAAATCTTATGAAATTCTATAAAAAATTTGAATAAGATATTTTGAAATTAAAAAAAATAAAAAAACAAGAGGTAAAAAATGAAAACAAAAAAGATATTAATAATTTTTATAAGTCTTAGCATGTTATTAACAGCTTTAAGCTTTAATTCAAGTGCAGAAGAAGCAATACCCGAACCATTACATCGACAATTAGATTTTGATGAAGATACCACTGATTGGATTTATGAAGAACCAGATACTTCAACCGGAACTTCTGTTTTACTTTGGGAAAACTTTGGAGGTTTTTGGGCTGATGCAGAAAAAGCACCAAATGATATACCACCATATAATGATGAAGATGATCTAGCTTGTTGGGCTGCAACTTGCTCGAATATGCTTGAATGGACAGGTTGGGGTTATGTTACTGGCATGGAATATGGAAATACTGATACATTTTTTAAATATTACCAGGATCATACAACTGATTTAGGTAGTCTAAATCTGTATGGACTTGAATGGTGGTTTACCGGTTATCTAAATGATGTAGGTGATCCAACTAATTGGTCGTCTGAGGATGTTGCAGGTGCTGATTTTTGGTCTTCATCATATACTTGGACTAACTATGTTCATGACAATTGGGATAATGTAAATATTCCTCAAAATATTGAATCTTTTATAACATCTGGATATGCTGTTGGTTTTGCAATTTATCCAGTTACAGGACCTGGTGGACATGCAATTACCTGTTGGGGATATAATTATGATTCAGCTGGTACTACTCCTGAAGATAAATATCTTGGTGTATGGGTTAGTGATTCAGATAGTCATAAAGGTGAAACTTATCCTGATGATGTTTTAAGATACTATGAGATAGATTTTGAAGATCATGGAACTGGGGATATAACTGATGATTATTGGTATATGCCAAATTATGGTAATGGTTGGAAAATAGCAGGTGTTACTGGTCTTGAACCCTTCCCAGGTGAAATCCGCCCTATAGCAGACACGGGTGGACCATATACGGTAGATGAAGGAACAGCAGTTGCTTTTGATGCAACAGGTTCATCTGATGATGATGCTCTCGAATATCGTTGGGATTTTGATGCTGATGGAACTTGGGATACACTTTGGTCGGCAATTCCAACTGTTAGTCATACTTGGAATGATGATTATACCGGTGAAGTATATCTTGAAGTTTTTGATGGTCGACTAAGAGATATGGATATTTCAACTGTGACAGTCAATAATGTTGCACCAAGTATAACCATTGGTTCAGATTCAATTGATGAAAATGATGTAGCATCAATTGGTGGAACAATAACTGATCCCGGAATATTAGATACATTTTCAATTACTATTGACTGGGGTGAAGGATCTCCAGAAGGTTTTAGCTATCCTGCTGGATCAACTTCATATAGTGAAACTCATCAATATTTAGATGATAATCCAACAGCAACATCTTATGATGACTATGCAATCTCAGTATCAATAACTGATGATGAAGGTGATAGTGACACTGAATCTTCAACAGTTACTGTAAATAATGTTGCACCAACAATAAGTGCAGGTGCAGATCAAACAGTCAACGAAGGTGATACAGTTTATTTCACCGGTAGTGTGGTCGATCCTGGAACACAAGATACTCATACATATTTATGGGATTTTAATGATGGCAGTGGAACTTCTACTGAAACAGCACCAAGTTATATTTATGGAGATAATGGAGATTTTAATGTTGGTTTAACAGTTACTGATGATGATACTGGAACAGATACTGATACAATTGATGTTTTAGTTCTTAATGTTGCACCAACAATAAGTGCGGAAATAAGTATGGCTCTACCATATCCAGATAATCCAGGCTTTATTCTACCAATTGTCCATGATTTAGAATTTGTTGCAACAGCAACTGATCCAGGTTCAGATGATTTAACCTTTACTTGGGACTGGGATGATACAACAATGGATACAGTTACAACCTACTTTAATAATGGAGTTAGTTTAGATCCTTATCCAAGTCCAGAGATAAACCCAGTAACAGTAACTGATACAGTAACTCATACATATGATAATCCTGGAACTTACACAGTAACCGTAACAGTAACAGACGATGATGGAGGAAGCTCAATCGATACATACAACGTAATTGTATTAGACATAGAAGGAGCAAAGCACGATATTAACGACTACATACAAGACCTACCAGATAATTACTTCAAAGGAAAAGCCGACATCCGAAAAAACGCATTTGACAACATGTTCAACGCACTTGATGACATGCTTGACAATTATGAATACTGGGCAATGATACAGCACTTGAACAACAATATCCGTTCAAAATGTGATGGAACAGTCGATGGCAAATCTCGTAACGACTGGATAACAAATTCAGATGCACAATACCATATCTGTGCAAAAATCGATGACTTAGCAGAGTATATAGCGACATTTCTATAAGTAAATATAGAACTATAAACAATAGGGAGTAAATCACTCCCAACTTTCTATTTTTTTTTAAACGAACTCCAATGGGTTAAAAGGATTTTACAGGAGAAAAACTGTATTTTTTACCATTAAAAAGGAGTTCAAATCTCCTTCTTGTCTGATGGAAGTGAAAGTGATTGAAAAATTTGTTTTATAACAGATATTGCAATAATTGATTATTGAAAAGACATTTAAACCTAATATTTATATCCTATACGAGTAATTTTATTTTTCAGGGAGGAAAAATCATGAAAACGAAAATAATAGGAATTTTAATTTGTATGCTGTTAATTGCAACTGCACTTCCTGCAGTAGGGACTATCATAAATGATAATATAACCTTAAAAGAGACCACCGATGATCATTTCAATTTAATACAACAGATCATCGGCAGCAGTGATAACTCGGGAGGATGGTCCGAACAGGATAAAATGACTGCCTCAGACGGTGCATCCCTTGACTATTTCGGCATCTCTGTTTCCCTTGATGGCGACTATGCCCTTATAGGAGCAAATGGTGATGATAGCTACAAGGGTTCGGCGTATGTGTTCAAACAAGATGGTATTCCATGGGTACAGGAGGATAAGCTGACTTCCTCAGACGGTACAGCCGGTGACAATTTTGGCTATTCTGCTTCAATTGATGGCGACTATGCCCTTATAGGAGCATTTGGTGACGATAGCAACAAGGGTTCGGCATATGCGTTCAAACGCAGTGGTACTACATGGACTCAGGAGGATAAGCTGACTGCTTCAGACGGTACAGCCGATGACTATTTTGGCAATTCTGTTTCCATTGATGGTGAGTATGCCCTTATAGGAGCAAGTAATGATGATAACGGGAGAGGTTCGGCATATGCGTTCAAACGCAGTGGTACTACATGGACTCAGGAGGATAAGCTGACTGCTTCAGACGGTGAATCCCTTGACTATTTTGGCAATTCTGTTTCTATTGATGGTGAGTATGCCCTTATAGGAGCAAGTGGTGACGATAGCGGGATGGGTTCGGCGTATGTGTTCAAACGCGGTGGTTCATCATGGGTTCAGGAGGATAAGTTGACTGCTTCAGACGGTACAGCCGGTGATAGTTTTGGCATGTCTGTTTCTATTGATGGTGAGTATGCCCTTATAGGAGCAAGTGCTGATGATACTTACGAAGGTTCGGCATATGCGTTCAAACGCAGTGGTACTACATGGACTCAGGAGGATAAGATGACTGCTTCAGGTGGAGAAGCTCATGATGTATTTGGCCAGCGTGTTTCCCTTGATGGCGACTATGCCCTTATAGGAGCAAGTGGTGATGATACTTACGAAGGTTCGGCATATGTGTTTAAGAAAACTACACCTGATTTAGATTGTTTAGGTTCTCTGAGTTGGACTGATGTATCGCCTGGTGCTACTGTTACAGGTAGTTTTATGGTAGCAAACGTTGGTGATGCTGATTCAGATCTTAGCTGGGAGATAGAATCATATCCAACTTGGGGTACGTGGACTTTTGTACCTTCTAGTGGTACTGGTCTAACTCCAGAAATGGGGACAATTAATATAGACGTAGAAGTTGTAGCACCAGATGAAGAAAATACAGATTTCTCGGGAGAAGTAAAAGTAGTAAATTCTGAAGATAGCAACGATTATGATACAATACCTATATCTCTAAAAACACCAATGAGCCATCAGATAAATATTCATCCTCAACTTCAGAAGATACTGGAACGATTCCCAAATGCGTTTCCAATATTACGACGTCTACTGGCTCTATAGAGTAGATTATATCTCTTTTTTTTTTTATTTTCTTTTACTCTTTTTGAAACAGGGTTTTATAAGGACATTCTTCAATCTTTAAGAAAAAAAAGATTTTTACCGGTAAAAAAGGTATAATAGGGTGAAGCCTAGTATATCTTTGGTATTTTCATTCGGGCTTCTAACCTTCAGCACAGAATCCCGATGTGGGCGTTCACTCAACAGGAGTAAATCGGTATTTTTTACCAGTAAAATGGAACAGTCTTTTCTGTTCCAATAATAATACTTTCACTCAACATCCTTAAAGATATTTAAATAAACAATTCCTATCTTATTTAGGTTGATTAAATGGTTGATAATGAGAATCCTAAATATAGTGGTGCTGTATTTTTTGTTGATAACATTGAAAAATCAAAGAAATTTTATACTGATATCTTAGGTCAAGAAATTGAGATGGATTTTGGAAGATGTGTTGGATTCATTGGTGGTTTTTCAATTTGGGATAGGTCTTATGCCCATAAAATGATGGGTTTAGAAGAAGGAGATGCTTCAAAAAATAAAAAGGATGCGGAACTCTATTTTGAAGGTGAATATTTAGATTCATTGTTTGCAAAATTAAAAAGTAAAAAAATTATTTTTGTACATGATATAATTGAGCAACCCTGGGGTCAAAGATGTTTTAGAATATATGATCCTGACAATCACATTATTGAATTTGCCGAACCGATGACAGTTGTAATAGAAAGACTTTATGAGGAAGGTTTAACACATAATCAAATAGTAAAAAAGTCTTTAATGCCTGTGGAAATTGTTTTGGATGTTATAGGTAAAATTGATAGTGTAAAAAATGATAAATTTACTGAGGATTTGATTGCGCCTTGTGGGATGAACTGTCGAATTTGTATTGGTTATTTTGGATATACTATGAGTGGAAAAAAAAGGAAAATGAAATGTATTGGTTGCAAACCAAGAGATAAAAGCTGTGCATTTCTGAAAAAATATTGCAAAAAGCTTACAAAAAAAGAAATTGAATATTGCTATGAATGTTCTGATTTTCCCTGTTCTCATTTAGAAAAAATTGATAAATTGTATCGTGAGAGATACAATATGAGCATGATCAAGAATTTAAAAGAAATTAAAAAGAAAGGGATAAGCAAGTTTCTTAATGAGCAAAAAGTAAAATATAGATGTCAAGAATGTGGTGGAGTACTATGTGTTCATAACGGGAAATGTTATTCCTGTGGTAAAGAAATTAAAATTATCTCAAATAAAGTTTTTTAACAAAAATCAATTACCAATATAATATGGCAGTTCAATTTTATCTAACATTTGTAGTAAGTATCATTATTTTTCTAATTACTGCAATAGAATACTGGTATGGTACGATTCTAAGTAAATTTTCTTTGAAAACAATTAAACGTGAAGAAAACCCTCATGTCTTCCGATTATTAATTGTAATACAAATACTGTTTGGTATCGTGTTACTCTTTCTCTCAATATATAATTTTTACCGTTAAAACCGAGTTCAAATCTCGTATTGTCTGATGGATGTCAGGATGATTGATTATGATAATTTAGTAATTGAAAGAAATAGCAAACGACTTATAGGATGGGATTATTTTGAAATATGGAAATATTGTAAAAAAAGGGGAGGAAAAAAAATGGATTCATATAGGAAAACTGCAATAATTGTGGGTTTATTATTTATAATTGCGACAGTAACAGCAATTTTAACTATTGCTTTTTTAGGTTCTACTCTTGAAACGCCATTGAGTTTTGCTACTGTTTCTGCAAATGAATTTCAAATAGGTTTGGCAGTATTGTTTTGGTTAATTCTTGCTGTTTCAGTTGCTGGTATTGGTTTTATGATGTATCCGATACTTAAAAAATATCATGAAGGTTTTGCTCTTGGATATATTAGCCTTAGACTAATTGAGTCTATTTGTATCATAATTGCTTCAATCACTTTATTATCACTATTAACAATAAGTCAGGAATATGCCGCAGGAACTTTGGATGCTGCTAATTATCAATCAATAGGTTCCTTATTACTTGCATTACAAGATTGGTCCTTTGCGATTGGGACTTTGATCTTTTTAGGTTTAGGAGGCCTGTTCCTTTATTACCCATTATATGAATTAAAACTTGTTCCTCGAGTGTTATCAATCTGGGGTCTTATTGGAGCTGCATGTATTTTATTATACGGCCTATTAGGTTTATTTGGACTTACGGCTGACTCAGTAACTTTAAATTTATTAGCTGCTCCAATAGCAATACAGGAAATGGTATTTGCAGTATGGCTTATAGTTAAAGGATTTAACCCACAGGTGATAAAATCTAAAAGTGGTTAACAATTAATTTGAATTCATACTGATTAGGAGGAAAATTATGAAAGCAATTATATGTACAAAATATGGACCACCGGAAGTCCTTCAGCTCAAAGAGGTAGAAAAACCTACTCCTAATGACAATGAAGTACTGGTAAAAGTCCATGCGGCAACAGTAACAAAAGGAGACGTGTTAACTCGAGGTTTCACAATTCCTCCCAAGTACTGGCTTCTCATGCGAATAATGACTGGGTTCACAAAACAAAGAAAAAAAATACTAGGGCATGAATTAGCTGGGGAAATTGAAGCAGTAGGCAAAGATGTGAAGCTGTTTAAGAAAGGTGACCAGGTTTTTGCAGCAACCGGGGGGAGTGTTAGTGCTCATGCCGAGTACAAATGTCTACCTGAAGATGGGGTGCTGGCAATAAAACCGGTCAATATGACCTATGAAGAAGCCGCCACCATTCCTGTTGGAGGAATGACAGCATTGAATATTCTTAGAAAAGGAAATATCCAGAGCGGGCAAAAAGTCCTTATCAATGGCGCTTCTGGAAGTGTAGGTACTTTTGCGGTACAGCTTGCTAAATACTTCGGGGCAGAAGTTACCGGGGTATGCAGTACCACGAATATAGAATTGGCGAAATCTCTGGGAGCCGATAACGTAATTGATTACACAAAAGAGGATTTTACCAAAAACGGTCAGACTTATGATATTATTTTCGACGCGGTAAACAAGAGTTCGAAATCACATAGTAAAAGATCGCTAACGAAAAATGGGTCCTATCTACCCACTATATCTTTAAAAAGCGAAACGACTGAAAATCTAATTTTTCTCAAAGAACTTATTGAGGCAGGAAAGATAAAAGCGGCCATAGATAAACGCTATACGCTTGAACAAATTGTTGAGACTCACAGGTATTTTGACAAAGGACACAAAACAGGAAATGTAGTCATAACTGTGAAACATAATAGTAAAAAGAAAGAATGAATTTTCTTGAGGAAATATGAACATAGTTCAGGTTTTAGCAATTTGTGGAATGCTCAGTCCAATTTTTTATACAGCAATGTGGATTATTGGAGGAAAATTACAATCAGACTATAGTCATGTAAGACATGATATTAGTTCGTTATTTGCAGTGGGCGCTCCTAATAAACGGCTTATTCAATCATTCATTATAGTTTCAAGTGTCTTACTATTTTTTTTCTATTTAGGTTTACATGAAGGATTAAACGATGGTGGTTCAATTATTGGGCCTTATCTATTTATCATTGCATCAATATTAGGTATACTAATTGCCTTTTTCTTCCCACTTGATGAAGGTGGTGAAATAATCACTTGGAGGGGAAAAATGCACTTAATTTTAGTAATTGCTATGGGGATATTTACAATTGCAGGGATGATTGCATTATGGTTCAGATTAATGGAAGTTTCAGGCTGGGATACTTTTGCAACCTATTCACTAGTTTCTGCAATAATTGCACTGGTTCTATTGGTTATATCAGGTATCTTTATTGAGGGTAAATACAGAGGTTTGCTCGAAAGACTGGGAGTAACTCCATTTCAATTATACTACTTTATCCTTCCTCTGATGGTATTTTTGAATAACTAATATACAATTTAACCCCTGCGGGAATAATCATTAATTTTTTGCCATTAATTGGTATTCAAATCTCTTCTTCAATAATTTAATTTAGATTGATTCGAAGAAAATAAAAATAGAATCATGTCAACAGATAGAAAACAATATAGTTTACCGGTAAACATGATGTTCGAATCCCGATGCGGGCATGTTATTATATCAAAGATTCAATTAAACAACCATAATTCAACCAATCGACACCTATGAAATTATCTGAAAAAGGGTTAAAACCTAACTAAATCAAGTATTTACCGGTAAAAAGTATAGTCGAATCTCGACTTTGCATTTTTTACACTGATTTCAATCAAGAGGCTATGATTAAAATCTACTAGGTTTGATATTGTTATATATATTTGGAGCGGAAAAAAAACAAATTGTTTTTATAGGCCGTCTAGATTATGGAGATAAAATTTATAAATATAATAATAGAATCTTTATAAATTTTGTATATAAAAACGAAAAGAGAGAGAAAATATGAATAAAAGAACAATAGTTTTTGGAATATTTGCTATGTTGTTGTTACAAATGATAGTTGTGACAACATCAGTAGCACACGCTGGTCCAGATTATGACATGATAATAATCGCCCCTGAACTTTTCGAAGAAGAACTAGAACCGTTAAAAGAATTCAAAGATGCAACTGGTAGACCTACGGTAATAGAAACCCTTGAAGATATATATGTAGATTACACTGGTGTTGATAAAGCTGAGCAAGTTAAAAAATGCATAGCTCACTATGAAGATGATCATAATGTTAAATATGTAATGTTAGTAGGGGATGTAGATAAGCTACCAATAAGATACTTCCTTGTTCAGACAAATAATGATACTGGTAGTAAAATTGACTGGTTTGCATATTATATGACTGATCATTATTATGCTGATTTATATGACAGCGGTGGTGCATTTTGCTCATGGAATGCTGATAGTGATGCATATTATGCAGAGACAGTAAGAACTTGGCCAAGTTTTACTTTCCCAAATGTTGATGGAGTTGATTTTGAATTTGACGTAATTGTATCAAGATTACCTGCTTCAACAGAAACAGATGTAACAAACTATGTAAATAGAGTAATTGAATATGAATCTGAGGTTTACGAGACAGATCCTTGGTTTAAAAAAATAATGCTTGTTACAGGTAGTGGGGATTCGATTTATCCTGAAGAGCCTGAACCTGGTGATCCTGTACCATATTATGACATCGTTCAACTTAACTCATTGGGTGCAAGATTAACACCTGGTTTTTCAGAGATAAAACTATATCATGAACACGATCCTTCAGGTTCATATTATCCTACTGTTGCAAATGTAAATGCTCATCTTAACAATGGTGCAGGTCTTTTCACAATAAATAGTCATCAGAACCGGCAAAGCTTTGGTATTTATCAGTTTCCTGCAGATATGGCTGGTCTTGCAAATGATGGCAAATATCCAGTAATGTTTAGTCTTGGTTGTAGCCCTGCTCAAATAGGTCCAATAGCTCCAAATCAAGACTATCTTGATACAGCTGGAGTTTTACAGAATTATGGTTTTACCTATCCTATCCCTTACTCTAGTTGGACAACACCTAATGCTCCAAATGTCTTACAAACAACTACTGATGTAGCTGCAATTCCTGAGGATTTATTATGCAATTATAACAATAAAGGAGCCATTGCTTTTATCGGATCAATGGCAGAAGCTAGTTCACATGTAGGCTATCCTGCATCTGATTATTATCATCAGTCTATAGCTGATGGAGAAAGAGTATTAGGAGAAGTTTGGCGGGATGTCGCTGATCAAATATTAGTTAGTCGTCCACCTGCATCTAGCTGGGATAGTTGCCGAAGATGGCTTTATTTGAATTTATTCGGTGATCCAACTCTTAATATTGGAGGATTACCTGATAAACCACCATCAACATCAATTTCAATTGGTTCTCCAGAACATATAGCAGGTGGTATAACTTATATTAAAAGCTCGACAGGTTTTACATTAACAGCCACGGATGACTTTGGAGTAGATTCAACATACTACCGATATTATAAAACAACACCTGGTTCTTGGTCAACAGGTACATCATTTATAATAACTGGAAGTGATGGTGATTATACTATCGAGTATTATAGTACAGATTTCGCAGGAAATATTGAAATTCCAATCAAATCAAAATTAGTAACCCTTGACAACACCGCTCCAACAACCGCTATTAATGTGGGATCACCAGAATACATAGTTGGATCAGACACATACATAACTTCAAATACTAATATTCTACTGGATGCTACAGATGTATTATCTGGAGTAGACTACACAAAATATAGAATAAATGGAGGTACCTATTCTACATATCCTCTATCAGGATTTAAAATAACTGAACCAGATGGTTCATACACAATTGATTTCTACAGTGTTGACAACCTTGGAAACATTGAAGCTATAAAATCCCAAGAACTTATACTTGACAATACGCCTCCTGAAATCACCGTTACTGTTGGAACGCCTCAATACATTAATGGAAGCAGTATTTTATGGGTCAAATCAACAACACTTTTTACTATCACAGTAACAGATGATGGAGCAGGGGTAAAACCTGGTAGTATTGAGTATACACTCAATTATAAAATGTATAGTGATACATATCCATATACTGGTCCTTTTACCTTACCTCCAGATGTAAACAATAATGCCCTTGAATACATAATAGACATTGAAGCAAAAGACAATCTTGATACCATGGGAACTGCCTCATTGACTGCATGGGTTGATAACAAAAAACCTGCCTCAAAGTTGAATCTGGGTGATCCAGTCTATTTTGTATATGGAGAAACTGATCATATCTATATTACATCAGATACAGAGTTCTGGTTCGAACCACATGATTGGGAAGCATATGGCGGTGGAGTCGGTGTTGATTATACAATGTATAGAATTGATGGGGTTGATCCTGATCCCTATACACTTTATACACCTGGTGACATATTTTATATCACAGGACCTGATGGTTTGCATAATCTTGATTTCTACAGTGTTGATTATCTTGGAAACACAGAAGATCTTTACCCATGTGAATACTTTTTAGATAATACACCTCCTGAAACAACATTAATCGTAGGAGCTCCCAAGCATTCATGGGCTGGGGATATCTATGTATCATCACTTACTGATCTAACACTTTCTGCAGTAGATACAGGATCAGGAGTTGACTATACTGAGTATAGAATAGAAGGAGGATCATGGATTCCATATACTGGAGCATTTAACCTGGCAGGACCAGATGGTACCTACACAGTCGAGTTCTACAGTGTTGACAACCTTGGAAACATTGAAGCAATAAAATCCCAAGAACTTATCCTAGACAATACACCTCCCGAGGTCAATATTGAACTACCAGAGGATGGAGACTATGTATATGGATACATAATAATTGAAATAACTGCAACAGACGCAGGCTCAGGAGTTCATTATGTTGAATACAGCCTAGACGATGGAGCCACATGGTTACCAGCAGCATATAACCATGTGATAGGCAGATGGTTAGGATCATGGGATACAACAACATTTCCTGAAGGTGCACATACAATACGTGCAAGAGCAACAGACTATGTTGAAAACGTTGGTTATGATGAATCACCCCCAACAGTAAATATAATATACTTAGACTATGAGACAGAATTCTTTGACAGCAAATGGAACCAAATACAAGACTTCAATGTTCTTTTCAATACACAGAAACCAGGAACATATAAAGTAAGCACAAATCCAGGTTCAATATATGAAATTATCACCATAACCAATACCGGTACACTTGTTACTCTACCCGAACTTATACTAGACGTAATGATACCAATAGAAACAGATTTCCTAGGAGTCGGTAAAGAAGCATTTAAATTACAAGGTGCAAAATCAGTACACATTTATCTCAACGGATTAGATGTTACACCAAAAGGAAAATGGCAACCTGATCTTAGTAACATGGATATAATGCAATCACTAGCACCAGGGGACACAATTGAAGTATATGTCCACTATGAGTACTCATTTAAAGGTGGAAAATACACAGATCCAGATGTGTCAAGTTGGCTTGGTGAAGATTACATATTTGAAACTGATATACTAAGTGCATATGGACCAAATTGGGATAACACATTACCAGCGATACCAATAATCGAATAAATCATCAATAGAGGTTTATACCTCTTCTCTTTTTTCTTTTTAAGTTTACATCATAACAAATAGGTATTACTTCCCAAAACTCAAAATATCTTTGGTATAATTTTACTAATTCAAGTCAACAGGAGAAAACCAGTATTTTTTACCGGTAAAAAGTATATTCAAATCTCCTCCCCAATAATTTAATTTAGATTGATTCGAAGAAAATAAAAATAGAATCATGTCAACAGATATAAGACCTATTAAAATGTCGTCATTTACGTGCTCGAATCCCGATGTGGGCGTTCACTCAACAGGAGAAAACGACAATAAAATGGTACCATTTAACGTTTGCATCTGAATACGGAGACAGTCATTTTTCCATTAAAAGCGAGTTCAAATCTTATTCTATACATTTTTTATATAAGGGCACAAATTCAACATAATTAGCAATTATTGTATTTATAAGTGCCCTACATTACAACAATTAATGGTATGTATGGGCACACGAATTAATAAATAAAGATATATTTATATACTATTGTGCCCATGCATTAATATGACCTATTTGGAGAAAATAAAGAGGAATAGCAAGACTTATTACTACGTCACGAGAAATTTTAGAATTAGTGAAAATAAATGGAAGAAAGTAAGAAAATATGTTGGCAACAAACCCCCTTCAAAGAAACAAACAAAGAACGCAGTAGAAGAAATTGAATTAGAAGCATTAAAAAAGGGTTATATAAAACCTGTTTCTAAGCACAGATATTTGAGCGATAATGAAGCTGAGAAGTTGCAAGATTTAAAAGAAGTTTTTAACAAATGGTACGGAAAACTAAGCACTGTTGGAAGGGAAAAATATGAAGAAGACTTTGTTGTGAGGTTTACTTATAACTCAAATGCTATTGAAGGCAACCGCCTAAGCCTTCGTGAAACAAGCATGATTTTAACTGAAGATATAATTCCTGCTGGAGTTACACCAAATGATTATAACGAGTCTATCAATTCAAAAGATTGTTATGAATTTATGAAAGAATATGAGGGAGAATTTAATCAAAAATTTTTGCTGAAAATTCACGAAACGCTCACCAAGAATACAAACTGCAAAATTATAGGTAGCTATAGAGATCATGAAGTCAGAATTTTTGGTTCTGAATGGATTCCTCCACCTCATGAAAAAGTTAAAGAAGAAATGAGAAAAGTCTTCCTGTGGTACTACTCTGCCAAGAAGAAACTGCACCCTGTTGAATTAAGTGCTATTTTGCATAATAAATTAGTGCAAATTCATCCATTTGCTGATGGTAACGGAAGAACATCTAGAGTTGTAATAAATTGGATATTAATGAAGAATAAATTTCCAATGTTCTACATAGAATTAAGAGATAAAATAAAATATTATGAAGCGGTTGAAGAAGGAGATAAAGGCAATGATGAAGCAATAGTACATTATATTACCAAAGTAATGATGGAGCAGCATACATTCAAGTCGAAATAAAATTAAACAAAATTAGTAAATATAGCATTATTTTACCCGTAAAACAATATTCAAATCTCCTCCCCAATAATTTAATTTAGATTAATTCGAAGTATTAAAATCCAATGCAGAATCAACAGAAGTATAACCTATTTTCATACTAGTAAGTTAGGGGTTCGCATCCCGATGCGGGCATTAATTATAAAATTATTCTTATATAAATATTTTAAATTATCAACTGTCCAACGACTGTTTAAATGGGAACTTATTTAAGAACAGCATTTGATATATATATCATTCATATGAGGTGGATATGGGATGAAAAATCAGTTATTATTTAGTTTAGTCGTTGTAGGGATACTAATATTTTCTTCAACTTCAGTTCTTGGAGCTGTTTCATTACCCGATAAGGTTCCAGGTATTACAACTCAAACAGCACAAAAAGATAAAGCTGCAATTGTTATGATACAATCCATTGTAACCGGGACAGTATCATGGCCTTCTTATACCATAGAGCTGGCTGCAGATGAAAACATTGTTGGAACATGGCAATCTACAGACGGCACCGATACTGTAATCTTCTATGCGAATGGAGAATTTGGCGGCAGTTATACCGGATCAACTCCAACAGTTTACTACAGTGGAACATATACTATCCAAGGAAATATTCTCACAATTACGTATATTATTCCAGTCGCTAATATAGTGCAATTTACATTATCTATCTCAGGAGATACGCTTACGCTTGATGGCTACGCCTATACAAAGATTAGTGGGGCCATAGTGGATGATGATATTGTTGCAATTGCAGAAAATTTTATATTCGTTAAGTATACAGGGATAGATGCAACGATTGAAGCAGTGGAAATCGAAACTGGAGCAAGCGGAACAGGATTCATAATATCTCCAGATGGTTATATAGTTACAAATGCTCACGTGGTTCTTGCTGGTGAGGACCCAATAGAGACGATTCTAATTGGGTTTATAAATAATTTTGCAGAGGAAATGTTGACCGAAATTTCTCAATATTATAACATCCCTCAAGACGACCAAGAGGCGTTGGTCGAGATACTGCTCGTTAAATTTTTAGATTATTTTGTGGAGAATGGTGGTGATGTCACAGATGTCACAACAGATTATTATGTTCTTAGTGGAGTGGGTTCTCCTGGAGAAGATATATCAGCAAAAAGCTGGTCGGCAGTTGTGAAAAAACAGGGCACAGCGTATACTGAAGTTGGAGGAGAAAGCAGCTGGGGAAAAGATATAGCTATCATCAAAGTTGATGAAACCGG
>SDBT01009979.1_pt1 | contig 15371 bp, 13 predicted proteins | sample 2277101 | NCBI WGS metagenome assembly SDBT01 (sample SAMN10404973, study PRJNA504765) | marine sediment metagenome | isolation source: marine sediment core GS10_PC15, 103 cmbsf | place: Arctic Ocean: Southern Knipovich Ridge | collected 2010 | reverse complement strand
ATGGAATCCGTAAGTTTAAAAGTTCCATCTTTTTCGAAAAAAGAAAGAAAGCAAGTATCAAGATATAATGTTAAAAAACTAGAACTTAACCAAATCTCGGAAACCTTATACCAGATTGAAGATGTTATACTCTTCAATCGGGGAAAAAATAATAAATAGTTACCAGTTGGATCTTTTATGTGAAGATGGATATTATCTTCTATTATTTTAATAATGCTTGGGAAGTTAAAGAATTGTTCAATTGTTTTTTTATCATTAGTATTATTATCTAAATAAACATTAACAATTTCTTCTATAAAACCATCATATATAGTACCACTCAACTTAATTTTCTCAAATAAAGGCGATATCTCACTCTCTACGTCATAATCATTGATTAAATTAGTTTTACTATTGATATAATTAAAAATAGTGATATAATATTTTTGTTTTGGATTGAATTGTTTAATATATGAAATAATTAACAAGAGCTTCCATAATTCATCAAAATCTTTGGCATCTATACTTTTATAAATTATATCTTGTAAAGGTGTTGGAATATATTTCTGAACATAATCATTTATTCTTACTTTTAGCTTTCTTAATAATTGATTTTTATATATATCAAGAAACAAATCTTGATTAAGAAGTATTTTTTTCAGAATGTATATCGCTTCTTCTTTTTCTTTTATGATTTCATTGAAAATAATTTCGATTAAATGTTTATCTTCTAATTTTTCTTTATGTTTATAACGCTCTATATTGTTAACAATAAAGTCAAGGGAATCCCACATTAAAAAACCAATATCATTAATTTCAATGGATATGTTTGGATCCTCCGCTAATATTATTTTACAATAATTATCAATAAGTTTTTTTGGATTAATACTAATAATTGGTCGGGTGATAATGAAACAATCGGTTATAAGTGGCGTCTCTCTATTCATAACTATTAATACATTTTTATTTTTTCCACATACCTCTTTTTTAATTATTACATATTGAATAATTGGCATTTCGTGGAAGAAATATCTATAATTTGATATATTATCAAAAATTTTAATTTCTTCACTATTATATTTAAATTGGGGAATACATGAATTTACATCCTTTACATAAATATATTTTTTAGGACAAATCATTGAATAATTTTCTTTCAGATATTCAGTTAGAAGAAGAATTATTTTCTTTTTTATTTGGTCTTCAGTTAAGAAATAAGGCCACATATGTTTATATCTCCTTGATTTTATATAAATAATGATTTAAATTTGTTAACATCATTTTTAGACTCAGATATAACCTCATAATCCTGATTATTTAAGATAACTCCACTCAAACTTATATATTTCTCAAGCATATCAACTCTTTCATCCCCTGTAGGAAATTTTAAATCATAAATATTATAACCTAGCTCTGCAAAGTAATTTTTATTTCCAAAAAATAAACCTTTAACGCTAGGTCCAATTACTTTAATAATTATTTGATTATTCTCAAGATCGAACTTACATTTAAATAAATTATCAAATATAGGTGTATTAATCTCATCTAATATAATCAAATCCTTATTTTTCACACCCAAAATCTCATTAATGTTATTTTCCTTAAGAAAAGATTTTATTGTTTCATCATTTAAAACTATTATATCTTTTTCTAACATAAGTTCAAGAATCATTAAAGGAAAATCACATATCAAGATCTTATCATTATTTAGATTTAACTTTTTTTTTATCTTTAGTGCTAATTTCCTACAAAAAAAGGATTTTCCACAAAATTGGTGTCCGCTTATTATTAATCTTCTCTCGAATTCAATATTTTCAAGAATAGTAATAAAATTTTCTTTATGTGAAGGATAAATTTCAAATTCTTCAATATTATTGGATATTAATTCTGGATCAATCATCTATATTTTCAATTCATCTTATCTTATAAAAACTTTAGTTAATCAATGAATTCATAATTGTCTTTTGTTCTATTTATCCTTTTTTGGACTCATTTTTTAATTTCTTAATCTCATATTTGCAATCTATTACATTATTAAAGGGTTTTACATTGCATTTTTCAATAAGTCAGATATTTATAATGTTTGAGATAAAAATAATGCGTATTAGAAGAGAGCTAAATGTTGGTGGAACTTTTGAATAAAAAAGATTATAATTCTGAAGAAGAAAACGCTTTAAAAGATTTTTATGACCAAAAGATCCAAAAATTAGATTTCTTCTCACAAAAACCTGTAAACGCTATGATACATCGTTTTCTAATAAATAAAATGCTATACAAAATATATGATAATGGTCCACAACTGCCAGAGAATCTAGTTGATTGTGTTTACGCTAAAGATTTTGAGCATAAAAAACCAGAATGGTTAATAAATGGAACTTATTATCCTTTTGGAAATTTCTTTAATTTAATTAAAAAAGATGACCAAAAACGAATTAAACTAACTAAACTAGGTAAAATTTATATTAATGCTGATAATTCGAGACCTAAAGATATCAGTGAATTACAAAGTGCTGTATTAAGGGATTGGATTATTAATAACCCCTTTAAATCAAAAGTAGTAAATGGGATATATAATTTAGTTGAATCAGCATTAGAATTGATGAGAAACGATGATCTGGTCCCTGATTTAGATTTTGCAAATTATTTTACTTTAAAATCAGGAAAAATTTATGAATGGAAGGATGAAGGAACAAAAAAAACTCAATTTAATAATTACAGAAATTTAAGTCAGGAATTAAGGTTGATTAAAACAATTGATAATAGAATATTTATTACCCCCCAAGGATATAAATTTATTATTCAATTACAAATTAATAGAGTTAGAGAAATGCTGAATTTATTATGAATAAGAAGCAAAGTAATTCAAAATGTGAAAATTGTGGCTCGACAGAAAACCTCTTAAGAGTTACTATTTTATCACCATGTAGAGAGCATTCACATACTGAAATTTATTGTAACGAACACATGTCTTGTGTAATCAGAGAATTTCCTGAAGATATTGATATAATTGAGAGTATTTAATATAAATATTATGAAATTCATAACTTTTAGTAGGTATACTTTTTAAGATTTGGAAGGGAGATTATATGAATATCTTCCAGATTTCTGAATTTTCGAGTTAGAGATTCCTCAAAAGTAGTTATAATCAGTTGTTTTATAAGACCTTTTTTACAAATATCAACTAAATAATTGATTATGTGAATACGGTTTTCAAAATTTAAATGTTCAAGAGGTTCGTCAAGAAATAAAAAAGGAATTTTAGTATATTTCTTAAGAAGGATTGTTTTAATTAAAATTAATAATATCATCTTTTCCCCTGCACTCGCATTATCAAAGGTAATGAAATCACCGTTTTTTTCAAAATAGGGAATATAATTTTTATTAAAGTAAAGACTTCTCTCTTCAAAAGGAAAAAATATCTTCCAGATCTTTTCTATTTCATTAATTACGTCATCTAAATTAAGATTTCTCTGTTTATTTAAAATTTTATCTACTGCATCAATAGTTATATCGCAAATCAATGTCCCTTTTAAATATTCTCTGTATTTTTCATCATATTTCATAACATCCTTAACTTTCTCTGCTGCTTTTATATCTCGTAGCTTGCCTTCTACTTCTTTTAATTTTTTTTCAAGAGAGTTTTGTTGACCCTCGATTTTTTTGAGGTCATTTTCTATTTGATTTATTTCCATATTATATTCTCTTATGAAACGTTCAGCCTGAATAATAATGTGGTCATCAAAACTACTTATTGATTCCAATAATTCTGCTAATTCCTCATAAGACTTATATTTATATTCTAGGTTTCTTTCTTGTTTTTGGTAATCTTTTATTTCCTGGTTATAATTATTAGTTTCATTCTTTAAATCATCAATTTCATTATTTGTATCTTTATGAATTTGTAAAAATTCTTTTTTTGATAAGTCTTTTTTACATAGAGGACAAACTACTCTAATTTCCATGTTATAATTAATTTTTAATTTATCGATTATATCTTTAATTTTGTTTTTTTCCTCTATACTTATTTCTTTTTCTAAAATTTTTTTTTCTTTATCATTTATTTCTCTAACTTTAATCTTTAATTTTGTAGAATAATCGTTGGCAATATTAACAATTCTCTCTTTGTTAGAAAGCAATTTTTGAATTGAAAATTCATCAATATTTAAGTCTAAAAAAATATTTTTGTTTTGATTGTATTTTTTTTGAGTTTTAGAAAGCACCATCTTATAATCGTAATTTCTAATGTTTTTTTCTTCCATCCTCTTTTTTATCCTTGAAATATCCTCTTTTTTGCCCCTAATATCAATTTTTAATGAATTTAATTTATCTAGTAGAAGTTTTTGATCACCTTCTAATTGTATTTTATCGCCGAGATCCTCCTTAAATTCAAAATCCTGTAACCTTTTTATATATTTTTCATTTTCCTTCTTCTTATTCTCAAAAAACTTTAGTAAATTTGAAACCAAACTTCTAAATTCTCTAGTTTTTCCAATTCCAATTAACTTCTCCAAATAATTAATTAATTCTTCTTGGTCTAGCTTCATAAATTCATAAGTTTCTCCTTCTGGCGAAAATAAAATATTTTCTAAGAAAGCCTGATTTGAATTAAATAAATCCAAGATAAATTGATTCATATCTTTAGGATCTGTTAAATTTTTTTCGATAGGGCTTGCCAATCTTGTAAATTTTTTCCCTTTTAAGTTTCTTATTATCTTATACTTTTTATTGTTTAGTTCAAAATTTATAGATACTACTGAATCTTCAGTACTCCCTATTTTTTTAAAATTTTTATTGGGTTTTGCCCTTACGCGACCGATTAAACCAAAAACAAGAGCTTCTAATAATGATGTTTTTCCGATTCCATTGTCCCCTATAATAAAATTCACACCCTCCTTGAATTCTAAATATAAGTTTTCGTGACATTTCCAATTTTTAATTTGTAAATCTTTAATCAATCACTTTTCCTCCCCACTTAATTTAAATAGTTTGATAATTTCATCCATTTCTTCAATATTAATCCCTTGAGTTATAAATTTTTCAAATAGGGAGAAAATTGGCTTGAAATCCTCAAAGTTAATATTTCCCATTATGCTTTTTTTTGGTTCTCTAAATTTTCTGGTTCTGTAAAAATTATAGGAATCTTCAATATTACTATATAATTCCTTCTCTAAATTCGGTATACTTATCGCTTTTTTATCATCGGAGGTGGGAAGAACTATAACTTTCAGAAATCTTTCACGGAGTCCAATTTCTTTGTTTAATAATTCTTCCAATGGTAAAAGTCTTTCTTTATAACTTAAAATCTCCATTATTTCTTCATATTGTTTATATATCTCACTTCTGTAAAGTTTTAAAGAGCTAAAAATTGAATCATTCCAAACAATAATAATCCCTACTTGAGATGGATTATATGTAAATAAATTTTCGTAATTTAATAGTTCTGCTTTTGAAATATATTTTTTAGATTCGTTTATTAAAAAAAGTAGATATTCTTTTGAATTTATTGTTATAATGTAAGTAAAAGGTAAAATATCAGAAGTTTCTGGGATAATTTTTGAAAGATTTAATTCTTTTATCTTTACATCATTAAAGGAATCAAATACTTCTTGTACCTTCTTGAAAAATGACATAAATTTATTCATATCTTCATAATCGTTTTGAAAGAGATCCTCGAAATTAATTATATCATCAGGAAAATCATTATATTTTTTAACCATATTATGAAACCCCCGTAATTATACCCTCTTTGATTAACGATGCCAGAGCAAAACTATTATCCATCCACTCTAAGAATTTTATATACTTTCGCTCTTTAACTCTCCTTGATAAATTTTCTGTAAGTTTAAAGACTATAAAATATCTTAATTCTTTTAATTCATTATAGAGACAACATTCATATAATGGTGTAAAATATGCTAATAATGAAACTGTGAACACTTTTGAAGAATCATATCTATTCCCTGCTAATGTTACAAAACCTTCCCTCTGAGTTTCTAAAATAAATTCATAAAGGCTATCATCTCCCGTTACGATAATGTGCTGATTGTTCGGATTATTGGGAACATCATCTAATGCTATAAAATAGAGAGAGAGATCTCTCTTATCTATTTTTGATAATCCTCTTTTCATCCTAAAAATTTCAGCTTTTTTATAAAGATCATCGAGAGCATCTTCATTAGACACAGTAATATTATTTATATTATTTCTAATTAAGGTTTTAAAATAATTTAAATCATTACGATTTAAATTATTAAGAAACGGTACTTCAGCGAACAATGTATTCATATACTCTCTGTTAAAAACTCTTGTAGAACAATATAGAGCATTATCAACACAACAGTTATGGCATAATAAATTTAATAGTCGTTCAGTGTCTCTTCTGATACGATAATAGTTATTACGATACTTATATGAAAGAAATTTCATAAAAAAAATAAATGAATTAGTATCCCAAATTGTATAAGATTTATTTTCACAATTTCTATTAGCTCTTCTAATTCTGTTACAATGGCCCATTTAAATATCCCACATTTTTCTTAACCATATATTTTTAATATTTAAATCTAATTTAAAACCTCTTGTTGAATCAAGTGAAAAAACCCTTTCATTTTCATATTTATCAAAAAAGTTTAAATATTTAAAATTATGGAGGATGACTCTTTACGTTCAATTCTTCGTAAAAAACAATTTAAACTAGGTAGATTACCATTATATAGAAAAAAAAATATATTAGATAATTATAAATATGTAAATTATTTTGTTTTTTATAGCAGAAAAATAATTTCTAGGGTTAAATACCGCAATTTTTGAAAGCTTGATGTAGACATAGATTCCTTGGATAATTGATATAATCCAAGATACAAATGCCAATGACTAATAATTCAATTGCGCATAAGAAATTAAAAAATTTTAAGTTAGTAGGTCCAATTTTTTTTTCAGATGTAACTTATATAGAGAAGTTTAAGTTTGTAAATTTATTCATAAACTCTTACAAGAGGATTTTCCTAGACTTTTGGGTATTATCTTCATTTTCTAATCCAATCCATGTTAGTCCAGGATTATCAATCATAATTTTAGCTGTAATATCACAAACTTATAAATTTAGAACTGAACTAATTATTAAATTAACTGATTGGATAAACTTGAACTTCTTAACATTAGTTTTTTCGGAATCTTTTCAAAATAATGTTTCTATGTCTATTACTCTTGCACCGTATGTTGGTTATTTCTTTACATTCTTTTTATCAAATATGGAGTTAAATAGGAGGTTATAAAGGTATGAAATCTAAAAAAATTGGAATTAGATGGAGAGAAAAAGAAATTTTAATTGATAAAATTACCTCGATTTCGAAATTTAATCCTCGAAAAAGCATTGATGATTCAAAGATCAATGAATTAGCGAAAACCATTAAAAAAAATGGTTTATTACACCCCATTTATGTTGTCTCAAAAGAGAATAATGAGTATGAACTTGTTTTAGGCCAAAGGCGCAAACTAGCATTTATTAAATTAAATAGAAAATCAATTCGCACCAGGATATTAACAAATCCGACTGAAGACGAGCTTTTAAGGCTCGCCATTATAGAAAATATTCAACGTGTTGATGTAGAACCGATAGAAATGGCTAATGTAATAGAAGCACTTTACATAATGGTTGATGGGAATTATACTAAAGTTGCTGATCAAATAGGAAAATCTGTTTCAACAGTTCGAATGTATCGCCATATGTTAAAATTAAACGATAATATAAAAGAAAATATTAGTACAAAAAAATTAACTTTACCAGTTAAAACATCTTCAGAAATAGGGAAAAATTTTCCTCAAGATAGGCAGCAAGTTGTTGTAGATGTAGTTGAGTCTTATCCTCAAGAAACACAGTTAAAAATCATAAAAGAACTGAAAGATAATTTCCATAACATTCACGGTTATGCAAAATCAGAATTAGTTATAAAATTTATAAAGAAAGTACTAAAACACGATATGGGGTATATTAATCAGGTTTTTCATGAATTTAGCAGAGAAATAAGAAATTTACAAAATCATATAAAAGATCAATTGGACAAATTTCCAATTTTACGAGTTTTTAATAATTCTCCTTTTAATTCAATTCCTTATTTATATGATTCAGCAAAAAGATTCAATCTTCATAATATAGAACATATCGAGGATAATTATAATCTAAAACGATATCCAATGAACTCTCTCAAAACACTTTTGGAGCATATTTATATAAATATTAATAAATATGATCAGGATTTTAGAGAAGAATTATCAAAAGATTTACTAAATTTTATAACAGTAAATATAATTAACAAACAAATCCTTAAAACGTTAGATATTCTAAACAGAGGATCTAAACGATTTTTGGAAGAAGTATTACCTGATATATTAAAAAAAATAACCAATAATCAGTTGAAATCAAGTTCAGGAACGGTATTATTTACTTTTTATGAAAATTTGTATTTCAAAGACTATCGAAGTATTGTTAGGGAAATTTTAAGCTCAGAAGATGGAGATAAACAACTTAAGAAACTAATAATCGAGCGGTTAACTAAAAGAAATAACTTTTCACCAGAAGTTAGAGATCTTCAAAAAATAATGTTACGGTTTTATAATGATACTGATGAGAGCCATTTAAAAAGCGTTTTAAAGAAATTTTTATTAAAAATAGGTAAAATATGTTCAAAATGCGAATCTATTGTCAAAAAGAATAAAAACGCTGATGATATTCAAATTTGTTCTAACTGTAATCGAGTATATTGTGAAGAATGTGTTAAAGACGGAAATAACTCTTTAAGATGCTCTTGTGGGAAGTGGTTTTGTATGAATTGTCGAGATAAATTCGAAATTATTGATAATAAAACTACATTTCCATTATTCTGCGAACTTTGTTTGAAAGATAGAATTTATCAAAATATTAATATTGTCTGTCATGAATGTATTAATTCACTGAAGACATGCTCAGAATGTGGCAAACAGGTTTGTAAAGTACATAGTGAGAGATTTAACACAAATGAATATTATTGCGAAGTATGTGCCGTTAATGAAAGAGCAAAAGAGCACGTTGAGGATGATGAGGAACAAATCATTTATGATGAAACGGATGAAGTGAATGATGACGATTACTCCTATATCAAAGAAGTTCCAATTAATGATTTTCTTACACTAAAATTAGGTGATAATGGATCAGTTGATATTTTTGTTAATGGTGAATTCTTCGATATTTGTAAATATTTATTAATAAATATCCCCACATATGAAGTGGAACGTTTTGATGAGATTAATTCGATTGATGAAGCAGCGGAACTATTAAACCATTCAATGGAGAATGAAGAAGAATTTGACGAGCATAATCTTAATCCTGAAGAACTCTTTTGGGGACATGCATCAAATATACAAGCTTGGGTTGAAAGTAAGTACAATACATGCTTACTTCATCGAAATCTAGCCTTTCCTTTGTTAAAAAAATTGACTGAGGCTGGTGATCCTGTTGCTAAAGAAGTTTTTAAACATGAAATTGCTAAGAGGATTGATGACGGGTGTATCAATGTAGTTTATTATTTAATAATTGAAGGGTATTTAAAATATTTGGATAGAGAAGAGATTCAATCATTATTCGAAATAAACCTAAAATTAGATCAAAATCTTTTACATGCCCTAGAAAGTGGTGATAAAAATTTAAAAAATATTGCTAAAGGTCTCTTGGAGCGGTTATTTAAATTAACACATGAAAAAAAGACATGAAAAAGAGGAAACTGCCGTGAATGAAAAAAATATAAAATATCAAAGGTTAAACACTTTTGATGATATTGATACATTTCCTATCAATGATACAAGAAAATCGCAACTCAGGTTTAGATTAGCTGGCGCTCCTTCAGGCGAGGCTATCAAGTTAATTAGTATAGATCTAAATCTTTCAATATTAGAAATTAAGATGGTTGTTAAGAAAGAATATAATTTGAATCCAATTGTTAGGTTACAATTTATTTGTAAGGGAATTATTTTTTCAGATAAATTAAAATTCAACAATATAAGAAGTGGAATCAATCCTAATAAGGATGTGATACTAGTAATGGGTACTCAAACTGGAGCTGGAAAAATAGAGATGAAATGTATTCAATGTGAAACAATGAATATTAACGAGATCTTAGTATGTTTTATCGCAGAAGACGAACTTGGAAATAAATATGAAGATACGACAACCTTACCAAAGTTTCTTTATTACTTAGAACATCCATCAGATAAAAGAGGATATAAAAATTTTCAACCTGTTCTTTATAAAGTAAATAAAGTGAAACATTATTGCTGCTCAAAATGTTATAATAACCAATTAGTTGAGAAAGCGAGGAGAAGCAGGATTAAGAATCCCTAGTAGGAGATATGGGATATGACTAAAATTTTATAAATTATAAAGAAATTGTATAAGAAAAACGGCGAAATAACCGTTTCACGAATGTTTTAGAATCCATACTTTTCCTCTCTTTTTTTAAATGCTTCCTCACCACCTTCTAAAAGACTTGTAATCTCATTCTTAATAGTAAGATTTTCAATAGATCCTGAATTATAAAAAATTTTATTATCAATATAATTAGCAACTATTATTTGTTCAGCATCAGTATTTACAACTAGATTTGCATTATGCGTTGCTAATATAATTTGTCTATTATTCTTCGCATCTCTTATAGCTTTGACCAAGTCATTATAAATAAAATTATTATCTAAATTTTCTTCTGGTTGGTCAATTAATAAAGGGTAATCCCCCTCAGCTAGCATCAATTTTAACAGAACAGTTCCCTTCTGACCAATTGACAACTTTTCCATCGGTCTCTCATTGTAGTAAATATCAGTTAAAATTTTATATGGATTTAGAAAGATAAGATTATAAAATTCCTCAGAATTCCTAGATTGTTTAATTTTGTTTTTATAATCAAAAGAAAAACTTAAATAACTATTTACGTTTGTTTCGATTTCACTCTCGTCTTGGATGAGTGTTAACAGATTTTGATCAAATAGTTTAAACTCATCATCCTTTACTTTTTTACCATGAAATAGATCGTTTGCTTTTTCTAAATAACTTGCAGATTTTAATGAAATCTTTGGTTGAAAATCAAGTTCATCTAAAATCTCATTTTTACCTTTTGAAAAAAGTGAAATTATATTTTGATAACAGTTTTTCAATTTGAATAGATACTTTATAATACTGATATATTTTTTTTTCCTTGTTTCTTCTAATTCTTTGATTTGTTCTCTTTTTATTTTGATATCTGTTAAATCTCCTTCTAGACTTATTATTTTTTGGCTCGATTCATCAATTTCTTTTAAAATTTCTGATTGTTCTTTTTGAAGGCCATCTAATTGTAAAATCTGTGTAGAGATCTTATCAATATCTTTTATCTTTTCAGTTAGTTTGTTTTCTACAGAATTCCTTGCATCTGATATAACATCAAGCTGTTCTCTAAAGATAATTTCAGGTATCTTTATAGAAAATGATAAGTTACTCAACCTACTGTTTGTTTCATGGATTGATTTATTCAAATTTTTGCTGAATATATCGAATTCTTTAGTTAAACTATCTAATTTTACATTTAAACTTATTAAATCTGAGTGTTCTACCTTTAAATTATTTTCTTTTTCTCGTAGGGATTTGACTACTCCTTCTTCTTCGAGCCTATTTTGTGTGATAAATACCTTAAGTAATTTTCCCTTATCCTCTAATTCTCCTTCAGTTAATTGTTTTTTTCTATTTATTTCACTTACGATTTCATTGGTAGTACTTTTTTCTAAATTAAATATATCTAAATTTACGTTCCTAATTTCAGTTTCTTTCGTATTAATTCCCCGTAAGATATCATTATATTGATCAATTAAACCAGAATCAATTACTTCTCTATTACTAAAAATAATTTCTATGATTTTTTCTTCTAATTTATCCTCATCTCCACAGAATTGTTCAATTTGTCCCTGAGGTAGATAGGAAATTTTTGATTTACTAAAGAATTTTTCTTCTACAAGGGATTTTTCAAAAATCTCAATTTCCGGATCAATAAATTCTATTTTATTTTTCATTTCACCTGCGATATCCTCAATTCGTTGAATAAATGAATTTTCTCGCTTCTTTTCAGGATCTTGTCGAAAACATTGGTCTATAAAACAATTTGCGATTATATCTAATAAAGCAGTTTTTCCCGTTCCTTTACCACCGATAATAGTGACTAAATTACGATTAAGAGGAATTTTAATTTCATTGACTGTAAGCTTGTCATCTACAAATGTCTCACTTACGTGGATTTTTGATAATGTATAAATACTTTTCGTTGATTCTGGATTATTTTTTGAAATCTTGACTCTTTCAGATGGTTCATAAATAATTTGCTTTAATCCTTCAAATGTACAGTCAGATTTTAACCAACAAAATCTATCCAAATCTGGTTTGCATAGAGTACTAAAGCTGTGAGCATCAGATCCATGGATGCAGGGTTTAGGTCTGCCAAATTCTGCTACAAAATTAGTGTAATCATCTTTTTTACCTAAAGCCCAATCAATAGTACTTGGATTAGATGAAAATAACGCATTACATTTTATAAATAACTGTTTTCTTAATAAATGATCTTGACCATCCCATCCTAGGTCACCCCAAAGTGCTTCAGAAAGAACAAATATATATTTTCCCCCAAAAATCGATTTTTTACTTTCCAAAATATCTAATACTTCATTTAATTTTACATATATATTTATTGCCCCTACTCTATAATCGTTATTCATTTTCTGAAAAGGTTTATGCCTTTCGCTCAACTCTCTTCCGATTCTTTCGATATTTGCTGTATTTAATCTTCTAGGTTCACCATTTGGTTTCCATATATTAATCGATTGAAGAAATTCCTCTTCAATTTCATTTATGGATAATTTATCACTAAAAATAATATGGAAATTTATTTTTTTACTGGATCCATTTCCCGATACAAGAATATCACTCCTAAATTCTATATTAGGTAATATTAATTTGAAATTTTTAAGTCTCTCCTCGATTTGATATTTTTTAATTATTTTGTACCCATCTATCGAGTAATAATCTGTAATTCCGATAACAGAAACACCATCGATTTGTTCCAATTCATCAATATATTTCTCCCAGATATTATCATCATAATTATCCTTGTCTACTTGGTCAGAAAATGTGTAATTGTTATGAAAAGATGCGGGCGAATGAACGTGAAGGTCCCATCTATTCCAAATTGATCCTATTTCCATCTAATTCACCTGTTGTTTAAAAATTCTAGTGCTGTTTAACTTCAATATTCTAATTATAGATAAAATTCAAAAATTTACTACATTGTCTTTTTTATCTATATAATTGAAAACTATGATTTAAATGATTATGATTTGGCTAAATTTCTTAATATCCCATAAAATTCATATTCTATTTTATCACTTATGAAGTGAATTAAAGTCATAATTTTTTTTTAGAATACTTATCATTTCACATGAAGGATCAATAAAAACTCATTTTACCAGAATTTTTAAATCTATTCTTCTTTAAACAGGTATATTTATTTCCAATTTTTGTTTTTTAATTTTACCAGGCTCATCTTGAGTGAAAGCAATTTTAAAAATTATCTTCTTTGTTTTAGGTTTTTCCGGGATCCAAATCATTATTGGAAAAGGTATAACAATAGTCTCATTATGTCTAATTTTTTCTACATGATATCCTAAATACCAATAATTATTATTTTCATTTCCCCGTTTTTCAATTGAGTAATATTTTTCGTTTGGATTACTTGAAACGGATGGTGTATAGACCATTCCATTCGGTATTGATGTGAAATCACTAAACGCTTTGGGTTTTTCAGGAATTTCAATATTTTTTTCATATTCAATTTTCATTTCCTTTTCTAACTGTGTATGTAATTCGATCGTTATATTTGTATACGGTTTTTCACCATTGTTCTTAAGCACAGTTTCTATTTTAAAAAATCTAGAGAAATTTCTTATTTCCAAATTATAGTCTTCGAGTTCACTCTCTAATTCATACTTTGGCTTTAACCTTGATAGTACGCTAAAATGCTGTGAGTCGGATCCTTCGTAAATACTTTTAAATTCATCCTCCTCAATGCTTAACTCTGTAGGTACTTTAATCTCTACATCAATTGATGAAACGGCACTACCATCTTTTAGGAATAAAAGTTCCAAGTCTGGTTTTTTTTCCAGTTTTGGCTTTTTAAAATATTCCTTAAACTGAGTGTCTAACCAATAAACTGCGTCAATCCCAAATTCTTCTGCTAGTTTATAAGGTACATAATCCCCTGTAATAAACAGGACATTTTCCTGTGGGCAATTATTTTTAAAAAGAAGAATTTCAGCAAGAATTTGATGATCATTTTCATTCTCATTTAATCTTGAAATGAGTTCTGGATCTAAATCATCCCAATTTGGTCGGCGAATAGAAACATCTAAATCAAAATTTGGATTTTTATCTCCAAGATCAATTCTTCGTATAGTTGCTAATGCTTTCTGTGCTTCTTTGTCTCTTTTTTTATGATCATCTAATTCTATTAGTACCATATAAGGAATTTTTAAGATGATGCTTTTATTTTCAATATCTGGATTAAATTGAAGCGCAATCTGTTTCCAATCTATCCCATTAAATAATTTGCATTGCTCAAAAATATTAGTATCTAAGAAAATGCAAACTTTGGATTCTGTATTATTTTCCATTTGACTTAAACTGGATAATCAAGCAATATTTAAAAGTATTTTAAAATAATTAAAGAAATTTTCCAAGTTGGTCCTAAATGTGAATATTGCAACATCGGTTATTTCACGACAAAATTTTGTTGAGATTTATTGATTACAAATAAAAATTTCATTTTTAAAGCCGAATTCCTTATTGCCTTACATTAAAATTACGGTTTTGGTAATGGTCTTCCACATTTTAAACAAAATTTAGCTTGAGGTAAACAAAGAAAATTACACTGAGGGCATGGAACTTTTGTTATTGCTTGGATAATAATCGTTTAATGAGCTTCAATTTCTCTTGAGTCAATTCAATTATCGAATACAAGATCTATTCCAATTTTTAGTTTTAAGCATAAAGGAGGTGAAAAGAATGGAAAAAAGAAATGATGATAGATCCAATAGCATGAATCCAAACAATCCAGCATACCAAGCTTCCGTGGATAATAGATCCAACCAATTGAATCCAAATCATCCAGAATATAAAGAGGACCAAGATGAAGATTAATGTAAAGAAACCAACAGCGTTCTGAGATTATTGTGTCGATTCTCTTTATACATCTCAATAAATCCTCTTCTTTCTCTTAAAAAATAAACTTTTTTTTTTAATTCTGATATTTAGAAATTCCCTACTTGATGGAAGAGTTTATTAGCTATCAAGA
>SDBT01009978.1_pt1 | contig 15372 bp, 13 predicted proteins | sample 2277101 | NCBI WGS metagenome assembly SDBT01 (sample SAMN10404973, study PRJNA504765) | marine sediment metagenome | isolation source: marine sediment core GS10_PC15, 103 cmbsf | place: Arctic Ocean: Southern Knipovich Ridge | collected 2010 | reverse complement strand
ATTAAGCGAATTCATTTATGGATTCGCATTAACGGATTCACTCTCCCTTACGGCAGCCCCTTCGGTAAGCTCAGGATAAGCCCCAAGCCCCAAACCTCCAGTAGCAGTGGCAGTTGACACTCAGCCACTGACTACGGACAACGGTCCAGTGACAACGGACAATCAACATTCATCATTCGACATTCGACAATAATCAAAATCCCGAGCCCCAATGATCGGTGGCGTCAGGATGTGGGGAAATCTACCGTCAGGCCCTGGTAGGCGGCGGTGGTGTTGGGGAAGGCCCGGCGAGCCCGCAGCTCCATATCGAACACGTCATAATCGGAATAGTTGGGGCTGAAGTGGAACAGGAACAGGTTTTTAACGCCCGCTTTTTGAGCGACCGTGATGCATTCCTCCCACGAACTGTGTCCCCAGGACCGGTGGAGGGGCAGATCATCCTGGTGGAAATGGCTGTCGTGGATCAGGACATCGGCGTCCCGGCATAATTCCAGGACCGCTGGCACCAGTTTTTCCTTGAGATGTTCAATGTCGGTGACATAGGCAACGGAAAATCCCCCCACTTCCAGGCGGTAGCTCATGGCGCCGTTGGGATGAGGGTGGCGGGCGCAATGCATCGTCATACCCTCACCGAAGTTGTGCAGTCCCGGTTCCAGCTCGATGAAGGTCAGCCGAGCCTCGATGTCCTCAAGTTTCAGGGGGAAGTAGGGTGACATGAACAGGCACCGGATGGTTTTCTCCAGAGAGTTGCCGGCTCGTTTAGGGCCGTATACGAAGATATTGGCGTAAGGCTGGTGAATAGGAGCGAAATAGGGCAGGCCAATGATGTGGTCCCAGTGGGTATGAGACAGGAACAAGTGAACATCGTAGGGGGACTCATACTGGCGACCGATGTAATTGCCAGCGCCGCGGATGCCGGTGCCACCGTCAAAGATGATATGAGCACCGTTGGCAGGGGTGATTTCCACACAAGAGGTGTCGCCGCCGATGCGGAATTTATCTGAATCTGCCGTGGGAATCGATCCTCGAACACCCCAGAACCTAAGTCTGTGTGTTCCTTTTTTCACTGGATTATCTTTCAACTTTTCGAGTAATTACTATGTTTTTATTAGTTGCTCAACCAGAATGCTAATTTTACCTGTGAGATAAGCCCACATCAAAATAATAAATTTAGTTTGTGAGTGTAAAGTCTTTATTCCTGGCTGTGTTGTCATCGGTACTTTTAGCGATTTCTTGGCAAGGGTATAGCTTTCTCCCTATACAGCAGTACATTATTAGGTAAGTTTATGCACGTTCCGGCTTATCACCAGTTGTGTCATACAGGTTCGCTGTTATGAAGATCCAGCAGCTGGATACCGAGCGGCAACCGGTACTGGATACAAGGTGGACAGCTATTCACGGGTTGCCACCTTGTAACGGCTGGTCACTGCGGCGAATCAGCCGGCATGCCGGATCAAATGGGAAGGTTTCCAGTTAAAGCTCCTAGTTCGGTAGTGAAAAGTTATCATAAAATAAAGACCGGAAGTGTGATCTACGCCATATTCTGGGCGTTGGGGCTGGGATGCTTCGCGGTCCAGTTGCTGGGACAAGCCAACCTCAACTGGCGGGACATCACCGATGAGCTGGGCATCGCTTCGCCTGACTGGCTGCCACCCTCGGGACGTTATCCACTGACGGAAACCTTCAGAGGCCGTGCAGTGCCCTTTGACTTTGACCGGGACGGGGACCTTGACCTGCTCCTGACCTACGGCCCGCACATAGCCGATTCGCTCTATTCGGGGCTGAACCGCCTCTACCGCAACGATGACACGGCCTGGGTAGATATAACCGCGGAGACGGGGCTGGCCCGGTTTCCTCCGGCGGGCAATGCAGCCGTGGGAGATGTGAATGGAGACGGTTTCCCGGATCTCTATTTATGCCTGTTCGGGACCGACCGGCTGCTTTTAAATGAAAACGGCCGAAGATGGCACGATATAACCGACTCAGCGGGCATTTCGAATGACTATTGGGCGACGGACGCGGTCTTCTTCGATGCCAACCAGGACGGCTACCTGGACCTGTACGTGGCCAATTATCTTGATTATCCCCGTGGTGATACACCGGCCTGCTTCGACACTAAGACCCGGCAGCGCACTACCTGCGATCCCCTACTGTTTGAGCCGGCACCCAACCGATTTTTCCTTAACGACAGTATCGGCAGGTTTCACGAGGCAACAAAAATTATGGGCCTGTCAGATACCACCAGTCGGTCCCTGGCTGTGAAGTTGCTGGACGCTAACAGTGACGGACACCTGGATCTTTTTGTTCTCTCCCACCACTCACCCAATCTGCTGTATCTGGGCGGCGCCGATTCGGGCCTGGTTGAAGCGGGGTTCTTATCGGGGGTGGCCCTGGCACCGGACGGCTCGGAACCTGAGTGGAGCCAGGTCCTGACCCTGGACGCCGACCAGAACGGCCATACGGACCTGATGTTTACCGGCCGTGATGGGGAGATTCAGCTGCTGCTCAACAACGGCCATGGTATATTCTTCGAAGGGCACTACCAGACCGGTCTCTTTCAACCACGTTCTCCCTACCGGGCCACTGCGGCCGTGGCGCTGGACGTGGACTTCGACAACGCTGTCGACCTCATTGTCGCCGATCAGTGGTATAAATACGCGGCAGATACGCTGACCACTAACACGGTTATAGTCGATTCATTTAGGGTTTCCACCGACTCCCTCCTCGAATCCCCCTTGGATTCCTCCTTTGATGCCTCCCTTGACTTCCCCCTCGACTCCCCCTTCGACTCCGCTCAGGCTCGCCCGGACTCGCCGGAGACGGTACGTCGAGGCTTGGGCTACGCCCAGAGGGACAGGCCCTTCGACGTTGCTCAGGACAGGCCCCCGCGGATCCTGTTGAGCGATGACCAGCACCGCTTCCATGCTGCTGATGCGGAGGCGCCGATGATACTGGACACGACATTGCTGATACCCCGGCTGACACCGTTGGCCGAGGAGGACACCAGCCTGGACTTCATGGCCGGGGATACGCTGGGGTTACTTTTATTCCCCATGGGACCTGTTGAGGAGTCCTATAACCGGTTTACATTTGATTTGCCAGAGGAGCCGCCGCCTGCGGACACAGCCCTGAGTGTGCCCGGCTTCGGTCCTGATAGTTTCAGTCAACCCCAACTTATCCTCGATAGCAGCTACGTAGACACGATTGCATTCGAAGTAAGCCCTTTGGGCGTTTTTGATACCACGCTGGTAGATACAACCGCCATCTCTACCGTTGCCCCCGCCGCTGCCCCCGAAACTGTCCCCATGGCCGATCTGCCCGGTTATATTGATCTGGACACCCTCAGGATTTTTCAAGAAGCGGAGCGGTTTGTCTCAGTGGACCTCACCGGCGATGGTATCGAGGAAATCATTGCCACCTATCCGGCAGGATTATTCCGCATCTGGGAGCAAATATTGGAAAAGAAACCCAGGTTCATTGGCCTGTGGCCGAGAACCGCCCAGGTTGGCGCTACTCCCATAGGTGCTGAGATCACCATAACCATTAAAGATGTTTCCCGTCGTTATCTGGTGACCGATCCCAATCCCGTCATCTTTTATTTCCCCCGGTTTGTCTGGTCAGCGGACGTATCGGTAAGATGGCCTGACGGTCTTGAGAGCCATTACCCTGACGTTACAGCGAATCGTACATATATCCTGACAAGGATAGAATTAGAGCCGTAAATAGTTTCGAGTTTCGAGTTGCTGGTTTCGAGTTTATGAATTAAGAGTTTGAGTTGAGCCCAAGAGTTAATTTTCCCCGGCAGTGGTACCTTAGAGTTGGTTTCAAAACGCAAAATGAGTAAGTCAGCAGGGACAGCGGGCAGTATTTTGTTGCTAGCGGTGCTGACCGGCGGCCAGATCGGCGACCCTTACGCCGATGCCCTGCGATATTTCGAACTGGGCAGGTATGAGCGGGCGGCGGCACAACTTCAAAAAATCCTTGAACGCGAGCCCGAATGCATGGAGTGTTACGACCTACTGGCTCGAATTGCAACTTCTCAGAGAAATGACAGCCTGGCCGCCGTCTGGTACCGTCAAGCATTGGAAATGGAACCGGACAACGCTACCCTTTATCAGAGGCTCGGTTTTGCCGAGCATCTGGCCGGGGACCTGCTGCGGGCTATCGATGACCTGGAACACAGCCTGCAACTGAACCCCGCCAGCGGGGAAACCTACTTCGCCCTCGGTAATGTCTGGTACGACCTGGAGGTATTAGAGCAGGCCGAAGCGAGCTACCGCCAGGCCCTGGAGCTGGACAATACGGCTGCCAGCTACCACTTTCAACTGGGCATGGTCTATTTCAAGACTATCCAACCCGATTCAGCCCTGATGGAGTTCCAGGCTACCTATCGGCTGTACCCCAAGTATTCCCTGGCTTATGAATTCGCCGCCAATATCCTGATAAAGAAAAGCCGGTGGCCGGAAGCTGTGGACGTGCTGGAGCGTGCACTGGCTTCCGCACCAGAAACAGAGGTTACGCGCTATTGGCTGGGAAAGGGCCAGCTGGAGCTTGGGAACTCTCAGCGCGCGGTGGAACTCCTGGGAGGATACGTGGTTCAGTACCCAGACCATATCGGCGCCCGGTATAATTACGGCCTGGCCCTGTATGAAATCGCAGAATACGAGGAGGCCGTGACGCAGTTGTGCACCGTCACTGTGCACCTGCCGGACCTGTTGAAAGCCCAACTCTACCTGGGCAGTTCCTTGAGCGCCCTTGACCGGGATTCGCTGGCGTTCGCTGTATTTGATACTCTCCTGTGCAAGGACTCGACTTACTACGAAGCATGGATTGCCCGGGGAGACATCGACCTGAAACGGGACCGCTTCGAACCGGCCATGGCCCAGTACACTCTGGCCGGTAACCTCCGTCCCGACCGGTGGGAAGCCTACCATCGCCTGGCCATGGCCCATTACCTCCAGGGGCAGTATGAGGCAGCCGAACTGCAGCTGTTCAGCGCGTTGATCCGCGAGGACAGCCTATCTGCTGAGGATGATACCAGCGGAGTACACCAGGCAGGCTCCGCGGTCGTCTACGGCCTCCTGGGTGACGTGGCCGCCGCCATGGGGGAGGACGATTTCTCGGTTTACTACTACAGCATGGTGCTGCGACTGGAGCCGGAGAACACCGACGCGCGGGCTAAGCTGGTGGATGCTCTTATCCGGCGGCACCTGTGGCGGGCGGCCCTGGCGGAGTTGCGCTGGTTCCACGAGCGGGACCGGCGCAATGAAACGGTACTTTACCGGCTGGGCCTGGTGTCGTATGCCTATGGAGACACTGCCGCCTCCCGAAGGTACGTGGACGAATTCCGAACTCGGCACAACCGTCGCCGCGAGCGGGAACTCCTGGAGCTGCGCATCAGCCTGGACCGTAGCAACCCCCAGCATTACCGGGAACTGGGCTGGCATTACCGCCGGCTGGAAGACTTCAACCGGGCGCGACTCTACTTCCGCCAGGCGGTGGCCCTGGGGGATACCACCCTGCCCGCCAGCCTGTATATGGAAGAGGGTGAAGGGCCGTGAGGGGTTAAGAGTTACGGGTTTCGAGTTTCGAGTTTCGAGTTAAGGGTTCAAAATGAAAAGTGCAAGATGCAAAATGCAAGGGGCAGGGTATTAAAATGTAGTCGTGGCTGCAAAGATGGAAAGGCAATGAACGACTTGCATCGTTACTCTAACCACTAGGACGCCAAGGGATTAAAAGAACTTGTAATCCCTGGTGTCGTTAACAACTGAGTTGGCCCCCAGTACCGCTAGGAGTAATGATTTGATCTTTGCGAGTTGGCGAATTTTTCTGCCACTCAAGAGGATATCCGCCCAATGTCGGTATTTACCTTTGGGGCATATAAAAGGTTCACGCCCACCGTGAAGACGTTCTCTCCTTCGAAAAAACTTTCTTCCATATCGTGAAATCGTCCAAGTTCAACGACCGGCTTAACAGCGGGAAGGATCTCAAACTCCAGCCCAAGGATGTGAGCACATCTGCCGTAGCCATATCCTCCGCCAAAGAGTTCCTCATTAATTCCTTCTACCCTGAAAGAGTAGAAGATGGAGGCTCTTTCAGTCTGAGTTCCCAGGAGTAGATACAAGGAATGTACATAGCCCTCTTCATTGAGGACTATACCTTGCGCGTAACCAATAGCCATGGTCGGTCTCAAAAGGGCATTCTTCCGATTTAACACTTGTAGCTTAGCATCAAGCCAGCCAGTGTCTATACCTTCGTCAGGGGAATCAACTTCTTCGGAAATATCGACTGTACGCATTAAACCAATATCCAAGCCTGGTGCAATACCAATTCTACCTTCTAACCCGATTAATTCGTTCGGTTTGTCCGCAGGATCTACATCTGTCCCTTTTATGCGTAAGTACCCTCCGCTTACTGAAACTTGCCCCGGGTCAAGGGTTCTTGGCCCCCGGTGGGTGGTGACATAGCACCCCAGGAGCAGCCCGGCCAGGACAACGAGCGTAACCTGATCTTTAATTCTCTCCTGGATTTTCATGGTACCTCCCTTTGTTTTTAATTGGTGAAACGATTTGAAAAAGGACCCGGGCGGCATTGGCCCAGAACAGTAAGAATGAACATAGGATCAGCAGGATAGCGACAGTATGGATGGATATTGCCAGAGTGACGCCCGCCAAAATAAACCCGGCGGCAGTTATAATCCGTCCACCTATAATCTTTCCATAATGGAGCAAAACAATTACGCCGCCGGCGCCACCCGCAAGACCCGATAGCGCTCGGCTGACTTCTGAACTGGCTCTTAGGCCAAGGTTTGCTGTAAACCACTCAACGAAAAGGATAGAAACGAGCACTATCCCCACGAACCATGAAACGGAAAGTCGGCGGAGCAGGGGCGAAAGGGCAGAGGTAATGAAAACACCCACGTACATGCATCCGCAGCGCATGCAGACCGGGAGGGGTTCACCACCTATGTGCATCAGCAGGTGTGGATTTTGATGACAGATTATTGAGAAGAAGTATTCGGTGAAGGAGTGAAGGAGTGAATCCATTTTCTGTCAGGCTTTCCTATGGGTGGTACCGATACCTGGTAAAGTCAGTGTTGTGAACATCCTTTGATCACATCCAATTTCGGCCTCAATTTGCTAAGTCCAATAGAGGGAATTGTCATAAAATTGTAAAAGATTGGTCAAAGGTTAGTCACGGGTCATCTTATCAGTTTATTGGCAAGATGAGTGTAGTCGGATAGTATATCAGATTGCTTCCCTATCCTGGTGAGAATTCACTGACCTCTAGGGAAGCACGGGGATGGCTTGGATTGTCGACTGATTAAAGGTGCACTCAGTTCAGGGGGAGCGCGGATTTTTTTCTTCTGCGCCACAGGATAGAAATGGCCGCCAGCAGCAGCACCCCCGCGCCCGTGAGCCTGAAGATGGTCACGTCAATGGGAGTTGTAGTGGCCAGGGTGGCGGTGACGAAACCGACGATGCCTTCGCCGCCCATGACGCCAGCCGCGAGGACTACCCCGGCGCGTACCCGGTCCGGGCGCGAGCGATCCACCCAGCCGCGGATAACCCCACCCAGGGCGATGACAAAGCTCAGCGGCCAACCGAGGAAGATGCCGATACCTATAGGTATGAGGAGAATCACCGGCTCACGGGATCAATCCGCCCGCCGGCGATTGTAATACCACCTCAGACCTTCCAGCAGGAGAGCCGCCCCCATAGTGCCGAAGAAGGTCGGCAGGTGAATAAGGCCGGAAAAGGTATTGAACACCATTCGGGCCTGAGGCGCCGGGAGGTTGGCGGTAAACAGCTCCGGGGCGAAGACGTCACGGATGATGGTGATAAGGACGGGCATGGCTGGGACCACTACGGCCACGGCGAAGAGGTCCGTGTGGACGATGCGCCGGCTGGGCGTACCCACCACCTGCGCTGACTTGAAGTCATGGCCGATGTCGCCGGCCACGGCCGTGGTAACCGCCACGAAAAAGGCGATGACATACTTTGCCGGCTCCGGTAGAGGCAGTTGGAATAGTGCGTAGACCCCGGCGACCACAAAAGCTGCCAGGATGCCGAACTGCTCCAGGGGGTCCAGATTGGTGGCGCCGGTGATCTGGGCGGCTACCGGCACCAGCAGCCAGGCCATGGCAAGGGCGATGAGGGCGCCCCACCAGGTCACGCCGGCGGTAATTAACAGAATCAACCCCGCAATGGAAAGCCCCAAAACCGGGATATGGTAATGGTCCTTGACGATCAGGTCAGCCAGACCCTGCAGCCGGCCGTGGAACAGGAGCTGGGCCAGTCCGGAGCCCAGAACCAGTCCCATGCCGATATTCTGAGCCCACAGTTCGGGCGTGATGTCCGCGCTTACGTTAAAGCGGGCAATGACCGAGCCGCCAATAGGCACGAGAACAGCAAGGCCAATGACGGCCCCTGCCAGCCAGTTAAGGCCGGTCCTGGCCCCCAAGATATAGCCGGCTCCAACCCCCATGGGGGCTATCAAAAACGGCAGCAGCAAAGGCCCGATGGCTACCGGTATAACGTACAGGTCGAGCTGGTCCCGCAGGAAGGTAAAAGCGCCCGCGAGCAGACCGGCCAGCACCACGAAGGAGAAAAGGGTGCCGCGGTCGAACCCCTCCAGGATAAGTTCACCGCCGGCCTGTCCCGCCGGGTAGGGCAGGGCCGCTTCTTCGATATAACGGGACCGTACTCGCTCCGAGAGCAGGACGCCTAGCAGTCCCCCGGTGCCGGCCAGCAGGCTGAGCACCCAGACCGATGGTAATCCGCCGGTTGGCGGGCTGGATGGCTGCAAATACAGCCCCGGGAGGATGAACGCCACCGCGGCGGCCATGAGACCGCCGATAGTGCCCCCAGCCTGGGCCACATTGACGTCGTGCCGGTTGACGTGCCTGGAGAACAGGCGCAGGAGGCCGGCGGACACCACGATAGAAAAGACGATGGGCCAGGGCATGGCGCCCAGTTTCATAGAGATGTAGGCACTGGTAAAAAAGAGGAACAGCGTGACTACCAAGGTGGTGATGAAGATTTTCAGGTATGTTACTGGGGGCATTGATGATTGAATATTGAAGATTGAATAATGGATTTGAGGACTGGGTACTGGATCCTGAGATACGGGATGCTAAATCCTAGATGCTGGATACTGGAGACTCAAACTCGCGACTCGTCCCGGAGAGACTCCTCTGGGCAACTCATAACTCGCAACTTATAACTTGAAATTAAAGGTTGGTTCTCCGGTAATTACCACAGGTGGGCCGAGGCTACCACCCGCCCGATGATGAAGATTTCGGTTCCCAATTCCCTGCTGCTGACGGTAAATGGTGGATAGATAGTGCTGTTCTCGCTGAATACCTGGATGAGACCGCCGGGCAGGTGCTGCAAGTACTTTACCAGTAATTCCTCTCCGATTCGAATAACGTAGGCCTTGCCGCTGACGATTTCAGTCTGGCTTAGATCTATCAGGACAAAATCGCCTTCGCGTAGAACTTTTTCCATGGAGTCGCCTATCACATCCACCAGGGCCAGGTTTTTCGAATTCAGTCCCCTTTTGTTGATCCAATCCCTTCTAAAGGCCACCGAGCCCACGACATCTTCACCGACCACGAAGGTGCCGTGTCCCGCACCGACCCGGACATCATAGCGGTTCACCAGCACCAAGTCCTGATCTTCTGGCACGGATGGCTCGCTGCGGAACATTCTGCCCTCCCCGGTGAGAAGCCAGGTTATGTTAAATCCCATTTTATCCAGTACGCCCACGACACTGGACGGCAGATCGGCCCGTCCGCGCTCGTAATTGGCGATGTCATAGCGCTTGAGGCCAAAACGGTCTGCAAAAGTAGTCTGAGTTTCTCCGAGATAGGTTCTGACATACCGGAGACGGCTGCCCATACTGGCATGTTTGTTGTTTACGGTGACCATTTCCTATTGCAATGTGTACTATTTACACATACCTTATGCCTGGTAAAAGACAGCATGAAACCTTTCAACAAACCCAGACGACCGTACATGTTCCCCTTCTCTATCGAAGGAAAGGCATACCTGTTCCCCTCAATTGGGGACGCTGCTGCGGTTAGATGTCTCCGCAGGACTCTACTGGTGGTACAATATGCCCAAATCAACGTAACCATCGGAAGGTAGCAATCCGAACGGCCTGCTTCAATCCAAAAATGCAGAATTAGGAAAAAAAGGAGTCATTATGACACCATCAAACCAGCGATGCAGGAAAACAGTGGAAAGTACATCACGCGGCCTGCTGAAACCCACTACAGATTGCCAGGGCAATTGGATAGACGGACAGGGCCGGGCTGTGCCGCTCCAGTACATTGACCCGGTGGTGAAAGCGCGTGACCGTCTGGTGCGCCGCATTGCAGCCAAGACGCAACGCCTCCATGAGCAGATGTCGACCGTGAAGGTCGAAGTGATGGCCCTGGTGGATGGTTACCTAGACCAGGTGGCGGCCGGGTACGACGAGGACTGGAAAGGCAACGCCGAGCTGGTCACCTTCGACGGACGGCTGAAGGTGGAGGTGAAAATCAGCGAGGCGCTGGAATTTGACGAGCGGCTGCAGGTAGCCAAGCAGAAGATTGACCATTGCCTGCGCAGATGGACCGGCAACGCCCGCGCGGAGGTGCGGGCCATTATCAACCAGGCCTTCCAGGTGGACAGCAAGGGACGCATCAACGTACGCTCCATCCTCACCATGCGGCAGCTCAAGTTCGACGACCAGGTGTGGAACGAGGCCATGGCCCTCATCGCCGACAGCCTCCGCATCCGCACCACCCGGCGCTACGTGAATGTGTACCAAAGACACACTAACACGGACCGCTTTGAGCTGCTGGCCCTCAACTGGAGTGCGCTGGGGAGTGAAACTGGGGAAAGTGGCAGTAGCAGTGGCAGTGGCAGGGGCAATAGTTAATAGTCCGGCTATGCACTGCTACGCCGGACAAGTCCGTGGTCCGTGCTCCGTTGCTGGCGTCATGAATAGTGAAGATGTAAGAGAATAAGGAGAGGCATGGAGGACAACGACGGCTTTGACCTGATGATCGAGATGATCAACCGGCAGCGGCTGTATCGTACAGGGGAAGTGGCCGCTTTGCTGCGGTGCTCGGTGCGCTACGTACAGCTGCTGGTGGAGCTGGGCTGCCTGGAGGCCCTGCGGGTGGGGCGGCTGATCCGCATCCCCGGCCTCGCACTGGTGCGCTTCATCGAGAAATACAAGGAGTGGGATGGATGAGGGATTACAAGTTTCGAGTTTCTAGTTTCAAGTTTCTAGTTCTCCCGAGAGGACACCTCTCCCGAAGGGAAGCCTGTCCCAAAGGGAAGCCTCCGGCTCGGCTCGGTACAGGTTAATAGTTTGAGCCCCCAGCCCTTCGATCCGTTGGCTGACGGACTCAGGGCAGGCTTGGCGACAATCCCGGTTTCGTACTAATTCGTGCTAATTCGTGGCTGATATATCTTTGCGTCCCTTCGACTTGGCTCAGGGCATGCCTTGGCGTCCCTTCGGCCCGCCGACGGGCTCAGGGCAACGGATGCCAACCCACTCCCCTTTCCCCCCTCCCTTCAAAGGGAGGCTGAAGTTGCTACCTTTTGGTGGACAGTATAAGAAGTCATAGATTTCCTTGCGAGAAACGGAGGCATCTATGATGGAGGAGAAGAGATCCAGGCGGCAATTCACTCGTGAGTTCAAGTTCGAAGCGGTAGAGTTGTTGCTTAATGGCGACAAGACGGCCGTAGAGGTAGCCAGGAACCTGGGCATCCGGGTAGAACTGCTCTATCGCTGGAAGAACGAGTACGTAAGCAACAATGCCCAAGCTTTCCCGGGCACGGGGCATCTGGCTGATCCCGAGGAGGAGCGGATACGCACATTGGAGCGTGAATTGGCCAGTGTCACCGAGGAGCGTGATATCTTAAAAAAAGCGTTGGCCATTTTCTCAAAGACACCCAGATGAAGTATCAGTTTATCGATCACTACCGCTCCCTATTTGGTGTGGAGAAGATGTGCCGACTGTTTGTTGCCAGCCGGAGCGGATTCTATCGCTGGAGCCGAGTGGCAGAGAGTAAACGGGCGGCTGAGAATCGCCTGCTGTTGGACAATATCCAGCGCATCTACGAGGCTGCCAAAGGTCGCTACGGGAGCCCTCGCATCACCGCCGAGTTGCGGGACCAGGGTTATGCCTGCAGCCGCCCCCGGGTCGCCAGACTGATGCGCAAGCACGCCATCAGAGCCAGAACCAGGAGAAAGTACAAGGTGACCACAAATGCCAAGCACAACTATGCGGTGGCGCCGAACCTGCTCAAGCAGGGGTTCCGGACCGATGCCCCTAACCGGGTCTGGGTCTCGGACATGACCTATATCCGCACCCTGGAGGGTTGGCTGTACCTGACAGTGATTATGGACCTGTTCAATCGAAAAATCATCGGCTGGTCCATGAGCGAGAGAATGCAGGCCGGAGAGACCACCATCCCTGCTTTCCGGATGGCTCTGAAGAGCTGTCAACCCCCGGCGGGCCTGGTGTTCCACTCGGACCGGGGCGTGCAATATGTCTGTGACCCGTTCGTGGCACTGTTGAAGCGGTCAAAGGCGATCCAGAGTATGAGCGGCGGGGGCAACTGTTATGACAACGCCGTTGCCGAGAGTTTTTTCCATACCCTGAAAACCGAACTGGTCAACCATGAAATATACAGCACGCGGGAGGAGGCCAGGCACAATCTGTTCGAATACCTGGAAGGCTTTTATAACCGGTTCAGGAGGCACTCAACCCTGGGATATAAATCCCCGGTTGAGTACGAAAACATGAGGTTAAACCAGGCAATATGACTTCTCATTGTGTCCACTTTTTTGTAGCAAGATCAGGGCATCCCGAAGTGAAGAGGGTGGGTTTTATCCGTCCCCAAGTCACCCGCTAACCGCTGAGGGCTGACAGCTGACGGCTTATGTACGCTTATTCAGGATATCGTCGATCAGGCCGTAGGCTTTGGCGTCCTCGGGGGACATGAACTTGTTGCGGTCGGTATCCTTTTCAACCCGCTTGATAGATTGACCGGTGAGTTTTGCCAGAATCCGGTTGAGGTCCTTTTTGAGCTTCAGGATCTCCGTGGCGTGGATCTCGATGTCGGAGGCCTGGCCTTCCACGCCGCCCCCCGGCTGGTGGATCATGATACGGGCGTTGGGCAGCGCCGACCGCTTACCCGGGGTACCGGCCGCCAGCAGAATAGCCGCCATACTGGCCGCCTGGCCCATGCAGATGGTGGCCACATTAGGCTTGATGAAGTTCATGGTATCCAGGATGGCCATCCCTGAGGTGACGATACCGCCGGCGCTGTTGATGTACAGAAAAACGTCCTGTTTCTCGTCTTCGGCCTCCAGGAACAGCAGCTGGGCGATGATAAGGCTGGCCACGTTATCGTCAATGGAGGTGCCCAGAAAGATGATGCGCTCCTTGAGTAGCCGGGAATAGATGTCAAAGGCCCGCTCGCCCCGGGAGCTCTGCTCGACAACGATGGGGACGAGCATGTTGTTCTTCTCAAACATGGCAGGCTAGCTCGCTTTCCGTAGTTCGCGTGAAGGTTTGTGGATCACCTTGATCCTGGCATAGCTTTTCAGCCGCTCAAACAGGGCGTCCGAGATCATATCCTGCCTCAGGCTCCGTCGGTTCTCCGGGCGGCGGAAGTGGTTGCGGACCTGGTTGGCCTGGGTTTCGTCTTTTGCGATGATCTCCTGGATGCGTTCCTCCACCGCCGCGTCATCCACCGTAATACCCTCGGCTTCGATCAGCTGCTTACGCAGGAGGTACCACTTGAGGTTCCAATTAATTGAGGCCCGGTGTTCCTCCCGGACCGCATCCCGGTCGATCTCGTTCCTGGCATAGCCCTCGCGCTCAAGGTCGGCCACGAGGGTGTCGACGTAGTTCTCGAACAGGGAAGTGGGCACTTCCAGCTGGGCGTTACGCACGAAGTGGTCAGCGATGTCATGGGTCAGGCGCTTGTGGCCTTCGCGCTCAAAGGCCTCCTGGATTTTCTGCCGCAGGTTGGCCCGCAGCTGGTCCAGATTTTCGGCTTCCGGGTCAACCTGGCGGGCTAAAGCGTCGTCAATATCCGGCAGGATCTGTTCGGTTATTCCGCGCACTGTCAGCTCATAATGGATCGGTAGCCCCGAATCATCGGTAATGACAACCCGGCGGGTGTCCCCCACGCGCGCCCCCCGCAGCTTTTCCAGGTTCTCCGGTCCAAGGGGGCCCTCGGGGCGCAGGTGAATGTAGCGGTCCTCCATCTTCCGGCCTACAAGGGGCACGCCGCTTTCGTCAACTTCCTGGAGGTCCGCCTGAAGGTAATGGTTTTCCTCGAGGCTGCCGCCCTCCACCGTCCGCAGCTCTGCCTGCTGCTGGCGCAGATCATCGATAGCCCGCCCCACATCCTCCTCATCACAGTCGTATATAACCTGCTCGAGTTTCATCCCTTTCTGGTAGGATGGCAGGGTCACTTCCGGCTCCACCTCAAAGGTAGCCTCGAAACGGAAAGCCTTCCCTTCGCGAAACTGTACCGCGCGGATGGTCGCCTGGCTGATAGGTTCCAGATCGGCGTTCTCCAGGGCTGACTGGTAATACTCCTGAACCGCACTTTCGGTAAACTCGGCTTCGGCTGCGGTGCCAAACTGCTGGCGTACCAGCTTCGGAGGAACTTTTCCCTTCCTGAACCCCGGGAGCCTGACCTTCTTACTGAACTTCTGGAAGAAGACCGTATACTTGTCCTGAAGCTCCTCCCAGGGCACTTCCACCTGCAGGCGGCGGGTAAAACTATCAACAACAGTCAGTTTGTTTTCCACGGTATTAGCAACTTGGATATATCAGGTAGATTTTATGATAATAATTTACACCACTGCCGCCCTGGATTCAGCCTGATTTCCTGATCGTGGTTGTATCAACGGGAACTGTTGCCGGGGGAGCTAAAAAAAAGGAATCTTCCGGGAAAGGTCGGTTCCGGCTAGCCGGTGCCAGCCGCAGGCATTTCCGCCAGGTGCCGGGCCGGATCTCGCTGGGCGGAGCCACTTCTGTCGGTGGACTCGATAGCGCGTTTGAGGGCTTCCAGGTGATCGAGCATGCCGCGGCGAACGATCTCCTTGAAAAGTGCTTCCACATACCAGGGTCTCTGGTTTCCCACGATGGTGGACCGCAGAATGGCGGCTTGGGAACGGCCCTCAACCGGATGTACGCTCAGCCGCTGCTGGCGGGTAAACCCACGTTGAGGGTACCGTGGACTCCATTGGGCCATAGCCAGGCTATGGGGCGGTTCCCACCGGGTGATCCTTCCCTCACGCTGCAAGATGATTCCCGGTAGATTCAGTTTCAGGGAATACCGCCCG
>SDBT01009977.1_pt1 | contig 15372 bp, 17 predicted proteins | sample 2277101 | NCBI WGS metagenome assembly SDBT01 (sample SAMN10404973, study PRJNA504765) | marine sediment metagenome | isolation source: marine sediment core GS10_PC15, 103 cmbsf | place: Arctic Ocean: Southern Knipovich Ridge | collected 2010 | reverse complement strand
CATTGTTAGCTGGATACAGCGTGGACATTGAGTTCCACGGAACTGCCGGGGATCCCCGGCTCAAACTGAAACGGAGAACCACCATGGCTAATGGAATCAGAGTGTCTGAGCAGTATGGCGTCAACGCAACGCTGTGCGTTTGTTTTTGGTGCGGGGGAGACACTGGCGATCTGGCCTTGCTTGGTCGCCTCAAGGGTGACGCTGAAGCCCCCCGCAAATCCGTCATCAGCTACGAACCCTGCGACGACTGCAAGGAGAAGATGGGACGCGGTATCGCGCTGATGGAGGTCATCCCGACCGCCGAGTCCGACAACCCCCCGATCAGCAAAGATGCTGATCATTCCTTCACAGGGCGGTTCTTCATCGTCTCGGAGAATTTGGTGACGCAGTTGATCAACGACAACATGCTGGTCAAGCAGGTAATCGAGAGCCGCAAGGCGTTTATCCCTCCCGAGGTTTTCAAGCTCCTCTTGAGGAAGCTGACCGACGCTAAACTGATCTCTGAATAGATTGAAGGGCGCCCCACCAGGCGCCCCCCAATCAGGTGCGGAACCACCACGTTCACACCAGTACTTGCAGAAATAAACATAGCTGCGATCCCCAGGATCGTCAACCCGCCACAACACTATGTGGCTCAATCGTGAGGAACTACCATGACTAGCGTCTTGAATACCACAGAGCCTGACAATCCAGAAGAGGCCAAGATGGATATCGCCATGGGCGATGCCTTCCGAGCCAACGCCATGTTGGTCAGCCTGACGATAAGGCGCTTCCCGTTGGAGGTCGCCGACCGGATTGCCTCCGAGGCAGCGGAGTCGGCTGGCAATACCGTCCGGGGGGCAATCAAGTCGGTGAAGAACCGCCTGCATACAGCGGATACTGCGTGGCGGAAGGTGAGCCATGAACTCAGCAAAGCCTATACCGATCACCGGGCAGCGACTACCGAGTGGGGTGTGGATAATCCTGCCCGACTCTTGCCCAATGCCGCGTGGCAGACCTACGTGGTGGCCATCGGCGACGCGCAGAGGCGCATCACCAAGGCACGCGATGCTTTCGTGGCGAGCTACGATGCCGACGTCGCTACCGCGCAGATGGCCCTGGGCAGCTATGCGCCGTCCCGCTACCCTGATGCCCAGACCGCGGGGAAGTCGTTTCAGCTCACTGTGGACTTCAGCCCCATCGCCGCCGGCAGTGACCCCAAGGGACTGCCAGAGGGGGCCACTGAGTGGCTGTCTGACCGCTACACGTCCAAGACCGCCGGCAACGCCTCGGTGGCCATGGACAGCGTCCTGCAGCGCGTGCGGGACTACACAGCCCTGCTGATCCGGAACATCAACGAGGAGAAGCAGTTCCGAACCTCGAGTCTGGAGAACATCACCGGGCTGGTGCCGATGCTGCGGGCGTTCTCGTTCACTGAGGACGACCGCTTCGAAGAGCTGGCCTGTTCGATCGAGGACCGCATCGGCAGCTACAACCTCAAGACCCTGAAGCGGGACGGCAAGCAGGCCATCCCACACGTTCAGGCCATCCTCGACACCATGGATGCGTGGGATGGATGACTCTGTGCAGTATCCGCGCTGCAAGGAGTGCGGGTGTCTGGATATCTGCGCCGATGGTTCCGTGCTGTGGGACCACGAAGCCATGGAGTGGGAACTCTCTGGCGATTTCGAGGGAGAGTTCTGTGCTGACTGCTCAGGTGAGGAAATCGAATGGGTCAATCGGATTGTATTGTTTACGCCGGAAGCGAGGGAGAAGTTGCAGAACGAATTGCGTGGGATGGATAGAGCAGAGTATCGGAAATCACTGAACCTACCACATAGATATGTGGCAACCGCGCACTCGCGCAAACCAACGAGGACCACCATGAATAAACCTTATCCTGGAATACTGAAGCTCAACACCCCTAGGGTCCAGCAGTTCAAGCTGGAAGGCGCCCTGCCTTCGGGCACCGTCATCATGGTCGACTGGGTCGACCGGACCCTCAACCTGGAGTATCCCTCGGATACTCCATCACTGCCTGACTCCTCGCATCGAGACAAATACAAGGAGGAGTTGCTCGCCCATAACGAAGCGGCCGGCGACGAGGTTCCGCAGGACCCCGAGCCTGAACTTCCCATGGAGCACACCACCACCGTCGACCCGACCAAGGATCAGAAATACATCATCATGGATGCTGACGGGTGGTCTCACGCTCCAAACGGGGTGGGTATCACTAAAGCTCAGCACAAAGCTAAATCACCTCTGATCGGCCTGTTAAATGATACTGCCCGTATCGTCGACAAGGTGAAGCAGCCATCGTGCTGCTATGCCGTGGCCACCTTCCGAGGCAAACCGGACACTGCGGTATTCATCAGCGGTCAACTGTCCCAGCTGTTCTGGCGGGGACTGCTGCGCCGGAAGAAGTATCACTGCGGGTGCAAAAATGTCGCCTGCGCCACTGACAAGGCGCTGTTCCACTACCAGCTCATGTCTGGTGTCGGCAAGTGATTACTACCTACTTCCTATGTGCCGTGTTGCTGGGCTCTCTCCCATGCCTTCCGTTCACTACGGAGGAGGGCTGCAACACGGCCATTAACAATCTGGATCTCCGGATTGTTAAACAACACCAGTGTGCCCGGGTAGAAATGCTGCACTATATCTCGCCGGGCACATCACCCCTACCACCACGTAAACCCTGAACCCCGGGCGCCACATGTTTATGTGGCGCCCTACCCTCGTCTGGAGGAACCACCATGGCTACCAAATACCCATTTTGTATTACCGAGGCACGCACCGCGCTATCAGTCAGTGCGGTGTTCTTCGCGGTCATCATGTTCCGGGAGGCGAAGCTCGTCGTCTCGAACCCTGACGGCACCGGCTTACCGTTCCCTATCCCAACTGCCTGCACTGACGGTCGGAGCATCTTCCTCAATCTGGACTTCTTCGAGTACGAGCTGGAGAACCTGAGCCAGCGAGTCTTCGTCATGGCTCATGAGGTCTACCACGTAATGGCTGGGCACGCGCAGAAGATGAAGCGGTATTCCCAAGACGGACTGTTCGGCCGGCCGCTGTATCCCAGGCTGCTGGACTGGTGCATGGATGCCGTGATCAATCGCTGTCTGATCGAGAGCAACATCGGCGAAATACCTGACTGCGGTGTCCTGCACCCGGACGTCAAATCAACCGATCTGGTTGAAGATGTGTATGAACGCTTTCTCAAACAGATCCCCGAAGAGAACGACCAGAAAATGCAGCTCATGCTGAACGGAGGTAGCGGCGACGACGAAGGCTCCGGCGGAGACGGCGAGTCAGACGATCTGGGCGGAGGCAAGTCCTCCGAAGATATGGGCTTCGAGGGTCAGATGACCGATACGCTGGCCGAGCCTGGCGAAGATGCACCATCGCCACAGCAACTGCAGCTTGCTGTCGCCGCGGCAGCCACTGCTCAGAAGATGGCCGGCGATATCCCGGGAGGGCTCAAGAGCTTCATCACCGAGATACTGGAGCCGAAGATGAACTGGCGCCAGGAGCTTCGGGATTTCTTCGTCACGACGCTGGGCAAGGACGAGTCCTCATGGAAGCGGCCCAACCGCCGCAAGCTGGTGCTGCCTGGGATATACCTGCCGAAGAAGATCGGGCTGCGATGCGGACCTGTGGTGTGGGGCTTCGACACCTCGGGCTCCATGGGCGACCTCGACATTCAGGTCATACTGTCGAACGGATGCCATCTCCTCACTGACGTCCGGCCAGAGAGCTGCCACGTTATCTGGTGCGACGCAGAGGTCGAGCGGGTGGACGAGGTCGAGGAAGCCGCAGAGCTGCTGGAGCTGGCCCGCACCGAGGGAGTCCCCGGGCGTGGTGGCACCCGGTTCGATCCAGTGTTCAAGTGGATCAGGGAGAACATGGATGAGCCACCGTGCGTGCTGATCTACGGCACTGACGGGTATCCCGCTGCATGGCCGGACGAGGACATCTGTGATTACCCGGTCATCTGGCTGATGACCACGGACGTAGTGGCACCGTGGGGCACTACGCTCAAGGTGCAGGTGTGACCAACCCGCACGCTCTGGGACGATACAAGTATGCTTGCGAAAGCCAGGAAAAAGCTGAGCAGATGGTTATCTGTTTGCGGATGATAGCTCCTGAATGTGGATTTCATTATGGGGTCTACACTAGAACAAACATAATGAAACATGGAATCATATGCAGAGGGCCGCCCGACATCTGCGGCACTGGTTTCATGCTGATCGACTATGAGCGGATGAAGATCGATCCTGAGTTTATACTGAACCTGAACCTGCACCGGGATAAAATCAAATTTGCTCACCTCAGAGTCCCAATCTTTACCGCCACATAAATATGTGGTGACAACCAAGGAGAACCACCATGTCCGATAAGACTAAATCACTATCCCTCTCGATCCGAGATCGAGAGGGGTTGATCGTATTGATGCGCTGGCATCTGGCCAGACTTCGCCAGATCACGCCGTGGCCGCTAGACCTCAACACCACCCACTTGCTTTGGTGGACTGAAGAAGCCTGGAGCACCCTGAACCAGCTGCGGAGCTCTGGACAGATGCCAGGCAACGGAAAACACAATGTGCTGTTACAGGTTTTCCCCGACAAGAAGGCTGCCCGGCTCAACCACTCAGGCGGTGTCCTGTTTGGTGGGGGTAGCAACTTAGATAGGGTTCCGGTCTTGAGGGACAGTGTCGGATACCCGGAATTCATAGAATGGCATCAGGAAGTTTACGAGCGGAATACCGAGATGAGGCAAGTGATGGAGGCATGGGCGGTATTGCTCAACGAAGCTACTTCATGGCGTCAGCTATACAAGGCGTTCCCGGAGTCCTTCGAGATCATCGTCGGGGCAACGTCAGGATACGTGGCTACGGTTTCAGAGACCTGGGGCACCCGTTCCATAAGGAGCTTCGTCATCCCCAAGATGCGGGAGGCGTGGAGTCAGGTCCGGGGAACCAACTACCAGTCGAGCAGAGCTTACCCCATGCCGGCTAAGGTCCAGGAACTCCTCACGCTGGCGCGTCCCGTAGCCGGCAGGCTCTGCTCGCAAGCAGTCCTGCTTCCCCCGGAGAATTCCGGAAAACTTGATGACTCACTTTTCGGTCAAACCTGGGTTTGACCCAATCACCGAGAGGAACCACCATGTCTACAATAGATGAGAACCCATCCTTCATCGGAGACGATATCGGCTTTGTCAAGAGCCTCCTGAACCGGCTATTACAACGTCGACGCAGCCTTGTGCCGTGGCCTCTGACTCCGCAGGAGACTCCCCTTCTGTGGTGGCCCAGCGAGTCCTATGATCTCTTGCACAAACTCAAATTGCTTGGCAATTACGATCAAGCGTTTGAATCACGTTACTCAATACTCCTAGACTTGCCTCCATCAGGATCATCCGGATTCTCTGAGCTCATAATAATGGCAACCTCGGGAATGCCAGTCTTCGACAAGCCCATTAAGGGGTTATCGGGTGACGGCTTTAAGCCCACCGCCACGGGAGTAGTTGCTGAGAAGTTCGATGATTGGTTCCGGAAGGCTCGGGTTATCCATTCATGGAATTTGATCGCTGAAAATGTTCTTGAAAGCATGACGACCGAAACCCGATCGTGGAGGCAGCTGCGCAAAGCATTCCCTGAAATGTATGATTTGCTGGCGAAGATCGAGGAAGATCCCAATAGCTCGTGGAAGCATTCATTCGGTGGCCGCCGGGTGATGATCCTGCTGCAGCACTTCAAGCGCCAGGGTCATGCTGGCGCACATGATACTTTACCTGACGAGCTGAAACAAATTATCAGAGAGCGGAAAGCCCCATTGATCGCAGTGCTGAAACAGGCGCTTGAAATACCCCCTTCGAAGGAAGGTCTTCTGGACGATGGCATATTCCAGAAAACATGGTTCCAGTAAGTCTTGACGTTGACTTAAAGTAAATATATAATCGACGTTCTGCCTCATAACCTTGGGGTGCCGGTAACACCCGGCACCCTCTTTTACGAGTGCGCGCCCGATCACTACGCGGGGAACCACCATGCTTCTGACGCTCGACTTCGAGACCTATTACGATTCCAACTACAGCTTGAGCAAGATGACGACCCGTGAGTACATCATGGACGATCGTTTCGAAGCGACATGCTGCGCGTTGAAGCTGACCAGCCCACATAATAATGTGGCAGAGACAGTGCTCATCAAAGGTCCTGACCTGCCGATTATCTTCGCGTCCCTGCCCTGGGACGAGATTTCCATGTTGGCGCACAACACTGCGTTCGATGGCGCCATCCTGGCCTGGCGCTACGGCCACCGCCCCAAGTTCTATCTGGACAGCATGTCCATGGCGCAGGCCGTCTACAGCCACCGGGGACGTCGCGTGGGGCTGGCGAACCTGAGCGGGATAGTCGGGCACTTCAAGGACACTGCTGCTCTGGAGAGTATGATTGGGGTCCGCTACAAAGATATAGATTGGTTCGGGGAAGTGGCATCCAGATACGTGGCTTACGCCAAGGATGACGCCGACACCTCGTTCGAGCTGTTCCGCCGGATGATGAAGGATGGGTTCCCGCAACGAGAGCTACAGGTCATCGACATTCTGCTACGAATGTTCATCGACGGCAAGATGGAACTCGACAAGAAATTGCTGCTCGCCCACCTGGGACGCACCATCACCGAAACTGCCGTGAAAGTTGAGAAGGCTGGCTACTCCGCTTCTCGGTTACGATCCCGCTCGAGCTTCGCCAAGATCCTTGAGGAAAACGGATACGATCCTCCTACCAAGATTTCCGAACGAACCGACAAGGTAACTCACGCCTTCAGCAAGACTGATCCGGAGTTCGCTGCCATGCTGGCATCTCCGGATTCACGATTGCGCGAATTATGCGAAGCCCGCCTGGCCGTCGCTTCGTCCATCGAACGAACCCGCACCGAGCGTTTCATCAAAGTGTATGACTGCTCCCCCGAAGGCATTCTCCCAGTCCCCCTGAAATACTCCGGGGCCCACACCCACAGGTTCGCTGGCCGCGACTTGCTGAACCTGCAGAACCTCGGCCAGCAGTCCCCGCTGCGTGATGCCATCTCGGCTCCGGAAGACCACCTGCTCGTGGTTGCCGATGCCTCCCAGATCGAAGCTCGCATCCTGGCGTATCTCGCAGGTGAATACGAACTGTGCGCCGCCTTCGGCCGCGGCGAGGATGTCTATGCTACTTTCGCCAGTCAGGTCTACGGGTTCGACGTCGACAAAAACGATTTTCCGTTGGAGCGCAAGGTCGGCAAGACTGGAATGCTGGGCCTTGGTTTCGGCTGTGGTGCCGCCAAGTTCAAGTGGTTGCTCGCTACCATGGCGAAGGTCGACGAGGACGAGGGTTTCTGCAAGGGAGTGGTGGATAAGTATCGGAACGCTTATCCGGGTATCCCGAAGCTGTGGCGAGAAGGAGATCGGGCTCTACGCACCATGGCAACGTATAATGGCCGGATGGCAGCGTATGATAGCCGGCCAGTCTACTTCGGACCGTGCGAGCTGAAGGACTGCCACATGATCCTGCCCACTGGGTTAAAGCTGGAATACCCTGGTCTCGAGATCACGCCGGACGGCATGGTTTACCATCATCCAAAATATGGTCGCAACCATAGCATATGGGGTGGGACTATCGTGGAGAACGTGGTGCAAGCCCTCGATCACGTAACGATCACGGGTGCCATGATCGAGATGGATAAATACAAGAAGGACTGGCACTGCGCGTTGCAGGTCCATGACGAACTGATCTACGTTGCCCCGGAGGACATGGCAGAGCACTGCCAGAGGCTGCTCATGGCTGCCCTGTCCCGGACACCTGACTGGGCCGACAAGCGCCTGCAGCTAGGCGCTGAAGGCACCTGCGTTAAACGCTACGGAGATGCAAAATGAATTATGTAGAGGCTACTCCGGAACTGAACTGGGTCGTTAATGGGGGAGAACCCTTCCTTGATGGCCTACTTATGATGGATCATGTGGCCTCTTCCAGAGCAGAACGAGCTCCGTCTGGGGAGTTCCTGGTGCATACGACGACTCGAATTGATATCACCGCAACGAGTGTAAAACACCTTCACTTGATCAAGTATGTTCTCGTCGCTCTGGCGCTTGTGGATCTGCCAAACAAGAAGTGGGTAGTACATCATGATGGGGGATCTGCAAGAATGATATTCACTCGCCCGAATGACGTTCTCTGTATCGAAGAGGTTCGAGACCTGAAAGACATTATCATGAGTCTCGCAACTCCCAGACTGGAGTCTAGATATGCCAACGGATAAAGCCTGGAGTTTCTCGGCACTGACCAACTTCGAGAACTGCCCGAAGAAATACTACCACCTGTCCGTGGCGAAGGACGTGAAAGAGCCCCCGTCGGATCATCTGACCCATGGGCACCGTATTCACACTGCGTTCCAGTATCGGGTGAGTGAAGGCAAGCCTCTACCCATCGGCACCCGACAATACGAGCCGTTTCTCAATATGCTGGCCAACCTCTCCGGGGATATCAGCGTCGAGCAGAAGCTGGCGATCACGGCGGACTTCGCACCCTGCGAGTGGTTTGCCAAGAACACCTGGACACGCTGCGTGATAGACTACCTGTGCATACAGGAGGACAAGGCTCTGGTCGTTGACTACAAGACCGGGAAGCGCAAGGATGACGATGTTCAGTTATCACTGATGTGTGGCATGGTGTTTCTCCACATGAAGGAGATCGAAGAGGTCCACGCCAGCTACTTCTGGATGCAGGAGCCTGTAGGGCAGCAAGTCGACACGCTGGTTTTGATGCGATCGGATCTGCCAATGATCTATTCCTTTATGGCCGGCAGGGTCGATCGCTTCCAGAAGGCCCACAAGACCACCGACTTCCCGGCCCAGCCAGGAGGGCTATGCCGGCGCTACTGCCCAGTCAAATCCTGTGTCCATAACGGAAAGTGAAGGAGAACAAGATGACGATCCTGATAGCGATTATAGCAGGCGCCGCCCTGCTGATTCTGTCCACCTGCAACGTGCAGGAACCCTGCTACACCGTCCTCGATGGGCCGTGTGATCAATGGGAACGCGATGACAATAGTGGGAGTGATGGTCATGACGGCGGCAATAACGGCGGCGATAGTGGTGGCAGCGGCGATGGTGACAGCGGGGATGACAACGGAGGCAACGGTGGCGGCGGTGGCGGCGGCAATGGTGACGGCAGCGGTAGCCGAGATGGCAATCCGGGCAACGATAAATCCGTCGGCAAAGCCGGAGAGAAAGAAGACAAAGGCGGATTTGGCGCTCCCCCCGGGGGAACTGGAACGCATGGTCGAGGAGACAAGGACGGCCAAGGTAGTCCAGGTAATTCCGGAAACTGACTGAACACAGGGTTACCACATATGTATGTGGTAGCCCAACCAAGGAGCCGAGTGGATGGCCGATGTAAACCTGCCCTGGGGCGTCAATCGTCTGAGGGACATGATAGGCAGCGGCGACTGTGGTGCTGGTCTGCCAGACGGGCGCTATGTGCGCGCAGTTCCCGAGCCCTACTACACGTTTGGACGGGAAAGACTACGAGCAGCGTGGTGGGTTTTGGGCGGCAGGGCACATGCTGTGATCTGGCCGAAGGACGGCGATCTAGAAGATGCCGTCAGCACGCCAGATAGGGAGCCGAGAAAGTGACCGGATGTTTGAGATGCTACTGCATCAGTTGTGATCGTGACCCGGCTGGCGATCTGCACGGGCACATCTGCACCAAGGGCGTGGACTGCCTGGAAGTCGCCCGCAACGGAATGATCTCGATGCTCCGAGACCGTGTGGCAGAACTGGAGTTGGCACAGCAGAGGGAGAGCTAACAGTGGCCCAAACTCCTGAAGCAAAGATCAAAAATGCCGTAAAAAAGGTGTTGACCGATAGTAAACGCTGGGGTAGAATATACCAGTTCTGGCCTGTGCAGACAGGCTATGGCGCTGCAACACTGGACTGCCTTGGATGCTACCAGGGCAGAGCCTTCGCCATCGAGACCAAGGCTCCCGGCGGCAAGCCCACGGTGCGGCAGAAATTGACGATCCGCGAGATGGGAGCCGCCAACATGACGGTGTTCGTGATCGACGGAAACGAGAAGATAGAAGATCTGGAGATGTGGTTGACGTGGACCGGCAACCAGGTTGACCCTGAGTAAACAGGCCAAATCCGCAGGAAATAAAAACGGGAATTCGCAATGTCCGTAATGGTTAGCCCCGAACATCAGGTGGTCGTTCTCCCCTACGAGGAGCGCCTGATCAACCTGTTCCCCAGCGCCAAGCGGCTCGGCTCAGAGCACGTAACCCTCCACCATGGCACCGATGAAACTCGGGTGCTCCGCAATCTTGGTTTCAAGGCACCCTCCCCGATCCACCACTACTATGAGTGGCCGGGGGTAAAGCCTTTCGAGGCTCAGCGTATCACTGCCGCCATGCTGTCCATCGAGGAGCGCGCTTACGTGCTCTCTGGGCTAGGCACCGGCAAGACCCGCTCGGTCCTCTACGCCTTCGACTTCCTGCTCCAGCAGGGGGCAGTCAAGTCCATGATCGTGGTAGCGCCGCTCTCGACGCTGAACTTTACGTGGCGCAAGGAGATCTTCGAGACCTTCCCGCACCTGCGCGTTCAGGTGCTGCATGGCACTCGCAAGCAACGCCTCCAGCGACTGTCTGAGCCCGCCCATATCTACGTGATCAACCACGATGGCATCAAGGTCATCGGGAAGGAGCTGGAGCGCCGGAAGTTTGACGTCTGGGTCTTCGACGAGTTGACCGCGTTCCGTAACAATCGGGCTGCTCGATCCAAGTGCGCGCAGCAACTGACCCGTGACACCAAGAGAGTGTGGGGACTGACCGGGACGCCAATGCCCAAGGAGCCGACCGATACCTTCGGACAGATGCGACTGATCACCCCCCTCACTGCACCAAAATCCTTCCTGCACTTCCGCATTTCCACCATGACTCAGGTCAATCAGTTTAAGTGGGTGACGAAACCGGGCGCGCAGGACTATGTCCATCGCCTTATGCAACCAGCTGTGAGGTTCTCTCTCGAAGACTGCGTCGACATGCCGCCAGAGGTGGTGATATCCCGGGAGACTATCCTCGGACCTAAGACGAAGAAGCTCTACACCGCGTTGGTCACCGACATGACCGTGATCTACGATCAGCACGAGATCACCGCGATGAACGCCGGGGTGTTGCGAGGCAAGCTGCTACAAGTGGCTGCAGGGGTGGTCTATGACCGGGAAAAGGTTGCCGTGGTCGTGGATGATAGCGACAGGTTCAATGTCATGTGCGAGTTGCTGGAACAGACCGAACGCCCAGCGTTGATTTTCTGCCCGTGGCGTTCACTTGTTGAGCATGTCCACGCTAAAATGAAGAAGCTGGGCTATGATGTCGAGCTAGTTTATGGCGGGACGCCAGCCGCGGAGCGCGATAGGATATTCGCGAGGGTGCAGCACCCTCACAGTAGTCTGGACGGTGTGGTAGCCCACCCCGGCACCATGTCTCACGGCCTCAACCTGTTTGGCTCCGACATGGTAATCTGGTATGCCCTGATCGACAATCTGGAAACCTATCTGCAAGCCAACGCTCGCATCCGGCGCCCCGGCCAGACCTCTGACCGGACCAGGATTTGCCACTTGTATGGCACCCCGATCGAACGCATTGTGCTGAGCCGTCTACAGTCTCGACGCTCGATGCAAGACGCACTGCTCGAACTGTTCGAGAAATGATACTGCCACATAGTTATGTGGCACATGGAAGGAGCGGCATGTTAGCCCTGATCATCACCGGTCTCGTCTGCCTCTTTATCGGCTTCCTTGCCGGCTTCCTCTGGCGTGACAGTGATCGGTGGTAGTAACCACCAAGGGAGTTGACTCTGCGTAAACATGTAAAATTTGCAGAAAATAAAACGGAGAACCACCACATGTCTGACAATGAACGAAAGATGACTCTGGAGGAGAAGCTCGTCCAGAAGATCAAGGGCGATAGCCTCATGTCCCTTATAGGGGACGAGGATGCCATGCTCGAACTCACTAAGCGGGCACTCCATGAGGCGCTGTATCAGCCCCGCCAGGTGAAGTCAGGATATAGCACTCATGCCGAAGACAGCCCAGTCGTGGCGGCATCGAGGAAGGCAGCCGAGGAGGCGTGCAAAGTCATCGCGGAGCAGATCATCAAGGAGATCATGTCCAATGAACCCATGCGCAAGGGGATCAACAAGGCCATCGGTGCCATGCTACCAGCCGTAATTCTAAATTGTTTGGAGCGGGGCCTGACTAATCACCTGGAGAAGGCGTCCTTGGATGCGCAGCATAGCATCCGCGAGGCGCTAGTTGCACAGAACATCATCCTCTAAACTGATACCTGGAGAACCACCGCATGACCATCACTATCAAGGAATTGATCCTGCAATACGTTGATCTGCGCTACAAGAAAAGCCAGCTGCAGGACCGTCACAAGGAGGAGCTTGCGCCCTTCAATCAGGCACTCGCGGGCCTCGAGTCCGTATTCATGATTGAGATGGACAAGAACGACGTCGACAGCGTCAGTGCTCGCGGCGTAGGCACCATCTATCGATCCACCAGGGCGAACGCCACGGTGGCGGACTTCGATCTCCTCAAAGCCTATGTGCTGGAGCACGACGCATGGGAACTTCTTCAAGCCCGGGTCAGTGCTCCGGCGGTTGAAGCCTACCTCGAAGACACCGGGGAGCTACCTCCCGGTGTCAACATTACCCGAGTAATGAAGATCAACGTCAGGAAGGACTGATCATATGTCTACCGCGCTCACCACCATCGAACTGAACCCCGAACTCAAAGCCCTGATCCTTGCCGATGGAGTCGACAACTCCGCGCTCAGTGCCGGCATCGCAGAGTCGTTCCCGGTCATCTCGTTCCGGGGCAAGGTCTGGAGGGTCCGCTTTGCCGGCGAGGCAACTCCCATCCTCATGGAGGGTGACCCGGTGCCAGCGATCCTCTGCGTGATCGTTCAGGCCAACCCCCTGCTCTCGAAACTCTACTACGCCGGGGCATACGAAGAGGGCAGCGCGGATGCTCCCACTTGTTTTTCACTGGACGGTATTACCCCGGACCAGACCGCCGAGGCCCCGCAGTCCAAAACCTGCGCTGGTTGCCCACACAATGTGTGGGGCAGCAAGATCACTCCGCAGGGCACCAAGACCAAGGCTTGCTCTGACAGCAGGCGCCTCGCCATCGTCCCCTTCCCGGACCTGGCCAACGAGAAGTATGGTGGTCCCATGCTGCTCCGAGTGCCGCCCGCCAGCTTCAAGGAGCTGGTCCGCTACTCGAAGCATCTCTCTGACATCGGGGGACAGTTCTCGGCGGTCGTGACCCGCATCGGGTTCGACCTGGAGGCAGCCTTCCCCAAGCTGGTCATGCGGGAGGTTCGTGGTCTGACCATCGAGGAGTACAAGCAGGTCGTCGAGATGCGATCCCTCGACACCGTGGGGCGCATGTTGTCCGCATCCGAGCAGGACATCGCGGATATCGCCCCGGATCCTGGTGCTACCGAGTCAGCGGCTCCCAGCAAGGAGATAGCCAAGGCCGCTCCGCCTCCGAAGGGGGTAGACATGGCGAAGCTGGCACAGGAAGCAGCCGAGGATCGTAACGAGGTGGACGACGACGAAGCCGAGGCCGAGGCTGAGATGGCGGCGCTGAAGGCCAAGATCAAGAAAGCTAAGGCAGCCAAGGCCAAAGCGGCCAAGGTAGCCAAGGCCAGAACGGTGGAAGAGATGCAGGCTGCCACCGAAAAGGAAGAGCCTCCGACCACCACCGAAGCTGCGGCGGCTACCGGCGTGGAGATCCCGGCCGACCTGGCAGACATGCTGAAGGAGTTTAATACCTGACATGCAGGGGTCTGTGCTGCTATGGTGCAGACCCCCACCACGCTAACACTTGCAGGAGGGCTGCATGTCCGCCGAAAAAGCCACCACACAGACTACCTTCGCAGAGACGAGAGAATTTCTGACCAACGTCTTGCCCCCGGAACCAATATCATACATGGCGTGGATGCAGGGTGATCGATTAAGGCATCGCCCGCACACGAACAACCTCATTGATGCGGCCATGACTGTCCGCCAGAAGAGCGAGGCGGGCTTCGATGCCTACTTCGCCCTGGCCAGCTTCAAGGAAGCCAAGGTCCTGCGCGGCGACTACATGGTCGCAAATCGCAAGCAGGTGAATGTCGACTTCATCCGCGCCCTGATCCTGGACGTCGACGACAAGCAATATGGTCAATCTGTCGACACGCTGGCTGCGGTGCTCGCTGCCATCAAGTCCACCGGGATGCCCAAGCCTTCCTACATCGTGAACTCCGGCGGCGGCTTGCATGTCTACTGGCTGTTGGAACTCCCAATGGATGTCCTGGAACATCGGAAGCGATCCACATTACTGGCCTATCTGTTCAAGCAAGCAGGTCTGAAAGCTGACTATGGTTGCACCATTGACAGTGCTCGGGTCCTCCGACCCCCCGGAACCCTGAACAATAAATATACCCCGGCCCGGGAGGTTCATATCTTGTTGAACTTCCAGGGCTGGACCGACTTGGAAGCCCTGGACACCGCATTGGGTACGGCTAAAGCCTCCAACGTCATTTCATTTGATCGCGCTGTGCGGGAGGCCATGGCCGGCGACTCCAATGCTGCTCTGGAAGGGCCACATAAATATGTGGCGGCACAGTTCAGCCGCATCCTCGAAGAGTGTCCGATGGCAGCCGCTACCCTGGCCCGCCACGGAGAGGGGGACAACTACAACAAGTGGAAGAATATCCTGCACCTCGCAGCGTTTACCGAGGACGGTCACGACTTCATCCATGAGCTATCGAACGGCCATGATGGATACACTGCGGAGACGACCGCAGAGAAATATCAGGAGAGTGTGACCACTCGCGAGACAGACGGCGATCGAGTGGGACCCACGACCTGCGAGATATTCAACGAGGACTGTGACGAATGCCAGTCCTGCCCCCACTTCGGCAAGATCAAGAGCCCCTTCTCACTAGGCACGCCCACTGCCTCTGAGATCAATGCCGAGGGGGAAGACCCTACCTTCGTCCGCCGAGGATCCACATACCGGGTGCTGTATGTGCCTCATGACGAGTTGGAGGGAGAGTATGAAAGGACCGAACCGAAGATCGCCGACTTCGAGGTATCCGGTTTCGCCGTTGCTCACTACGGTCTGCTAAACGAAACGGTCCTGACCTTCATGGTGGTTGAGCAGGCCAGCACCTTCACCATATCCATATCAACACCAGACCTGGCCGACACCAAGTCAGTTGCCCTGTCTCATGAGCTGGCACTTCGTAGTATAATGATGTCTGTCAAGGCTTTGGTATCATTCCGGGAGGCCCTGATGGCTTGGGTTAATGC
>SDBT01009976.1_pt1 | contig 15373 bp, 11 predicted proteins | sample 2277101 | NCBI WGS metagenome assembly SDBT01 (sample SAMN10404973, study PRJNA504765) | marine sediment metagenome | isolation source: marine sediment core GS10_PC15, 103 cmbsf | place: Arctic Ocean: Southern Knipovich Ridge | collected 2010 | reverse complement strand
ATACAGGTATATATACGCAATACATATCTGTAACCACTGGATTCCAGCCTTCGCTGGAATGACAATCTGAGCGTGTCCCACTTATGAATGGAGACACTCGCATGAGAGGAGGTGAATAGTTACAGATTTTGTATACAGACTCTTTCCCTGATGGATCGCATATTTAGCGCCAATATGGCAAATGTATATGAATCATTTCACCACCGGACACTTTTTCTCTGATCCGGTTAGAAACGACAGGGATTTCTTGAATTATTTGAATATACTTTGTCAAACGAGGGAATCTTGATGCTTGCTCTTACGCTTTATCAATTCTTGGCACTACCTTTCATATCTTGTGCCTCAGGTCTGGATAAGGACGGGCTTTTTATCATTTTATCGACCATAGCCTTTCAGGCTGAGATTGAAAGTCCTATGGATAATCATACCTTTGGCTATCATCTTTGGCAAGACTTTTAAACCAGAGTTTACAGAGGAAAAGGAAGAAAAGTGGATCAGTCAACATTATTGAGAGGTAGGGATTTATCGCCGCCGCTTTTAGGGATATTCTTACGCCGCCATAATTATCCATTCTAAACTTGACATTAACACTACCTCAAAGGTATGAATTCAAACTTACTGATAATGACCTCTAATCTACCGTTGTTCTTGGGAGCTTTTCCCTCAACCAACCATAAATTTATACGTGCATTTTCTCCTCCCGCTCGAGGGATGCCTTTGGTGCATGTCCACTGTTTGATCACTTTGCGCGAATCGATCGGTATAGCATTATGCCCCTCTACGCTCTGAAAAGAGACATTATCTTTTGTCCATGCAAAACTGTGCAATGACTTATCTACTGAAGGCATGAGTTTAAATCTCGTCATTCTCCCAGGAAGATTATATGGCTGCACAACAAATTGCGTGTTTTTGGAATTTATCGACGTATCCCCCCATCTGGAGCACTCCACGTCGATCTCACGATGGTTGTATGCTGGTTCATCGCTCCAGGTAAACAGTCCCAGAACAACATTGGAATCCAAATCGTCAGTACGATTGTCAATATAGAATCTATATGTTCCATAGCCAAAGGATTCTTCAGAGATCACTTCGGCGCAATGCCAACGCCCTTCGATTTGCGTAATCTGCATGTGGAGACGCTCCTGACCATCAACCCAGATCCCCTCGTCATCAGAAAAGTAATTTGGTCCTGGACCGTATCGAGTATGAGTGGTTTTGGTCCTCCATTGGTAGCCGGAGAATTCCAGTCTGTCGTTGTGTGGCTTCCTAATTGTTTCGGTTATTTCCATGTTTTTCTGATCCTTAGTCTGTGACGAATCAGCTTTTCCTGAAAGAAGCCCTGCCAAGCCACCACATGAACTAAAAAGGCATATAGACATTGCCAACAAAGCTATGACTAATCCTCTATTCATTTTTGCCTCTACCTTTCTGTAAAATGCGGGAAAAAGCCTCTGTCAGGAATATCCCATGAGAAATTCAATCAGGTTTTCTGGAACGCTTCTTCCAGATGCCAGTACCTATTTGGTATTCTTGAGCCTGCCACAAAAATACCTAATAGGTACATAGGACCTTTCAGACACGCCTTAAGCGTATAGCGCCGATGTGCTTGATTTCTCGAAACTCAAAGGATGCCTCTTTGCTCAGTTGAGTCAAGCACCGTATTACCTCTTGCCATCTACTATAATAGAGGCGATTACTTCTTTGCCAACCCTGGGCAATTGGCCAACAACGCCCGGCGGCTCGTATGTGCTCTTGACCAGCAGAACAGCATATTTCTTCCCGCCGTGTGTCCAGTTACTCCAGCTACCGTCGACATCAATTGGCGTGAGTGGTTCAGCTAGAGTTGGCTGTACGTACCACCGCTCTGTCCGCACATAGAGCACTATAGCATAATTCTTTGATGCCATCTCAGGATCCACGCCTACCACCGTGCCCGCAATGTCCTCGTATGAATCAGGTCCACCTACTCTATCGTAGCGTGGAACCAGAGTGATTTCGATTCCAGGAGGCGGGAAGAATTCAGAGATAGGGTTACTTATCCCTGTAGCATTATTTATGAACACTGGCGTCTGACTGGGATTGTCTTGATGAACTTTCTTCTGAACTTCCTGGAACAGCGTTTCATCATCATTAGCCCTGAGATCTCGGGAACCCTTGAATGTATTCAGCAAGTGATACGTAAACAGGCCAAGTTTGAGATCATCATCCTCAATCGCCCGTTCGCTATCTTTGCATGCCGCCATCACTACGGTTCCTTCTTTGCCAATGTCCCTGAAGAAACTATCCTCCAGTGGAGCCCTCGACCGCTGTCCAACAGTTTTGGCGTTTCTGGTCGCTCCTCCGGCATGGCAAGAGTCAAAGACGATTACGATCAATCGTGCTTTGATACCGGTGATCCAGCCGTTGAAATCATCATCCCTGATCCAGGAGGCCACTTGGCCCTCCACAGAATCAACTGGCAGGATATACTCATCCATCCCATCTTTTTCATCTTTCTTCCCAAGATCATCGCCCTGGTAACCATGTCCGCTGAAATAGATGAATACGGCATCATCTGGCCCAACGTTTCTTGCCATTGTATCCTCAAATACGCCGGCAATATTGGCTCTCGTAGCTTCCTGATTAACCAGAAGCGTCAGATGATCTTTGTCCATTCCTGAATCAAGTAGTCTCTCCTGGATTTTCTGAGCGTCCAGGTGAGCGTACTTTAGCTTATAGCTATCCTCCTGGTAATCACTAATACCAATCACGACCGCCCACTTCGTTCCACTCGCCTGGGCAACAGCAGCTAAACAGCCAGCAAAAAGCACCACAAATATGACACAAAAAGTAAAAATACGCCGCAACATTTTTTCTCCTCCTTCTTGATATTGTGGAGAAACCAAAAAGTCTCTCTACCACATACCTATCGAAACCAACGACTAAATGCTCCTCAGATTAGTCTGATCACTTCGCCTCTTTACCTGACTTCTTACCTATTACTGGTCCGGTAGTAGCCATCACATACCTCCAGTCGACATCTGGTAACTCACTTTCACCAAGCTCAATTTTGGCATCAAAAGGAGGGCTTTTGACTAACAGCGCAAGATAATGGTCTCCCTCATGCGTCCATCTTTCCCATGTACCATCATTCGCAATCCTGGTATATTCATCGCCTATCTCCGGCTGGACATACCAGCGAGACACGATTGTGTGGGCGTAAAGCACCACACGAAGAGTTGATTGAGAATCCAGACCTAGCAGCGTTGGATCTACACCCAGCACTTTGCCTTTGACGGTTGCTTTTGTATCTTTTCCACCTATAGGATTATAAGGACCAACGACAGTGAATTTGATTCGAGGACATGGGAAAAATTCAGAGATAGGGAACTCCTCTTTTGACGCTCCGTTGATGAACCGCCTAGTAGGCACCGGCGGGGTCTGATTGAGTCCGTTGTTTTGTGCCTCGCTGGTAACTTGCGTGCAAACTGTATTGAACAGAGCTTCATCAGAAACACTAGCATCTCGACATTCCTTAAATTTATCCAGTAAGTGATATGTAAATAAACCATGTGGATAATTCTCGCTCTCATATGCCCTCTGGTTGCCAGCACAGGCCGCCATCACCACAATCTCTTTCTCGTTCTTGCCGCTGCCGCTGCCTTTGCCGATATCATCGTAAAAATTGGCTGGAAGATCCGCCGACTCCAAACCAACGCCCTTGGCGCCCCTGCCTTGCTCTCCGGCGTAACAACAATCAAAGGCAATCACGATCAATCGCGCGTTGATATTCATGATCCATTTGTTGAACTCATCATCCCGGATCCAGGTACTCGGTTTGTCTTCTCTAGCACCAACTGGGAGAATAAACTCATCCTTATCGTCATTTTTATTGTCAATTTGCTCGTCACTATCGTCATCAGCATACTGGCAACCATGTCCACTGAAATAGATGAATACGGTGTCATTTGGCTTAACTTTCATTGCTATTTCATCCACAAGCACGCTTTGTATATTGCCTTTCGTAGCTTTCTGACCAACACGAACAAACAAGTTGTTCTCAGGCATTCGTACCGCTGGTTCACGTAATCTCTTCGCAATCGCTTGAGCATCACTTTGGGCGTATTTAAGAGTATAGTCAGACCCTAGATTCGGGTACTCGTTGACGCCGATCACAAGCGCCCACTTAGTTCCGCTCTCCTGGGCGGCTGTGCCTAAGCAGCTAATGAGAAGCACTGCAAAGATGACCATGAAAGCAAAAATACATCGCAACATCCTCTTTACCTCCTTTTTCAAATGCCCCTATCTTGGCTCTGAACCGGTACTTTTCTTCCACACACTAAATAAACGAATTAGTTGAATTGTTTGTTTGATACCCCCGCACTTTTCCTAAGATTATGCCTGGATTCTATTAATAAGAGCAGCAAGAATGGTGGCTATAATTCTATCCTCACCTGCCAGGGCAAAGGAATGGAAGCAATGGCATCATTGTAGATCCATAGTCGGCTGGATAGAGAATTGTATGCTTTATCTGCGAGTGGGGTCTGACAAATGACGGTCAGACCCTTATGGTTCGCCTGATGATTAGGCGTTTGTCGTATAGTAATCAGTCTGTTAAAGCCGCGTAAATAGGCTTTTCAGACACGCTCTTAGAGAGCTTCTTCGGGCAAAAGCTCCTTAACGAAGGCTCGCAACCCCGGGTTTCCAGTTTCAGCCACCTTTCTAAGTTCAGCGATGGATGCCGGATCGTCCCCGTCTTTTGCAGCGATTATTTTACTGAAAGCCTGAATAGCGGTAAGTTTTACCGTTGATTCCTCATCTGGGTTATCCAGCACAATTTTAAGTTGGTTTCTGACCGAATCCAGAGATCCGGAGCTTAGATCTCCTCTTCCGCCTATATTACCCAGAGCTGCAACCGCGCTATCCCTGACTCTACTGTCCGGATCGCGAAGCGCTTCTGTCAGAATGTCGATTGCAGGCTCTCCTATTCTGCCCAGTGCCTGTCCCGCTCCCAATCGGACTCCCAACGATGAGTCTTTCAGAGCTTCTGCAAGTGCCGTCAGAGCCTTCTCCGGCCGCATCCGCTCTAGCGCCCTTGCAGAACTGCGTCTAACCTCTGCATCTGGTTCGTTCTTTTCCAACAGGTGGCGCATGAACGGCTCTATTATATCCTCGTTGTTCATTTCTTCCAGAGCAGTTGCAGCCGCGCGGCGGATCCACTTGTCATCGCTTTTCAGAGCTTCTAATAAAGGCTTCAGAGCTTTTTCATCACCTATTTGCCCCAGGGCGTTTATGACAACCAGCTTGATACCACCTAATTCGCCTCGCTTGAATATAACTCTGTCGGCGTCAAAAGCTTTCTTAATCGCCTTCTTATAGCTATCCACGTCGGTTATCTTCATTTCGTCAATAACGCTTGTAATCACATCCCCCACCATTATACCTTCCATACTGGCCGGGATGCTCTCGGATTCACTCTCCTTCATCTTTATTACTTTAACACCATTACTGACGTCCTGTACTTCCTTAATCCCAACTTTACTTAATTTGGGCGCTATAATATTCCTGATTATGCTGAACTTAACCGGGTTAGGATTTGCCAACGCTTCAGTCAGAACGCTGTCATACTCCTCTACGGTCTTGGTGCTTTTGCCATCTATTTCGCTGATAATAGTATCCAGCTTTATGCCCGCTTTATCGGCTTCGCTTTCAGGCTCCACAGAATTCACTACCATGCCTCTTGCTTCGGGATCAGGTTTTGTTCCGATTCCCAATTCCGCTATAGTTGTTACAGAAATCGATTTCAGAATTCTTAGTGCAGCTTTTTCATCTTCTTCCAAAGCCTCGCTGAGGGCGTCCTCGTATTCCTTTACATTCTTTACCCGCCTTTCATCCACTATATAGGAGATCAATTCCCCCGCTTTTATAGAGGCCTTATCAGCAGGCAAACCGGGTTTTACTGAATCCACAACAACGCCACTAAGCGCCCAACGATTGTCCAGATCCGATCCTAATTCTTTTACAGTTATGCCTGTTTCTGGGTCCTCATATTCACGACTACATCCAGAGAGAAAGCCAATTGCTACTATAATGATCAGACATGAGAATAATGCCGAAATCCTATTTATCATAAAACTATCCCCTTTCGCAGCTTTAGTGGTTCAATCGGTAAGTTCGTATCGCCAAAACACCTGTAGGGGCACGCTGCGCGTGCCCGGGCACAAGCATTGTGCCCCTACGAATAACAACACAGATTTGCCAATTAAACCATTTAGTCAATCAGTTGACAATCCTCTGACCCGCACGTCTTCAGCGGGAATACGTCAGTTCTATCGGCTGACCCTCTTCCTGAAGCATCTGTATGAGAGAATCTACAGCCGCTTTATTCTCCACTTCGCCCAGGGCTTGGGCAGCGTCAAAACGCACGATCAAACCCTTGTTTCGGAGAACGTCGATCAACTTCTGAATGGCCTTCTTGTTAATAACTGAAATGATAACTTTGCCATCCTCCAGGCCCTCAGCCAGCAGTTGTTTATATTCACTTACGCCATCTATTTTTCTCTCGCTGACTATGTACGAGATTATCTGTCCTTTTCTTACTCCTGCCTCCACAGCCGGGCTTCGTGGACGAACCTCAGTTACAATCACGCCTTCTGCCCCGGCAGGCAATTCTAGCACCTCCATGCCCAGATCCCGGTTGTCCTCTGGTACTGGAACCGACAACAACCTGTATTTATCGTCATTTGCCACCTTGAATTTGACTTTCTTATCTTTGGAGTAAATGTCTAGGCTGTCTTCCTTCTTGCTGACAGTGTATGTTTCATTCTCATCCTCATCCTTTATCAGCCATCTGTATTGCTGCTCCTCAATCGAAAGAGTAGTATTTTGAGAAAGTGAGATCTCGTTCTTTTGGAACTCCTGCCTCAACTCCTCCGAGATATTGTTGCTGTCTAGATCACTTTGAAACATCAAATCAATGCTAAACAGTAGCCCTTCCGATATGGCTTCATCAACGATTCTCTTGTAATCCTCCACAGAATTCACTTTCTGGTTGTTTATGTGGGAGATCGTCTCGCCCTTTTCTATACCTCTTTTTCCTGCCCTGCTGTCAATTGTCAATTTCTCTATAACGATGCCTTCACCACCAGGCGCCGGCTTTACACTTTCCTCTCTTATGCCCAATTCTTCTATGTTTGATACTGTGACTGTCACAATCTTAGGCAATCCGAAGATGATATTTTCGCTGTTTCTCAGTGCCGCCTTCAAGAGGTTCTCGTAATCTTCCCGGGAAGTTATTTTCTTGTTATCAATTATGTGGGTGATAACCTCGCCTTCCTGAAGTGTTGTCTTATTACTTAGTACCTTAGTTATGCTGACGCCTTCACCTTCTTCTGCGAGGTCTACTTGAATATCCAGAGATTGTCCGGTAATCTCTATATCCCGCCTGGCTATCTGGCGTAATGCTCTGACACCAGCTCGCCTGACTTCCGGCTCTTCACCTTTCTCGTCCTCTGTTTTCAGAGCCGTTATTCTTTTCATTATTGCGTCAATAGCTTCCGGGTTGCCAATATCACCCAAAGCCCGCACCGCGTCGAATCTGGTGCCTGTTCTTTTATACTCCATTATACGCTTTTCAGTCAGTCTGGCTACCACTTCCCTATGATTATGCAGACTACTCAATACCAATGCGGCATCGTCCCGGTCTCTGGAATCTTTTGATCTCAGAGTCTTGAGTAGTGGAGCTATCATTGGGTCTATATCCTTATTTATCTTCCACAAAGCCAATGCAGCGCTTTTCCGAACATTTTCATTTCTATCCCGCAGTGCTTCCTCGATGAGTATCTTCAGATATTTTTTCTTCTTGTATTTGTAAGCCAGAGCCATCTCTTTAGCCCGTTTTTCGATAGTGGCGTTTTCATCGTAATACCCCAGCAGGTAATGGGCTTCAGCATTATCCGGTTCCCGCTCAGTAGCCAGTTCAAATTGTGCAACCGCCCTGGCCATCCTGCCTCTTTTGTCAGATTTGACCCACTCTTTACCTTTGGAGAGATACTCATTCTGGGTACCACATCCGACTATTATAATTGCGGCAACGAATAGACATGTGAAGATTACTAACTTCCTCATAGAGTTTTGCCTCCTCTGATCTTACAATTTCTTTTCCAGAATTATAGTCTCTTTCTCCTCAAATCCCCAACTCTTATATTTTTCTATGATCTTACCATCAGAACGTTGAGCTTCAAGCTGAATGAGTTCAACACCGCTCTGTTTAGCCATTTCACAGACCGCCTCCACCAGTCTATCAGCAGTAGCCGAACCGCGAAATGGTCCTGTAACGATGAGCTTGTGTATCTGAGCAGTCTTACGATTTCTCTTGTTGAAATCAAGCTGTATATTACCTATGGCATAGCCATTCACTTCAGCAACCATTCTGAACATCTCACCGCGTTCCATCTTATCGATATCCTGCTTTAGCTGCTTCTCAACCTTCTCCAGTGTATCTGAAGGAAAGCAATATGTACGCAGGGCAGTGGCATCGTCCATAGTTACCTTGCGTACCCTCATCCCTGCTGTTATATCAAAAGCCTGTTCCACAACGACTATACCCCTTCTCTTCGTGCCTCAGCCAAACATACACACTCGAATATACTGACCCATGAACCTGGGATTATCAGTTTACCTATTTAAACTCCGGCGGCCGCTGGCATTATCGGCCTCGAAATTGCTGTTGAGTAGACGATTCTCGCCTTTCATGAAGGCATTAACGCTGGGAGCTATTAGCATCCCGATGAGCAAAACGCCAGCTACAGGCAAACTCGCCCTGTTCTCGCCCCCATTTTCGCTGTCTTTTCCATAAAGGGTTGTGTACTAACGATAGTTTCCTTTGATTCCTCCCCATGTGCTGGTTAGCTTGTCCATAGGATTCACAGACTGCACTACTGGCTCGGCAACTACCTCGTCATCCGCGCCGCCCCTGTAATATCGCACATCGTCCAGCCACCAGACACCCAGAGTTTGACCACAGTGAAATGCTATAAAGAGCACTCCATCAAGCTCCTCTGGCATCGTTATTTCGTGAACAAACTCCTGCCAGTCCGTGGTGATATTGAAATCCAGCCAAAGCCAGCCATCCCATGGATCAGCATTCCTCTGAAGGCATAACTGCACCACCCTGGCCGCTTCTGCTTTCGCCCAAAACTTGATCGTATGGTTCTCTGTAGCTTCAGCGCTCAGACCGACCTGTACTACCTTGACGTGCCAATTCTCTCCGTCTATAGCCGTAGGAGTTACCATCAAAGAGGACTCTCCGCCATGCACTTCCTCATCGTCCAGTTCCATTATCCCCGTAGCGGTCCCTGTCTGATCCATAGTCCACGGAGCAAAAGTGGCTTGCTCGAAATCCCCGTTTTGGATCTGATTCACGCCTTCTTCGAGATCAACCGCGTAAACTGTCCCACAAAGAACAAACAATACACCCAAAATAAACAGAACTGCCTGTCTCATTTTTCGCTCAACTCCTTTGCATGAAAACCTCACAGCTTCGGAAGACCGATCCTACATACAACACCTATGTGGATACTTTGTCTTCACAATCCTCAGCTAACTCACATTCTCTGCATTCCTTGATATATTTCCCAGGTGTGGAGTAACCTCGCAGGTGAGTGTTGTCAATATTCAGGATATGTTCTTCTGATTCATCAATCACCTCGTCCTCTACATTCCTTCTGTATGACAGATCATGCACCAGATCCCACAGACCATATTCACACATGATCTGGTCAAAGTATCTCAACGTTCTGGATGCAGGATGATGAGTGAATCCACAGGCTGCATAGAACGCCGGATTCCCTACTATGGCAGCAGCAATTGCTTCTGAATTCTGCTCCACTCTCAGAACAGGAGCTAACAGAAACGCTTTGAGATATGAGATGAAGTCCTGCCCCCTCCTGCCTGCTCCATTTGGATTCCTATCCATAGAACTGAGGAAGCAAGTTTTGGAAAATCCTCTGAAGTTCTGATCAGCGTGTGGGAGGGTGAGCCTCCCGGCGAACCGTTTGCTGTCAACAGCTCAACGGGAGCTTCGCCCTCTCGGACAAGATGCAGAGATTTCTTTTCAGACTTGCTGAAAACTGACAACCGAAAACCGAAAACTGATAACTGAAAACTATTCTCCCCTTCGTGCCTTAGTGTTTGGCTAAATGAGGAAGTTATATAGTTCACAATCCTTAGCATATAACATAGTAACATACCATGATCGCTCTGTCAACAAAGAAATAATAGAGCTTTGATCCGTAAAGGTACTCGGCAAGAAAGCCATGTTGCTCTTGGAAAGATCGCAGGGAGTCAAAACATATAATAGCCGGACAAATGCCATACTCAGCCCCGTCAGATTTGCCAGTTCCGCTTCTGTCGCCGTTCTCAAAGCGAAGGCTAACGCGACGCTTTCCCTACAGGCCTGGGCATTGCTTGCGATAGATCAACTGGTATCTCCTCCGGCCTGCCCAGTTGCTGAAGTTGAGGGCAGAAATCATAATCGTATCGCTGGGGGCGCATGGGAGCAAACACAGGAGCCCATTCCCATACGGTTTGACCGCGAGGCGTAACCTCGAACACTCGCCCGCCACAGGACGAAGTGATAAGCGTGTTGCCGTTGCTCAATCGCTGCTGAACGCCCGCTGTGGCGCTGTAGAAGCGGTGACCTTTATCATACATCCACACGGTTTTTTTCGTGACCGGGTTGATCTCCAGGATATACGAGCGACCTTCGTGAGCGATGCTGCGACAGCCGATACCGTTGTCGAAGATCAGTATATTTCCCGCTCCCGGCAGGTCAGGTTCGATCATGTGCGGCTCATGCTGATGTCCCAGCCCACCTTTGTATTTGCCAGTGTAGCTCCAGACAATCTCCTTCGATTCCCTGTCGATTATGTAGATGGTGTTCTGGTTGCGCACGCTGATGAGAACGTTGCCGGGCTTGAAGCGTTTATCTCCTTCGTCATACCAGTGGTTAGGCGGAAGCGCCTGCACCGTGTTGGTGTGAGTCCAGTCGGCGAGGCCGTCAGTCTTTGAGTAATGGTTTATGTCCAGATGCTCATATTCGTGCCACTCCCAGACAGTTTCGCCTTTCATATTCACTTCCAGAATACAATCTGCCTTGATAGGCGCTGCACGTCGTTTCGGATCTTCTATCGCGGCTTTGTATTCGTCGGGCACCAATTCGGCATGGATCATAATGGTGTTGCCGTTGTCCAACCGCTTGAAGTCGTGATGCGGGCGGGATGGCGGCTTATACTCCCAGACTTTATTACCGTCCCAATCCACCTCCAGCATCGTAGCTTCTTCGCCCACGATGACCAATTCCGGTTCATCCTCGCCCGGCGGCAAAAGATCACTCCTGTCGTCGGCTGCACCCCGGCTGATAACCACCAGATTGCCATTGTTGAGCAACTGCATACGACCGATGCCTCTAACGTTTTCCCATATATGGACGATGTTGCCGTTCATGTCCATGAGCATGGGGATGCGCCTTCTGTAGAACTCCAGGAGATAGCCGCCTGCGCACCGGTCGGGCTTATAGACAGTAACGCCGCTGGGATGCACACTCGGCCAGGCATTGGCTAACGATGTAAACAAGATCATCGTCCCTATGTTCACCAGGAACGTCGCTATAAGTACTGCTATCACTTTCATCTGACTACCTCTCTCAATGATTTAAGGGCGGACATTTATTTCTATAAACTATGCGAGTTTTTCAGTTACGGGTGGAACTTGCCCAGTAGAACGAGGCTGCCAGCCCGTTTCCGTAGAGAACGCTGCCAACGTACTCCGCTGGACGAGCCGGAGGCACGTTTTACAACGGGCTGGCAGCCTCGTTCTACTCATAACTGAAAAAGTCGTATAAACTACTTGATTTTGGGTGCCTCGAACTCCATGCCGCCTTGACTGAGGATTGCCTTAATGACTTCACCTTCGTCGCTCCTCACGAACGTGATTTGAGCGTTCACAACTTTCAGGAAGAACTCAGTCTCCGAACTTGGGAATATCTCAAATTTCGGCTGCCCGGTCATCTGAGCAAATAGCTGGTCTCCCTCCTTTGTTACTGTGATAGTGCCAATATTTTTCAGTTCATATTCACCGATATAGGCATCGTATACAGCAGGATCGACCTCTGCTGTCTCCTCCTCTTCAAGCCTCAGAGCCTTGAATTCCTGTCCCCCCTGGTGATGAATAGCGTGGGTAACGATCCCCTCTTCATTCTTCACGAACATAACTTGCGCTTCCGTTACTTTCCAGAAGAACTCGGTCTCTGAACGTGGGAAGATTTCGTATTTCGGCTGACCGGCCATCTGAGCAAATAGCCGCTTCCCTTCCTTCGTAACAGTAAGGATCATCCCCTGTGGGTAACTATAGCGTCCTACGTAGGCATCATACACGCTTGGGTCAACAGTCTCGTCCACCACACGGGGTTCCAGGGTTTTCATCTGTTCCCATAGATATATCTCCGCGATCTCGCGAGCGCTTCCTCCTGAACTCAACCCCGGAATCGGTGGTTGGGAATTCGTTAGAACAACAACTGTGACATCCTGATCGGGATAACGTGCCAGAGAGGTGCTAAATCCATGAAGTCCGCCGCCGTGTGCGATTTCCTTCATCCCTCGTGGCGCGGACATCATCCAGCCGTAGCCATATTTACTGGCAGCTTCGCTTCCATCATTCAGCTTGACTGGGGTAAAAGCCGCCTTCAGACTTGATTCGCTCAAGACTTTCCCTTTGAAAACCGCCTCGTTCCAGCGGTATAAATCGCCCACCGTCGAATAGAGAGCGCCCGCTCCACCTGCGCGGGACATCTCCCAATCCAGAGCCTTCTTGAGCTTGCCATCCTCGTAGGAGTAACCTGTGGCTTCGTGCTTAAGAATCAGGCTCCAATGATGCACGCCCGTATCCTTCATCTCCAGCGGTTCGAAAAACTGCTCTTTTATATAGTCTCCATATGATTTACCGGAAACCTTTCCGACAATGTATCCCAGGAGGAAATACCCGGAATTATTGTAGAGCCATTTTTCACCGGGATCGAAGTCAAAATCGTCGTTCTTGAAGGAATCAATCAGGTCTTCCGGCTCCACTTCCGCCGTAGCAGTTTCAAGAAATCCTTCCTTACTCGTATAACTGTGAATCCCCGATATATGTGTCAGTAAATGGTGAATTGTTACCTCGTCGCCGCGCGGGTAGTCAGGGATAAACTTAGATAGCGGATCATCCATGCTGAGTAGACCATCCTCCTGCAATTTCAGGATCGCGGCTGCTGTGAACTGCTTTGTGATGGAGCCGATGCGGAACTTCGTCTCTGGTGTGATAGGAATGTGGTGCTCCAAACTTGCGAATCCGAAGCCCTTCTGGTAGAGGATTTTCCCGTCCTTCGCTACGAGGACAGCAGCTCCGGGGGAATCACCCTCGACAACTTTGCTGAAAATCGCATTCACCAGTTTTTCCTTCGCGGGCATTTCGATATTCGCGTCCGCACCTTTTTCCAACAGGAACGCAACGACGTCTTCGCGTCCGGCGATTTTGGCGCGATGTAGGGCAGTTAAGCCCGGCTTAATTGTAGCATCTACATCCGCGCCATGCGATAAGAGCAGTTCCAGATCATCCAGATTGCCCTGTCCCGCTGCCGTGATAAGCTTTTCAGTAAGTGATATCGGGCCGAGCATACGGCATGACAATCCCCAACCAAGCGCCCCGTTCTGAATCTTCAGGAGGAGATAATTCTTCCCCTTCTGAAATGTTGCAGGAACAATGTCATCATCCTTACTGACGCCACGGCTGACCCAGTTTTCATGGATAAGTTCGCCATTGAGCCATACTTTCACCCCATCATCGCTGCCAATGCCAAGTAACACCTTCATCTCTTCGGATAGCTCAATTTCTGCCCAAGCGTAGGCAACGACGAACTCCTCCTTGCCATAGACTTCAGCAAGATCGACAATATCGTCCTCGGACTGAACGACCTGCCATTTGTATTCTTTGCCGCCAATCTGGTGAGCTAGACCAGCCTCGGGCTTGATACTGGCTTCGCCGCCATATTGTGTGAGCAGGTCTGAATCGAATATCTTCTTTTGTGTTTCCTCGTCCTCCTGATCCGGTTCGCCCTCAAAGACAGGGATTGCTCCTAAGGCGAGCCATGTCTTCATAAACTCATCAGTCTGTAAGCCCTTGTAGGAAGCGTTCTCTGAGACAGTCCCAGAGCCTGAATCGCCCGCTACTCTCAGAGGTTCACACATTCCAATATTCAATGTTATCACCTGTCCTGGTATCAAAAATGCGCAAGCGAATATGAGATGGTACAGTTTCTTCTTAGATCGCACGCCTTGACTCCTTTCACCAACGGCAAGAACTCAAATTCTTGACAACCTATGAATCTGACAAAATAAGCGGGTAATAGATTTGCTGCATATTAGCCATAGAATCTCACAGAAAAATGGCTTTCAGCAATCAGCAGGTCACCGTTCTGCGGAGCTTAAGCTGAGTGCTGACGCCTGACAACTGACTGCTCATATCTGTGGAAATCCGTGTCAATCCGTGGCTATATTCCTTTGGATTTATTACCCGATTATTTGTTCAGTGTTTATGAAGAAGCTTGAGCAAAAAGGAACAGAATCGCCTCACCGAGGAATATTTCCTTATTTGGTGATTGCCATTTTCTTCGTAGCTGTATAGTCACCTGCTTGGATGGTGTAGAAGAAAACTCCGCTGGACACACGTTCACCTGTGTCAGTTCTACCATCCCAGTATGCTGCCGCATCTCTGGTCACGTATGAGCCGGATTTCCTGTATCCCAGATCCAGAAGTCTGACAAGCCTTCCTGTGATGCTGTAGATTCTGATAGTCACATCTGAATCCGCACCTAACTGGTATGGTATCCATGTCTCCGGGTTGAATGGGTTAGGGTAGTTCTGCCTCAGAGCAAAGCTGTGGTGCATCCCTGATGCTCCCTTGACGTTGCCCCATGACACTGCCAGCTTATCCCTTGGTTCTACAGCTATATTAGCCAGTCTGAACTTCTGGATGCGGTAGTTCCAAGTATCAGTCACATATACGTTTCCTGTGCCATCTACTGCCACACCGTGTGGACCCCTGAACTGCCCATCATCAGAACCTTCAGTTCCCCATTTTGTCAGGAAGTTGCCTTCTGAGTCGAACTTCTGGATGCGGTCGTTCCAAGCATCAGCCACATATACGTTACCTGAACCATCAACTGCCACACCGTGTGGACCCCTGAACTGCCCATCATCAGAACCTTCAGTTCCCCATTTTGTCAGGAAGTTGCCTTCTGAGTCGAACTTCTGGATGCGGCCGTTATTAGTATCAGCAACATATACGCTCCCTGAGCCATCTA
>SDBT01009975.1_pt1 | contig 15374 bp, 36 predicted proteins | sample 2277101 | NCBI WGS metagenome assembly SDBT01 (sample SAMN10404973, study PRJNA504765) | marine sediment metagenome | isolation source: marine sediment core GS10_PC15, 103 cmbsf | place: Arctic Ocean: Southern Knipovich Ridge | collected 2010 | reverse complement strand
GAGTATGCTCGGTGTCCAGAGGCTCCGTTGTCTGCCCCTTATCTTTTTCTGCCATTAATTATTCCTCCATATATTTTTTACGGGACGTTAATAACGCTATCCCGTTTTTGTCGGAGTTCATTCAAAATTCTTTTAGGTAAAGATAAAATATCATCAATTACTTGTACTTTCCCCTGAAAAAATCTTACACTCTCTCGTTCTTTATCCTGTATGCATTGATTAACGGCTATTTCCCTTTCCTTGTTAATTGACTCTATATATAATTTCCAGAAGTTCTTTCCCTTAATCTCATCAAGCTCTTTTTCGAGCTGTTTAACATCAGGCATGGATACTACGCCTTACCATTCCCTTTGATTTTAATTTATAATAAGGACAATCCATCTCTCTGTTACATCCACCATCAGAGTCAAGTATCCTCACGTCCTGGTTCCATCCTGAACAATTCCCAATGTAAGCCTCTCCATATCCCATTCCAAGTTCCCGTCTGTGTCTATCTGGATTCATAGTAAAGAACTGACAACGACTACAAATCAACACGTTGTACGGAATGAAATCAGCCACCTAAGCCTCCTGGTGCTTGTGGAGGCATTGCCCCTTGCGGTGCCATGGGCGGTTGCCCGCCTTGACCACCACCGCCCTGTGGTGGCTTCTGTGGTTGCATTTTATCTATACTCTCTTGTATTGCCTTCTTCGTATCCATGCTTTTCTCAATATCAAGTACAAGGTCATCAGCATCTTTGATCTCAAAGTCCTCAAGTAACCTGTTAAGTAACTTTACGCTAATCTTGTTTCCGTCAAGAATCATCTTTTTAAAATCACTTGGAACCTCTTTATTCACTAACATCTGTGCCATACCAGCAATCTTAGTCATGTAGTCGCTTAGAATCTGATATATGGTTAAAGTGATCTCTCTCCGTATCTCCTGATTCAACATCTCGGAAGACGTAGCGAGTTCAATGTTTATTCCATCTCTCATGTACTCAGTGGGGAATTTAATCGTCTTTTCTTCATCCATTTCCCCATACTTATATATCGGCTGATACTGAGTGAAGAAATCAATAAGCTTCCAGGCAAATTCACTTAACTTGTCTCGAAGGTTATCTATTCCAGACTTAAACTTCTTATTTGCCTCTGTCTGTAATGCTACCGTTTCTTTAGCAACTGGCCTCTCAGCAGTAGATATTCCCATGACAGCAGGAGTAATTCCAACTGCCCTGTCAGCCATAGAGCTAATCCTGTCTGCTGTTTGAAATGTTACTGGAGGCGGGCCTGGGTGTTGGATTATCTTAATATTACCCTCTAGCTCACCTAGCACGGGTATGGTTTTTCCTGGGGATGGTCTAAGGTTATCAAGTCCGATCCCTCCCCTCACGAATATCCACGGGGCATTCATCAGGGTCTGGGTATCAAGCGTCTGATTCATCAGCGTATCGGCTACCTTCTGTAGTGGTTCGATAATCTCACAAATACCCTCACCATCAGAGCAGTATTCAGTAGGATAGAAAACGAAGTCTTGAAAAGGTCGAAACTTTCTAAATAGTGGATTATAAATACACCTTAAAATAGCACCTGTGTTTCTATGGTAACTAATGACAATATCTTCTTCCTCTCCTTCTTCATCAACATCATAGTACATGTGTAACTGCCAGATTTCATATTGCCCCTCGTACTCTGTCTTTTTAATCTCCTTTCCCTGAGCTTCGGCTCTACGCTTAGTAGCTTCATCAATCTCGTCCGGTGCAGTTAGCTTTTTGACTTCTTTTTTATCGTATAAATCCTGCCTAACCTTCACATCAATTTGGGGCTTCCTAAGCCTTACCCTGTAACCACACATATAGGCTTCATCAATGCTTGTGGCATCAGATGACATTACCCAATCACTTCTGGGAATTGGATAAATATTCGGCCCCGTATAGGTTTTATCTATGCGCTTAACTAATTTACTTGGAGTTCCCTTTGCTGAATACTTTTTGATGTTAGGGTCTTTTAATTCTTCTGGAGTAGCATAGGCCATACGCTCATCATGCTTCTCCTCATTGACTATCATCACAAGACCAGTTCCAGTCTTTATACACTCAAGTAAAGGTGAGAATAACTTCTTCTTGAGTTGAAGTATATTCTTCTGAAACCAGTTAAGTTGTTCCTCAAGTTCTCTATCAAACCCCACGAACTCCTTCTTCTGTGCCTTCGCTATCCAGAGTTTTACTTTATTGAATAATGCGTCTATTATTCTTACAAAGATAGCATCGGTGTTAGATCGGGTGAGGGGAATCGCTACGTTAGCACAATTCTCCCAAGGAAATGATTTGGGTTCTCTCTTGCCCCTATACTGGTCATGCCAGTAAGGAAGCTTGTCTATAAGGTCTTTTTGGTTCTTGAGCTCTTGGTCTAAGGTCTCTCCGACATGTTTTGAGAGTACATCTCTGAGTTTGTCGCCAGATTTAGTCTTTCTGTCGAGATTTACGCTAAATCCACCTGGAAATCCAGTTATGTCTTCTTTCGAGGATTCTTTCTTGTCTTTTTTAGTTATCTTTTTAGTTTTATCAGGCATTAACCCCTTTTCCTTGATTTTCCCCGCTTCTTTACCTTTCCCGTGCGTCTCTTACGCCTGAAAAGGTCTTTATTTTTTGTGGTGTCGTGTGTGGTTTTTATTGTAGTCAAATTACTTCTTTTTCACTCTATTAAATCCATAAATCCTCTTAAAACTCTCTGCCGAGAGGCTTTTGTGCATTTTGCTGACCCTGGTTTTCTGTTTCGGGTTTAATTTGCTGGCAAATTTCTTTGGACTCTGATGATACCCAGAAGGTAAGTAACCCATTCTACTTCTAAAGGCATCAGACCCTCCAGCCCTTTTGACTTCCTTTCCAAGACTACGTGAATACGTTGCTTTTTTCTTTTTAGCCATTATTTCTTCTTCTTTCTTCGCGCCTTTTTTCTCTTCTTACGACCCTTACAAGGCATAGCTCAACTCCATGCAAGTCTCATGCTTCCCCAAGCATTACTAATTAAGACTTATTTTCTCCCGTCCAGTATATACTGGACTCTCTCCCAGTTCTATCATAGCTTCGTTTATTAACTTATGTTGTACACCCATGGGTAATTCTAAGAAACCATCGTAAACACGAAACCTCTCCATACTAAAGTTACCCTGTTCATTCTGCTTGAACTCAATAGTGAATAAAGTTTGATTCTTAGCTGTCACTGTGTTATTATACAATATAGGCGTAGAAGTGAGTTTGTCAAGGAAATCTTGGAAATAATGTAAAATAATTTTACTATTATATAGGAAGGGTATTTATTTTTGTTTTTCTAATTTCTTTCCGCAAAATGGGCAGTAATCTATACTAACAAATGCCTCATCATACTTGGGGCTTTGGTGGGTTTCATTATACTCTCCAATAAACCAATAATTATCCCGTCCGTCTTCTGCCCACTTCAGTAACCCCCATATTTTTGCATCTTCAAACTCATCACAACAATACTTCATCACTTCTCTGCCCTCTCAAACTTCCCCACCTCTACACCAAACCCTAAGATCGCAATAGAGACATAGCATGGGTTAGAGAACTCATGACCCTCCAAGCACCACAATAAATCAAGAGGGGTGAACCAGCCACCTCTCGGAGACCAGTGTTGCCAGAAGTTCTTCACCGCCAGATACCACCCGTTCTTAGTCGGTTTTATTAGGTATTTCATTTACTCAACTCCTCAACGATTTTGCGGATGAAGTCTTTGCGAACTCCAATACCTACCCTTGAAAGACAACAGAGTTCTGTCTCAGTTATTGCTCTCCACAATTCCTTCGCCTTATCCTCTATCCACTCCTCGGTGACCTTTTTAGACATCGTTCCTCCTAGTTGACATTGTTATGCGACACGTTTGCCCGTTCCATTACAATCGGGACATTTCACAAAATAAGTGCCATTATCACTAGGTTTCTTTTTTTCAGCTTCAAGCCATAATGTTCTCCAGGGTTCTTCCATATCATCTGAATTAATAGGAACAATTCCAGTTCCCTCACATTGTCCTTCACACATGGTCTTGGGGTCTGGATATGGAATTCCCAAGGCTTGATACCTGTCTGTAAATTCAAGTTTATTCATTCTTAATCACCTCCTTAGTTTACATAACCTCACTTATAAGGGGTCAGGCTGGGGCTTCATGGTGTCAGAGCCTTCGGCACATAAGAGATAATACTCTCTTACAAGTCACCAATTCACCCCTCTGTGTCATTCTTTCTCCACGTCACCGAGGATGTCGCTGATGTCAGGTAGCAATTTTTGAAGCCTACTGTAGTGATATGTTCTTCCATTAGAACTATAAAAATATTTCTCGTCATCAAGTCTCTTCACTATAAGCCACTTCAACATCCTGTTGTTTATAGTCCCCACGGTTATCGCATCATGCAAGAGTTCTTTTATCTCATCTGTCATCTTAGAAGTAGCGTTGCCGATATAAGGACTTTTTTCAGGAGGCCAATCTCCCTTCGCTCGTGGTTGATGTGATCTATTCTCTTTACTCATGTTGTCTCCTAAGTCAGCTTCCTAGTGTACACGGGTGTCCAACAACAATCGCTGTAATATATTTTATCCATTCTTTAAACCTCCTGTAGTAAACTATACACTAAAACACTCCTTGGGTCAAGTGTTTTGTCTCTCTCCCTTATTTGTCACAAGTTGGGTTTTGGCACTTCGTTTATTCCTCCTTAAATGCCTTTGTCCAGTTTTTCTTTCTTGTTTCCACCTTAGAACCAACATATTTTATAAAGATAACTCTTATGTCTGCTATGCACTCCTTGCAAACCTCATTTAAACGAATATTAAGCTCTTGCGTAATAGCAAAGTTTAGCAGGGAATCATTAGCATCCTCCTCCCTCCATATTGGTTCAGCACAAATATCACAAGTTATGTTTCTCATTTTTTACCTCCTAGCCGATGCTAATAACTCAGTATCTCCTGGCCATGGCCTCAACCTCCCTTCTCTTACGGCAATTAAATCTGTATCAACAAGTGTGCCACAAAAGGGACAAAAGTTGATGGATAAAACTTTTTCTATGGTGGCCTCTTCATCACATAATCTACATAACCCCCTTTTTACAACAGGCGGATTTTGTCTAAGGTAACCCGTAAGGGAATCTCCCGCCACTGGATAAATCATTTTTAATTCATAGGCACACTTGAGTTGTTTGCAACAATAGTCTCTCATTTCTCCTCCTTAATTAATTGTCTAATTTGCTTATAAGGTAGTTCATCATTTCCACCAGTCCAGATATTAGTATCTTTTGCTGCCGTCCGAAGCCAAGAAAACCAATAAAGCAATGCCTTTTTACTTAATTTAAAATCAAGCAATTCTTCACCCGTAAGGTTTTTCCACTTCATTCCATCGCAATCAATAAATTTCTTCATTTGCTACCTCCATGTAAAGATTATAAAGTAAGTCACGTGGGTTGTTAAGTTATTTGTTCTCCCTCATCAACTATAACCCATGCCTCCTCAAACATCTGCTTTAAAAGCTCAGGTAAAGGAGCATGTATCCCCCTGTCTTGTTCGAAACCATAATTTCCCAGAATCTTCTCTGACCACTTATCTAAAAACCCCTGATTAATAGTGGGGTAAAATTCTTCTCCCACCTTTATCTCCCCTTTCGTTTTCATCCACCACCACTGTCCCCTTCATAAAAGGCATTAACCATCGCCTTGATTATCTTCTCTAACTTGTCTACTCTTTCAACTGCCTTGTTTAATCCCATAACTACCTTACTGTTCATGATGTTCCATAAATCAAATCGTCTCTTTATTTCTTTATCGTCCATCTTGTCCTCCATGTCTAACCTATTAGATTTTGCCCCTTATCTTTTCACCACAACAAGGGCAAAAATCAAACTTCATCCCCATCCCCACCTTCGTATTATCCCCTGTATTCGTATACACAACCGTAAATATCAACGCATCTCCGTCGGGAGAATCATTCAGGCTGGGACTAAGCCAGTGCGGTGGCTTGTTATAATCCCTCATATCATACTTATCTAATTCTGAGCAAGAATGCATCATCGTTACCTCCTATCTTCTATTTGCCCCGAAGAAAATTTTGCGAGCCATATAAGCTTCGCCCCACACTTGGGACAATTTTCAAAATGATACCCCCATGGTTTAAGATTCCAAGATTCCCTGTATTTACATCTTTCACAACTGAGATACCAACCCATTATTGCCATTTTTACCTCCACGTAAAGTATACACTACACTACAGTGTATGTCAAGTTACTAGTCTTTACTCAGTCTTTCATCAAAAAAGTCATTCCATGTTCCCTCATACCAAGTGAAAATATTTCCCATCCCACCAAATCCATACCGTACATGGGAGTAAATAAATCTTACTGGAATCCATGCCATGTCCCAGAAAAATCCTCTCCACGTGCTCCCCCCATGAAACCAACATTCATAATAACCCTCTAATCCAAAACTATACTTCGCCTTCCAAGGACACCACATAATAGAACATCTTTTTCTCATATCGTTACCCTCTACTAAAGTATACACTACACTACGTTACGTGTCAAGTAACTTGTGTGACATACTATGTCACAAAGTTATCACTTGTTCAGTAACTAGACACGTTCATGAAACGTGTACACTGGTGTACTCAATAGTGAGTGCAATCGTACTCAAATAAGAGTGCAACTTGTCTCCTGTTTGCCCGATTTTAGAATCAGACCTTTTAAGTAGTGGCTATTTTCGTGAAGATAGAACTTAACTGTCAAATGTTTATTTTCTTCTTCTTTTAGCTCTTCTGAGAAAGCATCGTTTTCAATGAGATTTAAAATATAGCCTATCAACCTCTCTGTCTCGCTATAATTATACTCGTCTATTTTGTAATGACATTTTAATCCCGTAAATACAAACTTTCCCTTCCATTCTTTTTCCGCATTTCTTCTATCTTCATACTGCGTAAACTCAACCATGACTATGTAGTCAAAAAAATCATCCTTTCTTCGCCCTCCGTACTGATAATAATTCCGTTTTTCTGGGGGCAATAGCACCGGTGCGTTTTTTTTCATTTTTCACCTCTTAGAGTAAATTATACACTAGGTTGCCCTGAATGTCAAGTCACTTGTTAGGTTACTCCTTTACAACGTAAACAGTGTAACTCTACGGTTATTTACAATGCTTATGTTGTAGTAGCCTATATTACCCCTTTATGTGACTGTTAGATTAAAGTGATAATAGATATTCTGTGACATAAGTCAAAGATTCTGGGGCTTCCCTATCCCCCTTAAAAACAATTTCAATTCCAAAATCCCTAATTTCCAAATCAACAATCAAGGGCATGGCTAAGAATTCCCCACTCCCTCTCTTTAGTTTCTTTAGTTTCTGCCAACTAATAGTCAACTGTAAACTACCATCTTTACCATTATGTCCCCAACAGGAAAAATGTGTGTTAATTTCGTTATCGTTGTTCAACTTGACTAAATATGGATATATTCCAGCATCTAAACGCCCATCTCTATAGTCCCTTTCTATACCAGGATTAGAACATCCCTCCTTGTGTTTTATGCTGATGTAATCTCGCTTTACTCCGTATCGCCAAAAATTCTTCCAAATGTAGTACCATATCCACCAACTTTCTTTATCCTGTGAATACTTTAATAAAGAATACCACCCCCCAATTAAATATTTCATAGATTGGACAATAGTCATGTGAATCTCCTACGCTAAAGTATAAAGTAAATCACCCTTAATGTCAAGTCTTTTATAGGTTAACCTCTGCTACCCCTCTTTACGCTCTTTATATTATATATGTTGGTTTTGTAGCTTACACCAATTAGCTACTTATCTATGATAAAAAGTGAGAATGGGGGTTTTGGGTCTAGTTAAAACTAGTTCAGGGGTCAAGTCACGTCAACAGGGGTAAGTAGTTTGTTATCTGTAACTCTAGTTGACATAATAACCATTATCCGACACGCCTCACCCCTGTCGAGTGTGTCGTGGTGTGGTTATTTGGGGTAAACTCATGCTGTGGGGGATTCGTGCTATGCGGTGAGGCGTAAACAGAAAACGCAAGCAATAATACTAGGGCTATCTCATATAATGTGACAATAAGTGTCAAAGAGTAACAATATTTGTCACTTTTTCTTTGATATCAACTCAAGACAACTCAAGTGTTCCTTGAGTATATCTTTATTGATTTTCCACTTTCTGTCTTCCCCTTGACCCTTCACTGGTGTTATAAGCTTTGCATAAAGCTCTGTTCCCTTCTTCAACTTTTCAAGCTCCTCTAATCTCTTGATGATCTCTTCTACCACTTCTAAAGCATACACAAATTTAGCACCAGAAGCACACTTAACACACACTTCAGAATCAAACCCAAAATCTTCACTCCATTCATACATAGCTTTTAATCCTTTTACCAACTCTTTAGTCTTCATAACATCACCTCCTTAAAGATCATACACTAGAACACAGGCCAAGTCAAGCTTGCCTAATACATGGCTTTTAAGTATGTGATAATCAAACCTCTCTCACGCAAGTGAAATAGATTGTAAGTAATATTAACAAATGTTGAGACTATAAGTTGAAACACTTATTATTAATATAAACCACACTTGTTAAATCTTCGATCTTGTTAAATGTTCCATTTAACTGCACAGATGAATCAAAGATTCATCAAGTTAACTGCGCAAGCGAATCAATAGATTCGCCAAGAGCGAAATATAAATATAACTTGACACTTTTAATCTTTAGTATTACAATATTAATAGACTTATTGAAGTCTATATTAATAACACTCTTATATTAATATAAGGGAGGTGATAAAAGAGTGACAGAAAAAAGCAAGTATCGGGACTGGAAAGTTTGGAAAGATGCGGTTGAAGTCGGGGTTGAAGTCATGGGATTAGATGACCTGGGATTACTTGAAGAGCAAGTGAAGAGGACGGCTGTTTCGATCTCTGCTAATATAGCAGAGGGAGCGACTGGAGACAAACTAGCTTATGGAAAGGCGAGGAAAGCAACAGCAAGACTCGAGACTTATTTAATCTTATTGAATAGGAGTCTTGTGTTTAAGGTGAGCGAGAAAACATTAAAGACCTTGTTGAATTCCTTAGAGGGCATCCACGCCCAGCTAGGTGCGCTGATGAGAAAGGTTAGTTATTAGTCTAAATGAATAAGAGCAAGAAGTGTGCCACGTGTGCGATGATATTAACATCTCATCTCCCCCACCCTTTGGGGTGAGATGGATTTCATCGCTAGGGGGGATTGTATTTCTTTGAGAGTGATATAGATTAAGAGTGAGGTGAAAATAATGGCAAGTCAAAAACAAATGACATTTTATCGAGATGACTTTAAGATTGACAGTGACGGCGACAGCTATTTTGATACTCTTCTATGTGAGATGGATATACCGGCAGAGAAATGGGGTATAATCCATGAACTAGATTCGTATGTTGAATACAATAACTATTTTATCGGGGATGAGCATGGAGTGAAGATAATTTTCAAGTGAAGAGTCAAGGACTTATCTTGTATGTGAAATGAAAAATAAGGAGAATCAAGTGATTACAGAACAAAGTCAATTCCTTAGTAAGTGGGTGATTAGAACATTAAAGGAAACTTGCTACCATGCAGTAGTTACAGAAATGTTGGACAATAAATACACAACCTACGTGAGATGTGCAGCCTGTGGAAGAACAATAAAGTTAATGAAGGAAAGGAGAACAACATGATTAAACAACTATGTGAGTGTTGTAACGAATGGGTTAACCAAGAGAGTCTAGTATGGGACTTAGAAGAAGATAGGCTGGTTTGTAGAGAGTGTTACTCAGGACTTGTTAAATCTTCGATTTAACTGCGCAGAGAAATCATAGATTTACCAAGAAGGATAAAGATTAAAATAAATTAAATAAGGAGAAAGTATGAAAGATTATGCTGACCAATTATTAATGGAGTCAAGAAACGATGTTACTTACAAGAATGAGTATGTCCGTGAAATGCCTTGTCCTAATAGAATTCCACTAGGTAAGCTAGAGGACTGGGCAGACCCAGAGAAATACGAGCGTAAGAAAAATCAGAAAAACCAACAGTGCCAGTCTGGTGAGAATGGAAAGGTCAAGATGATTGTATTAGAAACAGGCATGTGGACAACTGTAACATGCCCTGAGTGTGGCTATAGTGAGTTTTGGTCTATTGGGGATGGGGATGAGTTGTTTTGAGGGGGAAAAGGGAATGGATCGGGGCAAATACTAAAAATAAAAGGAGAGTGTAATGGAAATGACAATAAAAGCAAGGAATAAGGTTGATAGCCTTGTCAAGATAGCGAAAAAAGAAAGAGATAAGAAGGGCTACAGGGAAAACTTAGGTTATGATTCCATTTATAAATTGGAAGATTACCTAGAAACATTAAGTCTATCATACAGTGAAAAAGCAGAGGTGACCACGTATTTCCATGCTCAGTGTGATGAGATCTAAAATGAATAACGACATCCTACAAGGCCTCGCAGAAATCTACTTCTACCACTGCCACAAGTGTGGAGCGTCTAACTTGAGCAGAGATGAGATCCACCAGGTAGAGGGGGCGAAGTTTATCTGCCTGGAGTGTGAACGTAAAGAAGATGGTGAGGAGAAAGGATCAAATCGGGCAAGGAGAATAAAATGAAAAAAGAGGAAATAAAAGAATTAAGGAAAACATTAAAGAAGCTCTTAAGGGTATTAAGACAATACATGAAAATAAGAATAGTAAAAAGGAGATAGACATGGAAATAATTAGATACATCAAGGGTAGGATAAAAACACGGAGGATTAGATGAGTAATAAAGAGATTGTGATGCGATACAAAGTCCTTTTTCACGATGCTTCACCGTCTATGATAGAACAATTAATACGAAAGCTTATCAAGGAAAGTCAAGGGAAAAAGCCAGAAGTCACCGAGGAGTGGATAGAGAAGAAGGCTCTTGTCCTATGTAAGCTGGTTTGGGATGACCATAACGTGGGCAAGGCAGAGAGGAACTTCATCCGTTCACTCGTTGAAGAATTAAAAGGAGGCTTAAGATGATACACATAGCTTTCTGTATACTTGTTATAACTTGTGGGGCGTGGATTCTGTGGGAGCTGATCCCAGATAGCACAAAGCAGTACTGGAAATATCAACTGGCATTAAGGAAAGACAAGAAAGATGGCAAAAAGGGTAAGTATAGTTTTACATGGAGGATGAGATGAACATACTAAAAAGAATTAGATGGGACTACCTAATAGTCTACTCGCTTATGTTTGCTGGCTGTGTAGCGTTCTGGTATTTTGTTATTCTGTGGTTCGTCAAGCTCATTAAAATGGCGATGGGCTTGACATCGTAAAAGAGGTGTGTTATGCTAGTGAACATCATGGAAGTAATTGAGAAAGAAGACTCGAGGGTGAAAAAGGTTCCCTTCATTGACAGGAACTTGTGGCTAGAAGCTCAGGAGAGGCTCTTAGACGAAAGAAGTCACCTGTACCCTACGTTGGATATGTGTTTGGGGTGTAGCGAGGACTGTAAGCAAGTACAGGTTGCTGGACTGGAGAGGCTCTACTGTGGTATTAAGAATAAAGAATGGAGGAAGCGATGTGTTTGACAGAAATCTATCCAGAAAGCAAGATAATTAAAAAGGGGGTTGGGTATAAGGTTTTTCTTGTTACAACCTGTGGACTTACGCCTTGTTTTTATTACCGTTATGATATTAAGACCTTCCAGAAAAAAAAGGTGGTTAAAAGAAAAAGAGTTTAGGTGTCAAAAATCTAAGGGGAAACTTATAAACGGAGAGTATCCATATGGGTTTCATATTTTCAGGAGATTGAAAGATGCTAAATATTTCAGCGCATCTGATTCCCATAAGACAATAAAGAAAGTTAAATTTAGGGAAGGCTGTGCGATTGGTATGAATTTTTGGGCGTGTAGAGGGCTTGAAACAATAGTAGCAAAAGAAATCTTCATCCCTAAATGAATGGCAACACTAGATGACTTTAAACGACACTTTGGAAAAATAAGGATAATAAAAGACCTTAAAGGAGAAAAAATGAAGGTAACCAAAAAACTAGAAGTAATCTCGGTGAAACCTAGTGGAGATGGAATGAGATATGCAGTTATGACTACCGACAAGGAGTGGTACAGCACTTTTGACCAGAAAACTGGTAAGTATGTGGAAGCCTTGGCACAGGGCGATACCGTAGAGATTGAGTACGAAACCAATGTCAAGGGTTTTAGCAACTTCAGCTCGATCAAGCTCGTGGATGATGAGGGGGTTCAAGAGGAGCCTCCTCCCGAAGAACCACCCAGAGAGGAGAGAGAAGAGAAGCCTCCGGTCAAGCAGAGAAGGGGGATAGATAGGATGGACAAGAACTGCATCTCTGCCATGCAGGGGGCGTTGAAGCTGATGGAACACCTTGACTTTAGTAAGATGAAGGAAGAGGGGATAGTAGAGAAGTTCAAGGGTCTCTGGGAGATTATAAAAGAGGAGATTGAGAAATGAGAGAACCAACGAGACAACAAATCAAAGAGGCATTTAACAAAACTATTGAGAGGTGGGAGGGGATTATGGAAGACCCCAAATATTTCAACAGGACAAATTGTAAGTTATGCACACTGGACAATGATAAAGGAGATGAAACATACCACTGTAATAATTCTTGCCCAATAAAAGATTATGGCGATGCTAATCATAGTGGATGTGCAGAAACTCCATACATTGCTTTTTTTAAGGACAAAACCTCAGCCAACGCCCTAGCCATGCTTAATTTCTTACGCAAGGTCTATATCTGGTGGATGGAGGAAAAAGAAAAGGACAAGAAGTGGGAAGGGCTAACGGGTTATGTGAAGGAAGAGAAGAAAAAGGAAGAGTGGGTGGATGTTACCGAAGAAACACAATGGAAGATAAGTGGGGGGGCGGGTCGATATTGGCTTATTGGATATTGTAGAGAGCCACATTCTAGGTATGATGCACAATTTATACTCGATGGGAAGGGGATTAGACTAAATCACAGTGATTTTTCTATTGAGTACAAGATAGAAAAAATCGACACTGATTTTTGCATCCTCAGAAAGTCATGAAAAACAAAGCACACACACGTTACAAGCTTGAGAGTGGAACTCAATGCGTTGGCGTTACGACTGTGACGGGCATCCTCGCTAAGTTTCCTCTCTATAACTGGTATCACAATCTAGGTATGAAGGGGATAGACCACAGAAAGCACCTGGACTACCTTGCCGGAATAGGGACTCTTTCTCACTCTATGATATTTCATCACCTAAAGGGAGAAGAGGCTGACACTTCTGACTACTCACAAAACCAGATTGACTTAGCCAGTAACAGCTTTGAGTCATTCTTGAAGTGGGAGAAGCAACACACCCTTGAACCTATCCTCATGGAAGAGCAGTTAGTGTCTGAGAAATACAGGTATGGTGGGACGTTTGACTTCTATGGGATGATTGACGGAGTGGAGACACTTCTTGATTTCAAGTCAAGCGGAATTTATTCGGATCAGTACATCCAGTTGTCAGCGTACAAAAATCTACTTAAAGAGAATGGGAAGAAAGTAGCTCACTGTAAGGTATTGGTAGTGCCCAATGATAAAGACAAGGGATTCAAAGAAGCTCAGAAAGAAGACGTGAGTGTCCACTTTGAGATATTTAAACACTGTCTTGAAATCTATCAACTTAAGAAAGAAATAGGAAGATAAATGGGAGGTAAACAATGTCAGAAGAATTTGATGTTTCACTAAATTTAACAACCGAAGTTTGTATTGCTTGTGGGGTAGTCTTTACATTGCCCTGTACTCTTCGGAAAACGTTGCTGGAAAGCCATGAAAGCTTTTGTTGTCCTAACGGACATGCTCAACAGTTTACTAGAAAAACAAAAGATGAAGAAATAGAAGAGCTGGAAGATGACAAGGGGGTTCTTTCGGAAGAAATTACAAAGCTTGAGAATAGGGTCAAGTATTATAAAAACAAGGTGAAGAAAAAGAAGTCGGACAAGTAAAATGAAAGACCACTACTTCCTCTATGCTTTGATTGTCTTGGTAGTCATCTTGGCTCTCATGCTGGCTGGTGCAGTTATCTACATTGGAGTTATTACAGTGGAGAATGAGGTCTTGACAGAGGAAAATCAGGAGTTAGAGACAAGGCTTGATGAAATAGGTGACGAGATAAGAGCTCTCTCGGATCGTATCGAGGAGTCAATGAAAGACGTGGATGACTTGGAAGATTGGAATAAGGAGGCGTTTTAATGAAAAAGATAGAGTTTAAGGAAGAATGTAAATCTTGTGAAGGAACGGGAATTTACAAGGGTTTCGCTGAAAGGGGGAAAGTAGGTGTGGTTTGTGCCAAGTGTGATGGCACTGGTTGCTATCACTTTAAGCATGAATACACTCCCTTTGAACAAAGAAGAGAGAGAGATGATATTACTAGGGTGGTGAAGTGCAATCCAGGCATTGGGATTATGGCTAGTTCTAAATTCGGGGGGTTGCCTTACGATGATTGGCTACGAGGTAATAAATTCATCAAGGGAACGGAGATGAGAAAGTATACCTGCCCTGCTTGGTGGTATCAATCGGCTAATTACAAACTAAAACCAGATTGGGAAGAATGTGGGTGTGGTTCCTTTTCTGCCTGTAAAATATTCCTGTCAAAAGAGAAGTGTTGGCAACGATGGGATAAAGAGAACGATGTTTAAAAAAGAAGGACTCCCCTACTTACCAGAGAAGTACAAGCGAGGGGGTAAGCTTTGGGATAAAGCCCTGGAGGACTTACAGGACAAGATGTTTACTTTTCTGATTCATGAAGAGGACACAAAGTTCTTCGGTGTCCTGTGCTGGATTCTGGGGTGGCAAGCGAGAAAAAAGGAGGAAAAATGTCGCAAAATGAAACGATAGAAGTGACTGACCAAAACGGTGTCAAGATGAAGCTTGAGGTTTCTTGGGAGTCGGACATCTGGGTTTGGGCCAAGGCGTTCAGGGTGATCCTCAGGTGGTTGGAGTTTCCTGAGATGACGGTGGAGAAGATACTCCCGAAGGAGAAGTGATGGATACTTCAGAACAATATTTCAAGATGTCAAATTGTCCCGAAGTTCAAGATGAATATTTTAATATTCCCAAGATGATGGCTTATTTTTATAGTGTTGATGCTGATTTTGTTTATGCAAATTATGAAAAACCGAAAGATAAAGATTGCGAAGATTGGTGGTGTCCCACTCAAGACCAGATTCAGGAGATGATGAAGAGTCACACACAACCACAATATTTAATTATGAGTCTAGTTATGTTTATGCAGTCTCAACAGAAGTTTTATAAAAAGAGAAAAGCAAAGAGGTTGTATCCAATAGGTTCTATGGAACAACTCTGGCTTGCTTTCTATATG
>SDBT01009974.1_pt1 | contig 15375 bp, 10 predicted proteins | sample 2277101 | NCBI WGS metagenome assembly SDBT01 (sample SAMN10404973, study PRJNA504765) | marine sediment metagenome | isolation source: marine sediment core GS10_PC15, 103 cmbsf | place: Arctic Ocean: Southern Knipovich Ridge | collected 2010 | reverse complement strand
CTTTCGAATATTTTTCAAAAAGTGATTTAACCTGATCATCGGTAAAGTTTTTGTGTAATTGTTTAGACATAATTTAGAACCTCTTTTCTCTTTAGAATTTAGTTCTAGATTACATCTTTTTTATCATTTCAGGTTAGTCCACTTTTATCTTTTAAATCATTAAAAAACAGTCCGGTTTTGATTTTTAAATGACAAACGCGCAAAAAAAATTGACTCTTTGGTCTGCTTATGATAATGTAAAATGAAAATCTAAATAGAAAATTATTCTAAAAAAACTATGATGGAAAAAAAGAAACCCAAATATCCAATAAAAGTGCTTTTAAATGCTTTTTCAATTCTTGATATTTTAATTAAGAAAAAGGTAATGCATAACCAAAATTGCACTAAATTTGTTCTTTGACAATTGAAATCTATTGATTCAGTAACCTCCTTATCAGGATGACCAGGTTCTCATTACGGTGGTTAAATCACCACTCAATCTCTTTCAGATAGAAATGAAAATAAGCCTGGTAAATACCCCGATATTGGTATAGCCAATGTTTGGCAAAGGACCAGAATCCCTCAATACCATTTATGTGATCTCGTCCTTTAGGAACTCCTTTATCTTTTAATACGACCACGTGATTCCCACGAATAGGAAGAGATGTATAGGCAAACCAGTCATCAGTATAGTAGAGACTCCCTGTTTTAGTATATCTGGCGATATAGGGCATCATGGTCTCTCGGGCACGTGATGAGATAGGAAAAGTAAGGACTTTTCCGTTTCTCTGGTAAATGCCAAAGACAATGGTTTTACCGGTAGCTCCCCAGCCTCGCTTGCCAGATCTTTTACCACCGAACATGGCTTCATCCATTTCGATCTCTCCGGAGAGCGGTTGTAGATCTTTAATGGTATCTCGGTAAATGGTTTCTCTGAACATCTTGAAACATCGCTAAAATGGTCAGCTGGCTGTAAGGAACTTGAAACCTAAGACGGTAAGCAGGGACGCCTAAACAGAAATACTCAATCAATCTCCCTTTCCAATAGGAAGAAATACGCCTCTTTTTCCAGATATTTTTAGACGATTTTCTGGTTAGGCCGCACTGACTACACCTGATTTGACCGGTGGAAAGTAACCACCATTTTTTACTGCCGCTGCGAGGGCATGTTTTCATACTCTGAATATACTGTACTATCAACAGTTTTTCAATGTTCTAGGTGCAACTTAAGTATAGTATTACCAAGAAAAAAGAATCAGTAAGTATTAGTGAATTAAGCAAAATACTAAACATGTATCCTAGCAGTATTCATAGAATTTTAGATACATTAAATTATCTTGGGTATATAGAAAAAAAATTAGATTTAGATAAATATCAAATAGGAATGAAAGCAATTGAGTTAGGTATGGCTAAGTTAAATCAAGTTGACCTGATAAAAGATGCTACGCCCTATCTTGAAGGATTATCAAAAGAATTTAACGAAAATGTATATCTCGGAATTCTATTTGAGGGGGAAGTGATGTACCAAGCGAAAAAAGAAGCCCCTAGAAAAATTGGATTAACTACACATGTTGGGATTCGTGCTCCTGTACATTGTACAGCATTAGGTAAAGTGCTAATTGCTGATTTATCAAAAGAAGAAAGAGAGAAAATTAAAGGAAGTAAAATAAAAATGGAAAAATCAAGGTTTAAGATTGCTTTAGTGGGATTTGGTCATGTTGGAAAAAAAGCATTGGATGCCCTTCAAGAAAGCCCTGATATGGAAGTCAGTGGTATTGTTGAATTGCCTCAAGTAATAGAAGATATTAAAAAAGAATTCATAAATATCCCAATAGTTGATGATGTTAAAAAATTAGGGAAAATAGATGTAGCTGTTTTAGCAATAGGTAGCAGATTAGTTCCTAAAATTGCACCAACATACCTTCAAAAAGGTATAAATACAGTAGATGCTTATGACATACGAGGTGATTCCTGGTTTAAACTCAATGAGGATTTAGATAAGGTAGCTAAAAAATATAATGCTGTTTCAGTTATTTCAGCAGGTTGGTGTCCAGGGAATTGCTCTATCATAAAAGCACTTTTCGAAATGATTGCTCCCAAGGGTCTTACATATAAATACGTTGGTCCTGGCATGAGTATGGGGCATACAGTTGCAGTAAAATCTATAGAAGGAGTAGATGATGCAATTTCATTAACAATACCGAAAAGTATGGGGCTGAAAATGCTAGTGAATTATATTAAATTAAAAAAAGGATACGATTTTGAAAATGTGGTAAAAGCTATAAAAAAAGATTCTTACTTTATAGATGATGAACTTCAAGTTTTTAGTGTCAATAATATAAAGAACATTACTGACATGGGTCAAAGTATTAAAATTGAAAGAAAGGGAGTATCAGGTAAAACACACAACCAAAGAATGGAGTATATCATGTCATTTAATAATCCAGCAGCTACTGGTCAAATATTGGTTTCAACTGCAAGAGCAAGTCTAAAACAAAAGCCCGGGTGCTATAGTATATTAGACATTCCACCAATAGATTTTCTTTATGGAAATAAGCAGGAGCTATTATCGCGTTTAATATAGACAGTTTTCAAAATTTGGTAGATTTAGAATTGTAATTATTATAAACTAAATTTATGGGGTCTATAATTAAAAAATAACATTCAGCTATATAGTAACCTGATCAGTCAGGATGACTAAATTGTAAAGAAATGGTATATTAGAATTCAAATTAGTAGATTTAGCCTGAAATTTAGATGTTTTTAGATGAATTTAGCAAAAATCTGCGTAAATTTTTTTGACGTAGGTTTTCGGTAATAATGTAGTAAAGGAGAAAATATTTATTATGACAATAAAAAAAGGATACAAAAATTATAAATCTTATCAATATTTAGAAGAGGGGAAAGATTACAAAGCTTTTAAATTGGTTTCAGAGCTAAATCGAGTTCCTGAATATCTACTCCCTTTAAGTCCAGAGGAAGAAAAACGAGCGGAAAAAATTGCTCAGGATTTTATTTATATTTCATTACATGAACATACACGAGTTACACCAGCTGATTTATCTGAATTACTTCCATACGTTCATGAAGGTAGACAAAGAACAGGGTACGAAGGCCTTGCTCATTCGAATCTGGATTGTGTATTTGATAATCTCGGTGATGGTAGTTGTTTCATTACTTCTAAAAGTGGCTGGAAATGGGAGGATGTCTTGTTTGATTTAGGAATGCGTCTATGTGATTTGGCTCATCAGGATTTTGTTTTCCGTTGTGAAAAGGTAGAGGATATCTATCGGTCTCACAGAGAGGAACGAATTGCTTTTATTCCGGTCATGGAAGGATCAGCTCCTATCGAAAATGAATTAGATCGAATTGATATACTCTACGGTTTTGGTGTTCGTTCGATGGGTATTACCTATAGTGAATCTAATGGACTAGGCTCTGGCTTGAAAGAAAAAGGAGATGGCGGCCTGACTGCCTTTGGAGAAAAAGCCGTTGAACGGATGAATAAGGTGGGAATGGCTATCGATTGTTCGCATACAGGTATTAAAACAGCCTTAGATGTTATACAAGCCAGCACTAAACCTATCTTTATGTCTCATGTAGGAGCTAAGGTTCTCTGGAATTCCAAACGTCTTACTCCTGATGAAGTTCTTTTGGCTTGTGCCAAAAAAGGAGGGGTTATAGGTATTGAAGCAGCACCTCACACTACACTTACCAAAAAACATCCTCGTCATGATCTAGAATCTTTTATGGAACATTTTGAATATATAAAAAAGCTTGTTGGCATAGATCATATTGCCTTTGGACCAGATACACATTATGGTGATCATGTAGGTTTACATCATGTTTTTGCTTCACAAATGTCTACTGTGGCCATGAAGAATTCAGTTTCACAACAATTCTTTGAAGAAGTTTCTTATGTTAAAGGGTTGGAAAACCCTACCGAGGCTTCCAAGAATATTATTCGTTGGTTAGTCAAACATAATTATTCTGATGAGGAGATTGAGAAAGTTTTAAGTAGAAATATTCTGAGGGTCTTAAAGAAAGTATGGAGGTGAATCTTTTTGGTTGTTTAAAATATTAATGAGGATTTTTCAGATAAAAGATTTGACAAAAGGTAAAAAAGATAGAATCAATCGGGGAGCGAAAGGTAGATGCAAGAAAAATTGACGTTTGTCCATGATTCTGTTGATATAGAGAACAAAAATAAGTAGGTTCTAGAGAATAAATTTGTTACCACATCTTAAGGTCAGGATAATCAGGCCATAAATCTTGATTCATATTTAGGATGAAATAACTTTTCTAAATAAATTTAAATTTTATTTATGGATTGCTAACCAGAAAAATTTGAGAATAAGGAGGCTAAAAAAGAATTAACAAATTTTTGATATTATTAAAAAAATGGAAGGAGATATAAATAATGAAAATTTCGAAGGGTCTTTTTATTTTGGTAGGTATTTTTTTAATACCTTTGGTTCTTTTGGTAAATGTCCAAGCTTCTGCTGCTAATGAAGTAAGTATCAATTTTCCTGAAAGGGAAATTGAAGTTGTAATTCCTTATGGGCCGGGAGGAATGTCAGATATAAGTTGTAGGGTATTTGCTAATAAATGGGAGCAGGTTTTAGGAACTAAACTAATGGTTGTAAATAAATCGGGTGCTGGAGGTTTGATAGGTGCTCAGTATGTTGCGTCTTCTAAACCAGATGGTTATACTCTTGGCTGGATTAGCGGGAGACAGTGTTTTCCAGAGATTTACGCAAAGACTGTACCTTACACAAGCAAGGATATTAAACCGTTATTTCAGACCATCTTTGGCATAAATGCTCTTTGTGTAAGCGCAGATGCTCCTTGGGCTGACTTGAATGAATTTATTGCATATGCGAAAGATAATCCTGGAATTCAATATGCACATACAGGAAGAGGAGGAGGTCCCCACTTACAGACAGAAATATTTGCCAATAAAGCAGGGATTATACTTGAAGAGGTTCCTTACGATGGGGATATGGGTTCATTAGTCGGATTACTTTCAGGTGATGTAGAAATAGCTATGACAAATTTTCCAGTTACTGTGGAACAATATAAAGCAGGAAAAATACGAATATTAGCTGTATACTCTCCAGAGAGGTTGAATCTTTTACCTGAGATCCCGACATTTATAGAACAAGGAATGGACCTTCCTCTTGGCGTACTAAGTTATAATTGTATTGCTTCGCCAGCTGGAATGCCTGAGGAAGTGAGGAATATAATTATTGAAACAGGAAGACAAGTAGTAAATGATCCTCAAACTGTTGCGAAGTTAGAGGAATTAGGATTTTTGGTATATTTTAATACGGGAGATGAGTTTAAAGCTATACTAGATGAATATAAAGAAATTGTAGGGAATTTCATGAAAGAACTAGGTTTATATCAAGAATAATTGCAAACTTTATAATACTACATAAATATTTTTTTTCTGGTTAGCTATCCTATTAATATAATGATTACAACCAAAAAGTACCCAAACTTTACCTACTAATAATTACATGGTTATCTCCCAAAAACCAACTATTTAATATAACATATTTTATATAAGCAATAAATTTAAATTTATATGTTCTTTGAAAATTAAATAACGAAAATATATATTTGTATAAAAGAGTTGAAAACTCGGGTATAGGCTTATGTATTAGCCCATTTTCCAATTTCTTATAGTTTATAGCTGATATCTTTAACCATAAGTACACTTTCCATACTTTAATATCAATGGGTCTTGTTTTGGTTCTTTTGGCACTGATTCAAAGAAAACAGCACACCCAACGCTAATTTGAAAACTGAATTAGGGGATGGAATAGATAAGCTTGAAATGAATGGGGATACCCAACCATATACCTTGAGAGTGTTCTCTTTAAAATATATCAAAAAATGCAAGAAAAGAATCTTTGGTTACTAGCCATCGTCATGACGGGTGGATTTTCTTTCGAAGATCATATTTTCAAGGGCTTAGCCCTTGGCGCTTCTTATGTCAAACTTATAGGTATTGGAAGACCAGCAATGGCTGCTGCAATGGTGGGTGGAACACTTGGAAAAGCAATACAAAAAGGATATATGCCGCCTATTCTTTCTAAATTCGGTCAATTGATATCTGAAATATTCTGTGGTCTTCCAGAACTCAGAGCAAGGTTTGATGATGAGACGGATAATATTCCAAGTGGTGCTATTGCTGTGTTTAATTATGTTGAAAGAATTAGCACTGGTTTGAAACAACTAATGGCATTGTGCAGAAAATACCAATTGGAGTGCATTACACGTGATGGCATTTTTCCACTAACCAAAGAATCAGCAGAAATAACAGAGCTTACGAATGTAATGGAAATGGATTTAGAAGAAATTGATAAGATAATAAATTAATATATAATATTTATTTGCGATAGGAGGAAGTTGTTTATGGGTATTCGTCCAAATAAGGATATTGTTACAGGAGGGATTTTACTTGTATTTAGTATGATGTATTTTTTTATTATTCCTAAAGAAATTTCACATACTAGCAATGAGGATATTTATCCTAAATTTTTTATAATAATTTTTGGCTGTTTAAGCTTTTTTCTATTGATTCAGGGATTTTTAAATAAAGAAAAATGGAGCCTCCAAAAAAAATTAACTAGTATTAAAGGTAGAGATTTATATATTGTGATTTTTATAGGGGGAATTACTTTATCGGGTTGGCTAATTTCCTTCGTAGGCTTTTATATAATGTCAGTAATAATAATAGTAGGACTTCTATTTTATTTAGGGATACGTAATTGGATCAAAATATTCTGCCTATGCAGCAGTTTTTTAATTTTAGCATATCTACTTTTTGAGAAGGGCTTAAAAGTAAGGCTTCCTAGGGGTTTTCTATAATATTTTGAAGGGAGTAAATAACGATATGCTTGATAATTTCGGAGAAGCAATTCATCTTATAATGAATTGGATTAATATACTTGTTATTTTATTTGGTGCGATGTTAGGAACAATTATTGGGGCTATTCCCGGATTAACAGGTGTGATGACTATAGCCTTAGTCCTGCCTCTAACCATGTACATGCCGACATGGTCAGGTATATCACTTATTGTTGCCATTTATTGCAGTTCTAACTATGGTGGAAGTATTTCTGCAATTCTTTTAAGAACTCCGGGAACTCCAGCAGCTGCAGTGACTGTTGAAGATGGTTATGCATTAAACAAGAAAGGTCAAGCGAAAAAAGCACTTCAAGTATCTTTATTTGCATCCTTTAGCGCTGGAATATTAAGTACTATATTACTATTAACGCTATCTCCTTTATTGGCTATTATTGCTTTGAAATTTGGACCTCCAGAATTTACACTACTAATTTTGTTTTCTATGTTAATTATTGGCTCTGTAGCAAAAAAGTCAATTGTGAAAGGCTTAATATCAACTGTATTTGGTGTTCTAATTGGAATTATTGGATTAGACCCAATAACCACTGTTCCTAGGTTTAGTTTTGGGGCAGTTAATATGATGGGTGGTCTTAATTTTATGCCATTGCTAATTGGTTTATTTGCTATTTCTGAATGTTTTTTCCAAATAGAGAGATACATAAAAAATAATACTAGTAAGACAGAGAATTCTAGTATTGCTTTAGAAAGAATAAATCAATCAGAAGAAGGTCTGTCTTTAAGAGATTTAAAAAGCCTTATTGGCGTATGGTTTAGAAGTTCCTTAATAGGTGCTTTCTTAGGAGCGCTACCAGGTATTGGTTCTGCAGTATCTCCTTTTATTGCATATGGCTATGCAAAGAAAAGTTCTAAAGATCCAGACAAATATGGAGAAGGATCTTTAGAAGGTATAACTGCCGCAGAAGCCGCAAATAACGGAGTTACTGGTGCAAATATGATTCCTCTTTTATCACTGGGAATACCGGGAGATGTTGTTGCTGCTATGTTGATGGGAGCACTGATGATACACGGTATAAGGCCTGGTCCACTTTTGTTTCAGAATACACCACAAATTCTTTATGTTTTTGGGATTATATTTTTTTTAGCTAATATATCTTTTTTCATTGTTGGAAGCCTATTTATAAAAGTTATTATGAAATTCGCCCAGTTACCAACAATGATTGTAGTGCCATTTATTTTACCGATTTGTTTAGCGGGTGCTTATGCTTTTAATAGAAATACCTTTGATATTAAAGTAATGTTAATCTTTGGGGTAATAGGATATGTAATGAGAAAACTTGAATTTAGTACGCCATCGTTCTTAATTGCTTTTATTTTGAGTCCAATTTTAGAAGTATCTTTTCGACGAACATTAATATTATCAAGGGGAGGATTATCCATTTTTATTAACAGACCTGTATCTGTAATATTGTTAGCTCTTATTGTTATAGTATTAATTATTTCAATAATAAACACGGTTCGAAATATGAGACAAAGAAAAAAAGAAACGGATACTGTTTAATAGTACTGGTCGAATTGGGTATGTCTCCTATAGAAGCGATAATATTTGAAACTAGCAGAGCAGCAGAGTATTACAAAATGGTAAATTAATAGCAAGCAGTTTGGAAGAAGGCAAATGAGTCAATTACTGATACTTATAAAAAATTCTCTAAATGATAATTAGTGCACTGACAAATAGTATTGGAATGCTTATTAAAGAAGTAATGTTATTAACAAAAAATACCTCTTAATAAAGGTTAAAAATATGTTAAAAAGCATATTCGCATAGAAAACTCGCTCTTTGAAAATAAATAGTAGGAAAAAAAGATTTTAAAAAGCAAATCTTATCTTCACTTTCGGTAAGAAGCAGAACAGTAATATGGGCAATAGTGCAATGATTATAGATAGCCTGTAGCCCTTTGACACTTGGATTTTGCATAAAAAGTTCCAGCAGTCTGGAGAATATTCCTTCCGATCCACTATGTTGGTCATAGACTTTCATAAATTCTGTGCTACCATAGACAATCTACCTACGGATGTCTTTACCAAGAATCTGCATATAGGCAAAACAACCAGTACCCTTGACAAACTGGAGTTATATTTAGAAGCAAAAGGGTGTTCATCTTAAAGTTAGCCAGGAAAATACAGTTTCTGGTCTTGGGAACGGTAAAAATTTTTCCTTTCTCAGATTGCGCTCAATATAGAGCTTAGCTTTCAGATCCTTGAAAGTAAAAGAGAGGCCTTTAGCTGAATTAAGACATGAATCAGTAAAGATTACAAAGATGTAAAGAGAACCCCCTTTTTCTCTATCTAAACTGAGGGATGATGACTTTAGCTATCCGCAATATTGGCTGGTCTGGTTTTTTCTAATATGAGTAATTCAGATAAGGTAACTGAAATAACAAAATTTAGGTAGCTACAAAAGTATCTTATCTCTTTCTGAAAGGATTTGGGGAAATAGACCAAGATACTTGTACTATACAATATTTAATTAATTAATAATTCTGCTATTATGATATTGGAAGAGTTTGTAGTAGGCAAGGTCAGCTACGATACTAGAGCCATTCTATGATGATGAGCTCTTTTTTTGGGATGGACCGCCCTTCTCCAATCTTGGACAGTATCAGAAGGGAAGGGATAAAACCCGTTTCAACTTGGGTTGTCACGATGTAAACTTAGAGAAGGGCGCCCTACGCAAAGTCTCCTAAAATCAGTAGGAGGTTTTTATATTATGTAATGTATTATATCGGGATTGATGTGGCAAAGAAAGCCCTTTTTCTATTTTTGACGATAAATCCAATATGGAATTTGACAACCAGGCAGGCTTAAAACCCTTTTACCGGTATCTGAAAAAGCGATGCCAGACCTTTGATAATCTAGATGCCATCTTTCAAGCAATCGGGATCTATTTGGATCATCTTAGGGAATTCTGTAGCGGGCATTGGATTAAGGCCTATATTATAAATTCCAAGCGGAGCCATAATTTCGCCCGGTCCCTGGGTGTACACTCCAAAACCGACAAGATCGATACCTATACCATCTGAAACTATCCAAAGCTTATTCCCCAGAAGAAGATGCAGGTACCGGCGGTAGTTAAGACATTTTGATTTTTTTAGTGATATTCTTTAGAAAAACAAAGAAGGAGTTTATAATGAAAGATGTAGTTAGAGATTTCATAGAACTTGTCAGTATTAGTTCTTCATCTAGAAATGAAAGATTAATAGCTGATAGAATAAAAAAAATGTTTGATTCTTTAGGAATAGATTACATTGAGGATAATACTGGTAAAAAAGTAAATGGAAACAGTGGAAATTTAATAGGAAAACTTAAAGGGAAAGCAGGAATTGAGCCTATATTATTCTCCGCTCACATGGATAGAGTTGAAAAGGGTGATAATATTAAACCTAAAATAAAAGATGGAAAAATTATTAGCAGCGGAAATACTATTTTAGCAGCTGATGATGTGGCAGGGATAGTAAGTATACTTCATGGAATAAAAATGATAAAAGAAGAAAAAAAAGAACATGGAGATATTGAAATAGTTTTTACTGTATGTGAAGAGTTAGGAGTACAAGGAAGTAAGTATTTAGATTATTCAAATCTTAGATCAAAAATGGGCTTTGTTTTTGACTCGTCGGGAAGATTGGGGCGAATAATAAACTGTGCCGTAGGTAAAAATACTATTGAAATAAAAATATATGGAAAATCTTCTCATGCTGGGAGTGAGCCAGAAAAAGGAATCAATGCTATAATAGGGGCTTCAAAATTTTTAGCTGACATTGAAGAAGGTAGAATTAATGAAATGACTACCTCTAATTTTGGAAAAATACAAGGAGGTAGTGCTACAAATGTAGTTTGCGATTATGTAGAAATATTAGGAGAGATAAGAAGTCATGATGATAAGGAAATAGATAGATATAAAAGATATATTTGCGAAAAAGCAAAAGAAGTAGAAAAAAATAGTAAAGTAAAAATTGATATAAATTTTGCCAAAAATTATGAATCATTTTCTATTAGTAAGAATGAAGAGGTTTGTGAAATTCTACAGAGATCTTTTGAAAAGCTAAACATTAGCCCAAAATTTGAAAAAGGGGGTGGAGGAATGGATGCTAATATATTTAATTCTAATCATATTAAATCAGTTGGTATAGCAACAGGTTATAAAAATAATCATTCAAATGAAGAAGAAATAGTAATAGAAGATTTAATTAAATCAACCGATCTTGTAAAAAGGATTATTCAAACCGTACCAAAATAAAATACAATTAAGGGTAAAACAAAAAAATAATGAAGAAAAAATGTAAAAAATAGATGTACTGTGGAAAGCTTTGTAAAACAAGGGTATCAGAATTTTCTGAAAAGATGTCAAATATATAATATGAGGTGAATAATATGGACTTAAAAGTTAATATTGGCAACTTAACTTTAAAAAATCCTGTGATTTTTGGATCTTGTGGGTATACTCGATCTATGTCAGGCATAAAACAACAAATTTTAAAAGGCTACGGTGCTATAGTAGTTAAAACAGTAACAATTAAACCTTTAGAGGGGGCTCCAAAACCTACTGTTTTCTGGTATGATCCAGATCAAAAAACATTGCTTAGCGGAGCAGAAGCATTAAAAAATCCTGGTATTGATAAAATGATAGAAGCAATCGAGGGAGTAAAAGATATAGCGAAACAGGAAGATTGTAAAATTATAGGTAGTTGTTCAGGAAATACGGTAGAAGAAATAGTATATATGTGTAAGAAATATCAGCAAGTTGGGGTGTCGGCAGTTGAATTGAATATGGGATGTAGATCTACTGGCCCTCATCTGGGAAAAGAATATGAAAGGCTTGGTAAATGGTGGTCTAATGAAATAAATAGGGCCGTACAACTTATCAAAGCTGTAAAACTAGCTATAGATATTCCGGTATGGGCAAAAATATCCTTTAATCAATTAATTAAAAAGGATTTTTTGAGAAACCTTGATGAGCAATCAAAACCTGATGCATATAGTTTTATTGGGGGAGTAATGCCAAATTTAACAATAAATATTGAATCAGGTAAACCTATACTATCTGGGAATTTACATTTACAGATTAGGGAAAAAATTCCTATTTGCCCCACGTCTCATGGGCCTATAAAGTCAAGCACTATATTACATACTGCATATATTAGCAAATTAACTAAAACACCTTTAATATGTGCTGGGGGATTAACTAAGGGTTCAGATATTGTGGAAGCATTAATGGCAGGTGCTCACTCAGCTCAAATTTGTTCAGTGGTATATAAGGAACCAAATTCAGCTCTCAAGATTATTAAGGAGATAAGAGAGATTATGATAAAATACAAATATAAGAATCTTAAGGAAATTCAAGGAATATCACTTAGATATTTACCTGACCCTCCTCTATTAGAAATACCTAGAATAAAATAATTGAACCAATATCTAAAATTGATGATATAAAGATTTATTGCACGCATTGTAATGTCTAATTTAATGTTAATTTCGCATCTGCCAAGATGAGGATTAGAGTAATTTCCCACAAGTGGGGAAAAACTGGGCTTTTAGAGTGAGTTTCATGTCTGTAAAGATCTAGAAGTATAAGTGTTAATAATTGAATATATGATTTTCTCCTAAAGTCTAATTAATTAATACAATATTTTACTTAAGTAATTTACTTTATATGTTTTTTGAAAACTAAATAGCGAAAATAATTTTTGGTAATTCTATACTTAAGTTGCACTTAGATCCTTGAAAAAACTGTTGATAAATCATTATAAAGAGAGCATGAAAAAAATTTCCTCGCTGCGACAGTAAAAAATGGTGGCATCTTTTTACCGGTCAGATCCGGTGCAGCAACTGTGGTCTAACCATAAAAGGTACAAGAAGCCTATGGCAAAAGACCCGGATTTCACCTTACTGGAAAGGAAGGCTAGTAGATTATTTTTCTCTGGGTGTCCCAGCTTATCGTCTAAGATTTCAAGTACCTTACAGTAAACCGACCATTCTTAGATGGTTTAGAACCCTCAGAGAGGTGATCTACCAAGATAGCATCAAAGATCTCAAACCTCTCTCAGGAGAGATCGAGATGGATGAAACCATGTTCGGTGGCAAGAGGCCTGGCAAGCGTGGCTGGGGAGCTACCGGTAAGAATATCGTCTTCGGTATTTATCAGAGAAACGGGAAAGTCCTCACGTTTCCTATCTCTTCCCGAGCTAAAGATACGATGCAACCTTATATTACGCGTTATACTAAAGCTGGAAGCTTATACTATACCGATGACTGGTTTGCTTATGCCTTTCTACCCATCAGAGGAAATCATGTGGTAGTATTAAAGCAAAAGGGTATACCCAAAGGCAGAAATCACATCAATGGCATTGAAGGATTCTGGTCCTTTGCCAAACATTGGCTATACCAATACAGGGGTATTCCCAAGGCTTATTTCCCTCTCTACTTAAAAGAGATAGAGTGGAGATTCAATCACCGAACGGTAGGGGGAGTAACCGAAACGTTAGTAGCGATTGTAGCACCTGCCGATGCTACCAACCAAAGCGTAACTTGGTCTTCCAGTATTCCAGCAGTGGTAACCGTAGCTAATGGAGTAGTAACACCATTAACCGCAGGTACAACTACTATTATAGTAGCAACAGTAGATGGAGGCTTGATTGCAACCTGCACAGTGACAGTCAACCCGGCAACAGTAGCAGTAGGCGATAGTTATAGTGGCAGCATAGTAGCCTATATCTTCCAAAGCGGAGACCCCAGTTATAATGCAAGTGTACAACATGGATTGATTGCTGCTACAGCTGACCAGAGTACAGGGATACAATGGTACAACGGAAGTTACACAACCACCTGGAGCAACAGGAACAGCACTAGGCACAGGGGTAGCCAATACAACTACAATTATCACATCACAGGGTGCAACTGCTACCAATTATGCGGCAGGTCTAGCAAGAGCTTATAGTGGTGGCGGCTATACCGACTGGTTTTTGCCTTCAAAAGATGAACTGAATAAACTGTACCTTAATCGAGTTGCAATTGGTGGTTTTGAGTCCGTCAGCTATTGGAGCTCGTCTGAGTACGATGCATTCGTCGCGTGGTACCAGAACTTCGACACTGGCACCCAGAGCTACTACTATAAGTACAGCAGCTTACGGGTTCGAGCTGTCCGGGTTTTTAACTATTTAACTATTAAGAAGGGTGCAGGGGGGTGCAAGCCCCCTGCCAGAGAATTTTTTATGATGGTTCTTCACTATGATTTGCTAGTCTTCAAGTGATATGTCAGGGGATGGTGGAACCAACTCAATAATCCGGTAAATTAAAAGTTACACAGTCCAATTTATTATCTTTTAATTTTTAACAAATCCCAATTACTTCTTCTAACTTCCGATACACTTTTTCAGTCTCCTCACTCATACAAAAAGTTCGAAAATCGTTTTGTTGGGGGAGTTGACAATTCCAAGCCCTTTGGCTCTTTGCTGAAGGGCTTTTATTTTTTAATAAATTATTTTCCAGAAAAAGAAGGATTTTTAATCTAAAGAGTCGAATATAAAAATGGTATTAATTGTGGAAATCTCACTTGATTGCTTTTCTTTTTTATAAATTGAATAGAGCCTGAAACAATTGTTAATCAGATATTTTAATTATTTAGTTCAATTTAGTTAGAATAATATTTTAAAAGGGGTGGGTAAATGTTGTTTAGTCAATTGAAGGAAGAAGAAAAAAGAAGTATATGTAAAAAAGAGATTGAAAATTTGGAAAATTGGTTAAGGCGTTTAGCCCATGAATTATTAAACAAGGAATATGGAAATAATTATCTAGAACATAAAGGTGAGAATAAAAATTATTTAATAAACAGAAAAATTATGCAAGAAGTAAATAACCGAATTAGAAAAGAAACAGAAAGATTTCCAAGAAGTATAGATGCATTTTTCTTATCTGATTTGATATATATAATTTGCAGAGACGATCTCTATAATAAATTCTTTAAGGATCCATTATCTAAAGCTTTCCCCGATGGGAATAACGAAGCACGAACTTATCTCGAACGCTTAGTAGATCCTAGAAATGCTCTTTCTCATGCACATCCAATTTCCAATAGACAAGCCGAACAAATTATATGTTATTGTCATGATATTATTGATTCTATAAAGGAGTATTATTTTAAAATGGGTAAAGAATGTGAATATAATGTTCCAAGAATAATTAAGGTTACTGATTCTTTCGGTAATACAATTCACTTAAATGAACTAGAGAAATTAACCCAAAACGGTTGGCGATTAGACAACGATTGTAAAAATTATCTACAACCTGGAGATACATTAGGAATAGAAATTGAAATTGATCCAACTTTCGATACTTCTTCATATAGTATTGAATGGGATATCAATAGCATTTTCCCTGCTATTGAATATAAAAATAAGACAAAAATATCTATTGAAATAAAAGAAATGAATGTAGGGATAATTTTTCGCGTAAGGTGTAAAATAA
>SDBT01009973.1_pt1 | contig 15375 bp, 29 predicted proteins | sample 2277101 | NCBI WGS metagenome assembly SDBT01 (sample SAMN10404973, study PRJNA504765) | marine sediment metagenome | isolation source: marine sediment core GS10_PC15, 103 cmbsf | place: Arctic Ocean: Southern Knipovich Ridge | collected 2010 | reverse complement strand
GATCGGCTACTGACGGGCAGGTTGCAAACTATGGACTGCGTCAGACTGGCAGTGCAAGGAATACTTTCTTTGGCCCGTGGGTTTTGAAGTCAAATTTTCCACCAGGAGCAACAGGTGGAGTTACCTACGTTTTATCCGCCGATGGCCCAGTACTCGTAACGGAACAATTTCAATTATTATTCGGTGGAACTGTTAATGGCAATGATACATCACAGAATTCTATCCGTTGGTCAAATACCACAGGTATCCTACAGTTTGATTCAATCAATAATACAAACAACCAAGACTTCCTGTTGGATATGGAGAGCCAGTCTGACGCAGTGAGGTTTGACTCTACGACTACGGACAACCTTGAAGTGGAGATGGTATTCCATACTAACAAGGGAGTTGCTAGGCAGGTCAATACGTTCACGACCACTCAGACTCTGACTGACCAACACCACATGGTGTTTGGGAATCATGCGTCAACCCCATTCACTATCACTCTACCTGCTGTGTCTGGGATCTCTGGTAGAGAATACAATATAAAGAATATCAACTCAGCTCAGGTAACAGTGGATGGCAATGCTTCAGAGACAATTGACGGAGAATTAAATATAGTTTTACTTGAGGATGAATCGATTACTATAATCACAGACGGAAGCGAGTGGATGATAATATGACATTCTTACGAAGCACTAGGATAGAAGCAGCAATTGATGCAGGTAAGAAGTTTTCAGCAGGGTTTACCTTTGTGGATGTAGGGACTGGAACCACAGTTGAGTTACTGGTAGTCACTCCTGCGTCACCTTCGGTGAGGATGAAAGGGATCATAACAATTACTGTTGGACCTGGAGAGGTTTTCTTATTTGAGGATGCTACTGTAACTGGTGCTGGTACTGGATTGACTGAGCTTGATGCGAATAGACAGACTGCTAATACATCTGTTGCTACTGTAGCGCACACACCCACGACTTCAGATGATGGAAATCAAATAGGTGCTGGTCTACTTACTGGTACTTCTGATAATAGATTAGCGTTTGGTGACACGATAGACAGTGATGACTTCACAGTTCTTAAGGTGTCAGAGGATTATTTAATCAGGGTTTTAAATGACTCTGGCAGTAATTCTGATATAAGAATATCGTTGACCTGGACTGAGGGGGCATAGATGGCATCTGAAAAGGTAGCTAATATAAATGAATTAAGTTTTAGTGAGTTCACCTATTCACAGGTATCAGTTGACTCCACCACACAGGGAGCATTGTTCACTGGTAATGCAGAGTCAGCAGAGATCTGGGTGGTGACTAATCCCAGTACAAACAAAGGACTCTTTGCAAAGCCAGACGATAACACTAACAATAAACGTGGGATACTTATCCCCCCTAGAACAAGTAGGACACTAATAATTAGAACCTCAGTAATAGTTTATGGAATAATGGACGGTGGTGGATCAGTAGCGATAGAAATATTGAGGGTATTCTAATGGCATTAGTAGTAAAGAAAACTAAAACATTGAACCTGGCTACACTCAATGCTGTCACTGACTTCCCAGATGATTTCGCTGAATGCACTACGTTCACAGTTGAGGCTCGCATGGCTTCAGGTAGCTTTGGAACTGCTGTGCTTTCCTTTGAGTGTTCAAACGTGGGAACTATTTATGTACCAATAACCAAGAGAGACTTGGCTACTGCTGTTACGTTTACTGCGGCAGGATTCTTTGGAGACATTGAACCTTTTGCAGCAGAGCTTTGTAGGATAAGAGTGAGTACATCAGACGGTGCTGCTGGTACAGTCAGTATTAAAATAGTAGGAAAGGGATAGGCATGGCACTAGATGACACACAAGTAAAAGAAGTAGAGAACTTTCTTCAAAAGAAGTTACGCCACTGTGATCCCGAGAAACTGGGTAACAATTTAGGCCAGTGCATTTGGGATTGCATGGTTGTAGAATTAAAGTCAGGGCTAATCAGTGTTGACCTCCCAGCTATGAAAACTTATGTAGATGCAGAGGTGGTTATAGAGAGAACGAAGACAGCAGCAGCCTTAGCCTCCCAGCTCAATGGTGATACGGAACTTCAAACCCAGGTTGATACACTTACAGGTAGAGAGCCCAAGAGAGGATGATGCCAGCTTGGTTGTTCCTACTGCCACTGGATCAGATTAAAAACATAGCTGATCTATACAAGGTGGACGTTAAATTAGTCACCGCTATAGTGATGGTTGAATCCTCTGGCCAGACATGTGCTACCAGATACGAGCCGAAGTATAAATATACCCATGATACATTTGTATTTGCCGACAACATTAATGTGACGCAGATGACAGAGGAGATGCATCAGAAGACCTCATGGGGATTGATGCAGGTGATGGGTGGACTGGCCAGGGAGCTGGGACATCATGGTCACTTGACAGAGCTGTGTGACCCAGTGATAGGACTAAACTATGGAACAAAACATATCAAAAATTTGCAAGAGCAGTACTACACGAAAGAGGACGTCGTCTCAGCGTACAACCAAGGCAGTCCCAGGAAAACCAAAGGTGGTCTCTATAAAAACGAACGTTACGTCGATAAAGTTATGCGCCTTTATCGTGAGCTGGACACCATACACTATACAGATTGAGCTACCCGGGCTTCCCAAATTAATGAACTCAGCTGGGTCAAACTGGCGTCAGATAAATAGAGAACGATCCGAGTGGAAAGAAAAGATCAGATTATTGACACTCTCTCTGAGGCCATCAGCGCCTCTCTCCGTAGCGTCAGTGTATGTGCTACGTGCTAGTTCAGTGAGGCCAGATTATGATGGCCTTGTGTCAGGAGCCAAGGCTCTGATAGACGGCCTGGTGTGTGCTGGTATCCTAGAGGATGACTCAATGGATCACATTGGCATACCAGATTTTGAGTGGGTGAAGGCGAAGCCCCGGGAGGGCTGGGTAAGATTACGAGTAACTGCGATCACGAAAGAATCTGCTGTTGCTTAGAGTATTTTCTATAAGTTCCCATCCATGCAATTCCAAGAGGCTAAGAAATTCACGGTGGCTTCTGAGAAAGGACACCCTTCCACGGTGCCATTCGGCATGACAAACTCGACACATTGGGAAGACATTCCAGTCGTAATCAGAACCACCTGACCCAACCGATTTGATATGACTAGGATCGTTGGGAGGTGGGTGGTCGCACACGATACATCTTTGCTGTCGTTTTGTTTCAAGCAACAGGGCATCTTTTTTTCTCCTTCTCTTCGGAAGCAACATGGAGAAATTATACCACGGACAGCCGGATACCCAAGAGATACCCGGCCAGACTAAATTACTCTGTTGTAACGTACTCTAGAAACAGATGCATTTTACCAGCAGTGATAGCCTCAACTGCAATGGTAAATAATATTGGTCTTGCTGCAGTGGTCTTTACCGTTGTAGTGGAGATGACCCCTGTTTGGATACAAGCCAAAGGAAAGTTAGGGCTCAAAGCATCCCAAGCAGTAGCATTAGTGATTGTCTCAGCTGCAAATATACCAGCTGCATCGTCTGCATGTCCCAGTGAAACCGAGGCAATGTCTGAAGTAGGTGAAGTGAATGTAGTGATCACTTCATAGTATGACTTGGTGATGTAAGAGTTATTGGGTAGTGAGAAGACCACTCCATCTGAGTCGAGCATGCTGATAGCACTGACTGCTCCACCATCAACAGCAAAGTCCCAAACTAGGTGAGCTGTCTTGGTTCCGTTTAGTTTATTGATGGATGCAATTCCGGCTGTGTTCGTAACAACTGTTGCATTTTCAGTGGTATCGTTATCCTCCAGCGATTGAAGTCTCGCATCCTCGGCTGGGTTATATGGGCTTTGTGTCATTTAATTTGTCTCCTTGTTAAAAATTGTAACACGATTCATCTACTTCAACGTGATGAAAGGTGTAGCTCCACCTTGTACCTGAGGCAGTGCTCCATTCCATCTCTTTACTCTCTCGTATTTAACCAGCGTTGGTGTCAACGACTGACTCACGAGACGGTTGGCTTTGGCTTCTGCTGTTGCCTTGGTCAAGATAGCCTTTGCTTTACCCACTGCAACGGCTACTAATTTAGCAGCTTCTGCCCGGGCTTCAGCTACTTCGTTCTCTCTTTGCTGTGCTCTTTGAGTGGCCTCAATTTTAAGGTTCAATGCATTGATGACAGTCTTAGGTAAACGAAAGGATCCAACCAGGTAGATCTTCTCAATGATAATACCTTCTGGTCCTACCTGTGCAACAACAGCTTTTTGAACTGCGGCCAGCAAGGCAGCTTTCCCAGCTCCATAAACTGATGCGACAGGCAACGTGCTGGCTGCTGTATTAAGAGCATCCCTCACATGGTTGCGAAGGAAGATGTCTGTGATCTCTTCAACTCCTTTGCGATATCTCTGGAAGATAGCTGTAGCTTGAGTGGGATCAATTCTATAAGTGATGCCAATGTCAGCTCCAACTTCCATTCCTTCCATCGTTTGGAAAGTAAATGATTCATCGTTCTCCGAACCTTCCCGGCTATCTGATGTCCAGACATAGTTTTGTTTGAAGGTAGGGAATAAAAATAACTCTTCATTCATTCCGATCCAGTAGCGTCCGACAGATAGTTCTTCTGTGTCCACTCCCTTTTCTCCGCCAAGTAAAAAGACTTTGACTCCAACGTGTCCAGCTGGGACTTTAGAACATCCAACCATCGCAAGCGACAGTATTAAAAATGGTATTAGTTTCATTGATTGTACCTCCAAGTTATTAGGATTGCAGAAATTACAAGCCATAGTGAGCCTAACCCAATCAGAACATTGACAGTATTGTCAGAGCTGATCATGAAAGGTAAAAAGTATCCGATAAAAAATATTACAAGTGGAACAGCTATTAATCCGAGAAATAAATTAGCCATCAGTACCTACCCGAGTTTGGTATAGGGTTTTGCATAACTTCAATTTCTCTACGTCTAGCACCTCTGTTGATTTAAGATCAAGTGCTTTTTTAATTTCTTTTAATTCAGCCCACATCACCCTATAGGCCGTAGTCCACGGGCAAACATGTCCTCTCTTGGGAAGGACTTTGACTTGAGGTGACCACACGTATTCGGGTTTTACCTGATCCGTCATCTGGCGGGATTTAACTTTTCTGGTTTTACATGGCTCGGTGCATGGTCACATAGGGACATAAATTGCTTATGATCGAAGCACCAGGTCTTGGTTGTACTATCGAAGTTTTGCCACTCACTGTCTCTGGGTTTGATCTTATGGCCGTGATAACCACCGCAGCTTTTACATCTCATTTGCATGAGCCAAATTACATGACTGCAATTGTTACAGTGCAGTGTTTCTCTTCCATCCCAGATAGAGGGTCTGTGCTCCTTCGTTTCAGTATTCGTTTCACCTTCCAGGGCATCACGGAGTCTTTTGTCATTCTCTTCCATGACTTTCCAGATTCTCTTTATTCTACTGTCATCCATTCCTCCACTCCTATCTGGTACCAGACGTAGACACCCAGCACTATTCCCACGGCCTCAAAGAACCAGTCAATCGGTGGATCATACCAACGTGAGCATGGCCATTGTGAGTATTCTCTGAACACTATCCAGAAGGTAGTCAGCAGGGTTGCATAGATAATATTGTGATCACTCTTGGCAAATGCCCATGCAAAGAAGCATACGGACACGACTCCCATTACTATATGAAGTGGTTGATCTATTAATTGTTTAATTATCTCTTGTTTGACTGTTCTATTACTCATTTGTTTCACCTTTCGTTTCATTATTGGTTTCATCTGGAATGATGGATTCAATAAGAGAATGTAATCGCCTCAGGTGCTGCTGGAGGTACGCCTCTGATGCTGTCTCTGCAATAAACCACAGTCCCTCATCCTCAGCTTGTTTATTTACAAGCTCTCTAATTTTATCCACATCAAGTCTCCTTCGTTTCATCATTCGTTTCATATTCTAGACGCAAGTGCCTTTACCCCCTCCTACCTGAAGTCTTCCTCCGACTCTTTACCTTTACCCATGTTGCAAGCCTCACAAAGAACCTGAAGGTTACTTAAAGAGAAGGCTAACTCAGGGTGTTTCATCTTAGGCTTGATGTGATCCACATGCAGCACAACATCAGGCGGTTTAGCACCACACATCTGACACTGACGACCATGCTTAATCAACGCCCTGTATCTCAGCTCTCTCCATCTTCTTGAGAGGTACCACTTAGACCCAGCCTTCTTCATTACCTTTCTAGCTACCTTGAGTACCACTTCTTCCTTGGCATCTAACCCTAGTTCTTTTCTCTCCACCTCAGTGAATGACAGGTACCTTGAAGCATTGCATTGTGGGCATAAGGATCTCTTGTGGATAGCTCCATTACTATACCGAACATAGCTGATAGCACTACCCTTGTGGTTGCATCTCATTCGCCTTTGTTTCTTTGTTCTACTTACTTTTACTAAATCTTCTACTTGCATGACTCACCTTGTTTTTATTGTTGCAGATAAGACTACCCCCTTTCTTCACCACCAGCACGAGAAGCAAGAGGGGAGCCAACTGATCTATTAAAGAACTAACCAAACATACAAGCAATCACTCTAGCTACCAGAAGGAACTAGTTTGTGCGTGCTTTATTCAATCAAACTTAAAAAGAAGAACCGACACCTGACCTCATCCTTGAAGTAGGGGCTGTATCCACTTGTATATTTGTTCATAGTTCTATTGTTCATCGGGTGATGATATCGTTTCCACTGTGCATGGGTGCGAGTTAAGTTTATGCGACAGTTCTGACATCCTCCATCTCCCAATGGCTTATGGTGTTTTTTAAGTGTTCCCCACCAAGACCACTAATCAAACTTTTCCCTCCTCAAGTTGGGAACTGAACTGACAAGCAGTACGTATTCCAGTGGCCCCAACGCCTTGGGGTAACCCACCAGACCATGACTTGTCAGCTCAGTACGAGACTTGAAGTTTATCCTTCGTCTGTGTTTGCTGCTTTCAATCTGATCTTCTGCATAGACAGGCAAGGAAAGCAATGCAAGTGCAAACCTTTACTACCCCTCCACCTATGCAAGCAATCTCTACAGATTGGTGCAGCTCGGTCCTGCTCCTGATGGCCTAGACAATCATGATCAGATGAGCACTTCATATCATGCTCACTCTGCATCTTTGCTGTCCAACCTTCAGTCACTGCCGATCGGTCCTGCTCCATTGTTATTCTATTAAAACCAACTGGTTCTAATGGAACTTCCATTCCATAAGGCTTCGCCGATCGGTCCTGGTCCCAGCACTCACCTTCACAAGTATTTAAATAATGACATTCAGTGTGGTGACTGTCTGGTATCTGCGCCGCTTGGGTAGTTTCCCCTGACCCTGTGTCTAAGACAGACTCATGTATCTCATCTGATAAATGCTTCAGCATCATTGATATTGATATTAGTCTAGTCTTATCCACTACAGATCCTCCCATTCACACAGCCCTTTGTAGCTGTGTTAGCTTGGCACGCAGTGCGTCCCGTTTATTTATGTATTTCTACACAAAAATACCGTGTTTATAGAGCTACGGTAAATCCTCTTAATTCATATTTTGCTTGATAAGTGCGTCGCGGTATGCGACAAACGACACTTATCGAGCGGTGATCCCATTCACACAGTACTTTAATCCCGGCCTCTGACGAAAGTCAAGCCGGGGTTTTCAATTCTACTTTACCAGCCAACGTGGAAGCGGAAGACCACCCTTTTTCACACCCCATAGAAGCTTTTTAGCCTGTGTGAGTGTCTTGCACTTCTCCAGGAGATCAACCAATCCCAGGCTGACTGCCTTGCCGTACTGCATCTTCTTGTAATTTGCTAGGTCTCTAAACACTATGATATCCTCTCGTTAAGGGTAAAGGCGGCGTCATACAAATGGATCGCGTCGATAGGCCAAGGAAGGCATCCTTTATCCGGTCACTCCTTTTACCAACTTCAATGCCATCGGGTTTACCTCATCTCCTTGGGAATCTTCAAGGGCTTTCTCGATTTCTCTCCTGGCATGAGCTTTCTTCTCTTTCTGAACCTGACCAGCCCCTATATTAATAAAGTATTCCATCTTCTCTGGATTAAACACCCGGGATAACCTGACATACTTAGATGGATTGAAATCACGATTCCCCTCTTCATACCTGGCACCAATCAAGGCAAGCTCAACAGCGGCCAAGCCATCGCGTCTGAGAGCCTGTTTAATAGCCACCAGGTCTCTATTTAGAATAAGTCTTTCTTTTTTATGATGACGCAAACACTCAGCCCAGAAGTGAGCACAGCGATCAATCTCAGTGGAGTCGGCAGAGCCGATAGGCTTCCTTAAGGATTGGATCTTTTGCAGTACTAAAAAAGTACTCTTCTTCTTCACGGGAACTGCAATATCGAAGGTCTTCATGACGTCGTTTATCGCGCGGTTGTAAATCTTTTTTTCTTCTTCCGTCAATTGACACCTCTATGGTTTTATCTCGTTCTTTGTGGCGTTTCCATCTGGCATCATCTGGTTTTTTACCAGGCATCAACCAGAGGAACGAGACACCATCATACCAGGCCCAGAGTCGTTGTTTCATCTTAAAAGTTGTCAAGCGCAAACTTTGTCACTGGACCTTCAAGTAGCTCGACTAATTTTTCTTTTTCCAATTCTTCAATCCCCCATGCAAAGCCTATCGCATGACAAAGCTCATGAACAACCGTTGCTAAAATGTCGCTCTTAGTCTGACCGATCAACACAGACATGACTTGCGTCGAAGGATCACAAAGACCTAAAAGATCCCCATCTAATTTCCTGACAAACTTTAGAGTCCAATACTCGTTATTGATAATCCACTCACGTTTGTATTTTCTCCATGATGGCGGCTTCATTTTATGAATGGCACAGGTATTAACTGCTTCCCGTCAATGATCACACCACATCCAAGCGGCATTCCTTTGGCGTATTGTCTGGAATACTTCATTCCATATCCCAAACGTGCGTCATTGAGATTGATCGTCATTGCACCAACGCACATACCAGCGATAATCTTCCCACCTTTATTGAAATACTCCACTCCTAAGACTGGGTGATGACCAATTACGCAGGACATGCCCATGCATTCAACAGCTTTGGCATGCGGCCTCATTCCACCCCACCTGTGGCCATGAGAATAGAGCACACCGTCTATTTTCCACTCCCACTGCCATCGCCATGTCTTTGGGGCTTCAAGACACTCACGAACGCTTTTCATCATGAATGCAGGGATCATTGCTGACTCCGCTGCTTTGGTCATGCGCTCCAGGACATGATTAGAATGACACACGCGAACGAACGGGAAGGATTTATAGAGCTGATGCATGAATTCCAGAGCCATCTCATGCTGTTCAATGGCAGAGTGTGGATCATTTATAGATAGGTATTTAAGGAATTTATTATCGACTTCATCTCCGATGTGGATGACTGAATCACATTTGTATTTGTCGTAAGTGTCTTCCAGGAAGTGAAGAGTATCAGGATGTTGGAACGGAGCCTGGGTGTCACTTATGCACAACACTCTTGCCATGAGAATATTATACATGCCCGGGCAATATGATCAAATCAGGGGATTAAAGGAACTGACAAGCGATGCCCCTACCCCTGTTAACCGGAGTGGCGGGGTATTTTATGGGAGGACTTGTACCGGTGTTCGCCCTGCACACCACTTGCCAACTCCTCTAATCCACCAATTTCCTTTTATAATCAGGCAGGTATCTGGGCATATATTTGTCTTCATCCCACTCGGGATACCCGTAGTTATGAAGCCTTCCCCATGAACAGCGGCATTTAAATGCAGAGTTCCCACCATTCTCCGTGTCAAGAGCTACCAGCTTCCCGAGATATCCGCACCACAAGCAACGATCATTCATTAAATCAAATAATCCAATATTCCAAATATGAGTCCACTGATAATGCCGTGTATTACAACGTATAGGTGTTTATTCATTAGTTCTCCCTTTACAAGTCTTTACAAATTTGTAGCTAAATAGTGGGAATGATTAATGTACTATTACTAGTAGTAAATGGTAGTTCATTTCCCCCTCCACTTATCTAAGACCACTCTGGCGAACGACTGGGCTGCCTGAATATCGTTTTCTTCAAAAACCTCTATGTTTCTGAGTGTTGTCTCAGCCAGATCCAAAGCTTCCTCATACTCAATGAGTTGCTGCTTCTGCTGCTTGATCCAGTAATTACCGTCTGCAATTTCTTCTTTTAGGTGCTCATACTCTGCTAGTTGGGATTCAGCTCGTTCCAAATCTCTTTTAAGTTGCTGTCTTGAGTCCAGAGATAAAAGCTTATCTAACTTCTCGTTTATTTCATTTATTATCATCCATCACTCCCCCTCATCATTCGTTTCATATTTCTCCTTTGCCGCTATCCACTTCTCAGCTTTCTCAAGCCACTTTATAACTTTACGAACTTCCTTTGAAGAATATATAGAGGGGCAATCTAGAATGACGCAATAGCATCCACCACCCATGTCATCAGGATCTTCTGAACGACACTCAAGCACACCTTCCCAAACGTTTTTAATTGGTGGTTTTCTCACCCCTCCCCCTTATCATTCGTTTCATATTTCTTCAGCACATACTTGGCTAGGTCTGCTCCTTCACCATCACCGCACCATACAATTTGATCGTCAGACCTATCAGTTTCACACCAATTCTTTTCCCACTTGTACTTCTCCAAAGCCTCCTCGTACTCAGTGAGTTGCTTTTTGAGGTCTTTACATATTCCAGACCAAACCTTGTCTGAATCTTGATGAAACTTTAATAACGCACTATACTTTTCGTCTGGTGTTCTAGTCATTTCTTTTCCTTGCACCTAACGCAGTAGTCGGTTCTTATTATTTCATTTATGCCTACTGGGAACCAATACTTATGCCCAAACATCCAACAAATAATACGTTTCATTTCTTTCTCCATTTATCTCTGACTGCTTTGAGCCTGTAATCAACGGTTTCTTTTGCGTTCTCTGCCATTAATTTTCTCTTACTTTCCTTTATCCCCATCCAAGCAGTTATCTCCATCACTTCCCAGTAAGCATCATTCCCTGATTCTTTCATTGCCTCCTCATACTCGGTGAGTTGCTGTTTGAGGGAGGTGATCGTTTCTGTGTGTTTTTTTAAATGAACGACCATTCCTTTATTGTCTGTATCCAGATATTCAATCATCTCTTTTGACTTCTCATTCTCAGGCAACAATATGGATTTGCAGAGGTTGAAGCCTTCTCTTTTGTATGAATTAAAAAGACTATCACGTCTGTCGGTATCGTCACAAAATGGACCTTTATTATGCGGTGGAAACGCTTTATCCCTAGCTAGGTCTAGTTCCTTCTCAGTGGTCATTCGTTATCCTTTTTAATCATTAAACTAACTAAAATAAGTTGAAGTACAAAAATAATAGATAATAAAACTGTCGGTAGCCAAATCATTTCTTCCTCCACTTATCTCTGACTGCTATTAATTCAGCACAATTCTTAGTCCCATAGTCATGTTGTTTTCTCATCGCCTCCTCATACTCAGTGAGTTGCTGTTTGAGGGAGGTGACCTTATCCTGATATTCAAACTTCACTTCTCTGTTTTTATCTGACGCTATTTTCCATGCCTCCATTGCTTCTTGAGTGAGTTTTAATTTAGGCAACAATATGGATTTGCAGAGGTTGAAGCCATGTTTAACGTGTCTTTTATCTCTCTCATAATTTGACTCAGACTCTCTTGCCCATCTATCATTAACACAGTATTCTGTTGCCCCCTCTTTACAAGCCTTATCGAGTTCCTTCTCGGTGGTCATTTTCCGAAGTCACCTTTGAGCCAGGTACCATCAGCATGTTTGTGATTATAGTACTCTTCAAGTACTTCACCAACACCATCAGGGTACTCCATGCTGACGTTGTATTCCCACTCATTGAATGGTTCCTCTAGACTCTTAATCTTCCCTAAGATGATCCGCAACATCCAGACAAACACTATTCCATCTTGTTCCAGACTGAATTTAAGAATGTCTCCCTTAACCCACCTCAAGTGAGTGCAGGATAGACTCTCACCAACTACCTTCTTATGCATGGCTATCATACTTGGGAATCTCCCAAGCCAGGGATGCATGTGTTTTCTAAATATCTTTTTAGCTTTGAATTCATCAGGATCGACTGTATCGAACCAATAAGGGATAGGTGCCTCCCTACCCCTCGCTAAGATACGCCGACTTATCGAGTGATCACAGTAATGAGATATTACGGCAAGCCCACGATAGTCATCATGTGACTGCTGTACATTATTATTAGGTGCTCGTCTGAATAACCCGGGTCGTATTTCACAGCGTTTTACGATTTCAACGATTTCAGTACAAGCCAATGTGTCCAATTTACCAGCCAGATGCAATGCCCTGACAAACTGAGCAGTAAACCTTAACCCATTGTCTGAGGTATTACCCTCTGGTTGCACAAGCCCGAACCGATCCGTAAATTTAGCATAATCAGCATTGATCGTCGCCATTGGCATCTCCATATATATCTATATCCTTTCTGAATTTTCGTTTAAGCACAGATTCTGGTACTTCATGAAATTTAAGTATGACATGAGGAGTCCAGTCAAGGCTTCCACATTTTGGACAAGCATTGAGATCAAGCCTGACCATGTCGATGATTTCTAGATCACATTTTTTACAAGTCGATTGATAAAAATTTGGAAGGTCATCCAATTTATTTTCCCCCTTAATTGTGGGGGCCAGCGTAATGCCAGCCCCCTGTGTAAAACTAAACGAACAAGGATTTGAACTGTTTCTTCAAGGCCTTCCTAAAAAGACTTTGAACGCTCGATCCAGTGTCTCTTTCCAATCTTGCCACAGCTCTACGTTTAAGTATCAGCTCGACTTTAATCGATTTGACATTACTCGCAGCAGCAATAGCTTTTTTGACAGGCACTCGTTTCCGTTTGATGTTGGTCACCATAGCTATAATCTGAGCTTTGGAAGCACCATCGGCAGCAGCCTGCATCAACTGCTCAGCCTGTGCTCTCCTGGGCCTAGATTGAGCTATTGTGTGAGCTGTCGAGTAGTTTACCAGACCTTTTTTGGTCTTTGTCCTGGTACCATCTGTAATTACTCTGCCTCTCCATCCCTTGGGAATAGATTTCCAAAGATCAATACAGCTAACGACTCGGTTTTCTTTCACACCAACATTGGCTGCAATCTCACCAGCACTGAGGCCAAGCTTTTGCAATTCAATATAAGCATGCCCTTCCTCCTGAAGAGAAGGAGCATTCCGAATAACGTTCTCAGCAATGTTATTAGCTTGTTTTTGAACCTTACTCAGATCATGGCGAACAATTGCTGGGATTTCCTTTAGCTTGAGCTTTTTATAAGCAGCCAAACGACGATGCCCAGACAGCAAATGAAAACCATTCCCATTCGGTGCCACATTAACGGGATTTATCAGCCCATTTTGTCTAATAGAGAGCATTAGATCAGCAACGTCGCTCTCCCCTCGTTGGCGTGAACAGTTATTCACGACTTTGATTTTAGATACAGCTATGTTTTGCATTCTATTTATTCCTTTGTACATTAGAACGGTGACGCTCAAGATCATTCACCATCCAGGTTTTTACTAATTCGTAGGCCCGTTCTTTTGCTTTATCTACCGTTTCATCAGGCCCCACATCGGTAGAGAATGAGTAATGTATGTCTCTTGATTCATAATTACCCAGGTTAACTTTCTGTCCCAGAGATACTGAGATCCTGTCATTTGTATCCATTACCAGCCATCCGGACTGGCATTAGACGCAGGAGCAGCTTCCCCTTTTGAATAGGGAGGTCCCCATTCTTTAGGATAAAGCCCACTACCGTCTTGTCTCTGGCCCAATGCCAGCGCCCATCCGCAGGATTTACAAGTCACTTCATAATAATGACAAGGCTTGCCTGCCTTTGATTTTGTCAGCCTGTGATTGGGTTTTAATTTAACACTCTCACAGTTTTGACACTGCTCGGGCAATACCTCTGCTAATGCGGAAGTCTTTTCAAAGACCTCCTCCATACTACTGACCTCATCACTCAATGTGATAGGCGTTTCTCCTACTTTTAATACTATTTGGAATCGCATGATTCCTCCTTTCTATTCTAAGCCATCCCCGAACGCATATCCGGGGCTGAAATAAGTCTGAGATTCAGTCGATGGACCTGGCCAGATACCTGTCTTCAAACACTGCGCATATTCAGGCAACAATGGATAATACTTTTTAGCAGCCAATTCCAATGATGATGGATCCATCTTCCCCCATGAGATAGTGAACGGGGCTTGATCTTCGGCATAGACATGCCAAGTAGTGAATTTCTTACCAGTGATATTAAATAATACCCTCTCATAGAAATCAGCCTGCCAAGGGTATTTCAAGTCATGCATCATTTTCTGTTGTGCATGAGGAGTCATTCTCCTGCCTTTGGTTTTGAAATCAGTCACAATGCATGTATTTATGTCAAAATTGTCTGGTCTGATCTTCTCCCAGAAACCGAGGTCAGGATTTTCACAATACCCACTCATTTCCTTCTCACCTGTATTGAGTAAGTCATAAGCGAATTTATTCCTTGGCTGATTAAGAGCATCCACAATACCCATGACACGATCATAGGCATCCTGAGTGATCAGCTGGGTTTCTCCAAGGGCAACGGCTTCTTTTTGACGGGCATATTCAGCTGCATCATTCTTTTTCAATACCTTGACCATATACTCAGCCTTAAAAGCAGGCAGAGACTCAATCGCTCGGTGAGCAGCTGTACCAAAATTAAACTCAGGCTTGGTTTTCCGGGTGATATACTCACGGAAGTGAGACCAGGAACCTCCATCTTCTTCATAGGCCTGCATAAGCGCATGAATAGACAAGGCTTCATCCATTCTATACTCAGCCATTGATTTTTTAACGAATCCTTTTTGCATTATTATCTCCTTTTAAGTGAGCCATAACCCATACGCCATGGCTCGTTTCATCCCTGCCTCTGTATATGGCAGTCTGAGTGGGCAGAGCCGCACCCTACCTCGGAAGGATTAACCAGAAGGTCGATCTTTAAGATAGGGTACAGGAACCTCACTAAAGCATGAGCCGCACATAGGACCTTCTAATGTGTCAGCACATGGCAGTTCAACATTATGGCAAAACGCACAGTCGTCGTTAAACCACTCATATTTATCAGGCCAGCCCATTATTTCTTTGCTGTATCCAGTGATACTCTAATTTTGAGATTCTTGTCTTTTGACTCAATCACGAAAGATTCAGTACACTCATAATTATAGGCATCATCTTTGTTTAGAGTTTTCAGAATATAAGTATCAGAATTAACCACAGCGACTATTTTAGATAGAATCTCTGTGATCTTATGGTTATCTGTTTTTACAAACGGTGTGTAT
>SDBT01009972.1_pt1 | contig 15376 bp, 12 predicted proteins | sample 2277101 | NCBI WGS metagenome assembly SDBT01 (sample SAMN10404973, study PRJNA504765) | marine sediment metagenome | isolation source: marine sediment core GS10_PC15, 103 cmbsf | place: Arctic Ocean: Southern Knipovich Ridge | collected 2010 | reverse complement strand
CACCTGTCCTGCTGCTACTGGCGTGTAGTAGATCAACAACTGCCACTTATTCGGATCGTGTATCTCAGCCGCTTCTTTGGAAAAGAAATTGACGAAACTGCTGATATGACTTGCATCTTGATTGAAACCCACTGGCGTTATCTTCCAACCCGCGTACTCATTCGGATGCACCGGGTCGGCAAGCATATCCTTCACGTCATCAGTTACATCGATATACAGAGTATCTGTGTAATTGCCAACACCCGGATCAAGTTCTAAAAGTTGCCATCCCGTCGGCGTAGCATCGATGTCCGTGTTCGCCCCATTGCAACCTTCACTATTCCAGTCAGTATTAGCAGTAGAATCCAGATAGCTGCACTCCCCTGATGTTGCATCATCTCCGCTCCCAACTCCTTCTCCCCATTGAACAAGTATCTGATTGATCTCTACGCTAATCGAGTCATAGCCCACCGTATCTCTCTCATTGACAATAAATGTACTTCTCATATCATTGGCGATTCCCCATAAGAATGCAGAATCAACTTCCGATATTGACGCGGGGAACCCGCTTATATCGAAATCGACAAGTCCGTATTCGTAGAAGGGATTTCCTGAATATACCCATGAAACCATCATGGCGGCGTGACCACCGTAGTTCTTGGTTTTGTAACTCGGATGCTGACCGCCTTTAATCCATGCGTCAAATACTTTATCCGTACTGTCGGCACCAGTCAGGATGTAGGTCTCGGCATGGCAGTGACTACCAAACAGTATTGCGGCTATTGCGAGAAGTCCCAATACGATTGCTGCAATCAGCAATCGCTTGAGGAAGTTTTGGAACTTAGTTATCATCTCTTCTCTCACAATCCTTCAGACAAGGTCGTACCTTTAGGTTCGCAAGTATTCTGTTGCCGGTGTCACCAATGCTATCCAACTTCTCATCCATCTTTGATATGTCTTGCCGAATGTCAGGATGTGCCCTTGCTGAGTCATTGTGAGCCTTGAGTCCGTTACCGCTACCGTTCGCTTTGCCGTTTCGTCTGGCTATCAGTGCCCGGCTCAGTGTGCCGATCAGTTTGTAAGACCCCATTACCATAACTACGATCCCGCCTGCTATTCCGTCGCTCCATTCCATTGCCATTCATTAATCCCCTTATCACAATATGCTGATTTGATCCTTCTCGTGTTCGTTGTTCCATTTGGTTTGCAGGGTTTTTGCCGCTTTCTCTTTCTTCTTGCGAGCATCGGTTGTTTTGGCTCGACGAGCCTCTTCCAGCAGTTTCCTGATAGTGTTTTCCCGACCTTCTTTTCTGCTGTACGTACTCGCCCCAACACCGAAAAATGCCAGCACACCGACCCATGCTGCCTGTCCCGCGCCTTCAAGCCGCCACGCATCCCGCATATCTTCGTAGACCATCGGGATGGCCGCCTTTGCTGCGGTCTCGGTTGGCGTTACATCTTCTCCAACGATTGTCTTACCCTTGTAAAGTTCAAGCGGTATAGTTCCAGTAGGTGCCATCTTGTATTGAGAAAAACGTGCGACAAGCTCAAGTGGGTCAACATCCTTTTGCCAGTCGGTTAAATCTTTGCCTGTCAACCCCGCTTTGTCAGTAATCCCCAAACCTATTCTTGCCACAACCCTCATCGGTTGCTGCATTCCGCCCCATATATCTATTCTCGTATTGCCGACCTTGATCTTGCCCCAGTCAGCACTACGGGGATCGGTTCCAACTTCAGCACCAGCAAAATGAGCCAGTGTCAATGCTGTTGCTCCGAGAGAAGCTGTGGCTACTAAATCTTTCGCTATCTCCTTGCGTACACGTCGCGTCACTCCCTTACTACTCTTTCCAAATAGAGCAAGCGGGGTCTGAATACGACTGATAGCAAACTTCGGCGCGAAGAAGCCAAGCGACAGCGCATTTGCCGCCCCTGCAAATTTACCAAGATTGCCACGCCCCGAGGCGACATTTACATAATTAGCCCATGCCTTCAATTCCGCATGAGTAGCATTCGGGTATTTCTGAAGGAACTGATCGAATGCTGCCGTCCGTATCATATTCAGATATGAGACCATGTGACGCTCTGAGGCTTTGATTACTCTCCCATACAAAGGAATCTTCTCAGCCACATTGGACATAAACATTTCTTCACCACGAGATACGCGCCCACCGACTTCCATCAACTGAAGGCCAGATTTTTCTCTGATGTAATGATGTGGGGCGGATTTGATCGCAAGGTCAATCTGTTCGGCTGTGTACTTACTGAAGAATGCTTTGAATGACTTACCGAATGCCTGACCAGCCTTTATTGGGCGACGTACAGATAACACCAATCCCTGTCTCATTACCGCCGACATATCAGCCGTAGCCTTGAGCGTCCGAGCGGTATTGATCGCTTCAACTCCCACCTTCCCGACCGTCATCGGCTCCCCTTCTTTGATCGCCTGACGGATCTGTTTCCGGTTCACCTTCAACTGTATCTGTGCGCGTTCGAGTTCAGGCAATATCGGTTTCTCAACAGACTTCACCTTGATGTCGAAATTACCGGTGCGAAGCTGGTCTTGTGTTTTTGTCAGTTCATCCGCAACGTGCATCGTCTTACGCAGGTCTTTGATCTTCTCACGAGCAACAGCAAGGTCAGGCGTGAGTTCGGGTTTCCCCTTCTTGACACTCCGATATTGATTCGCAAGCTGATCCTGAAGTTCATTGATCGTCTTGACAGCTTTTTCCAGCCGAGCTGGCTCCAGCCCCGTCTTATAGGCTTGTGCCCTAAGATCACGAAGCCGCCTTTGTAATATCTTGATATATGCAGGTGCAGATTGTCGTGGGGTACGAGGATCAAAGACACCTTTCTCTGCCTTTTCTACATCGAGAATCAATTTGGCTTGTTGCTTCAAAGCCTTGATCCGTCGCAAGGTTTCCATACGAGCCTTGTGTTGCACTCTCGGATCTTTGGTGATAAGCGATTGGTACACGTCCCGTTTGGTCAACTGTGGCAAATCCGCCAACACCTTCTGCACAACAGCATCGAGCGAAACCGCACCGTCTTTGATATAGTTGACTGCCAGTTTGCCAACAAGATACGAACCTTCTGCCGTTACCCCCGTCACGTCATTGACGCGAAAGCCCATTGCGGTAAGCTGCTTCTTGATGTCAGTACGTTCGGTCTGTATCTTCTCGCGCCGAACCTTCTTGCGACTTTCGATCTTCGCTTTCCTTGTCTCAATACCAGTTACTTTCTCAGCAGCCGCCTTGTCGCGCTCTAAAACCAATCTATCGTTGTCAGCAAGTAGCTCATCTACGCGCTTCTTGTATCGCACCTCGTTTTCAGCAAGTTTTTCATACTTGCCTCTTTCGGCAGTAGTCAGCTTGGAACCTTTGGCAGCTTGCGCTCTCTGTACTACATGAGCAATATCATAAGTCTCGCGGTCTTTCCTCATGCGACGAATAGCCATAGCTCTTGCGGCTTCACGCCCGCCCATATCAGATGCTTCAGTTATCTTATCCATCTGTTCCATAATGGATGACGCACGAGCATTTTCAAGTTTTACCGCCGCAACATCGCCCTTTTCCGCCAGTTCGCCCACCGTCTTAATTGCCGCCTCGTAGTCATTAGACAAATCAATAATCTTATCAACCATAGCCGTATGTTCAACAGCAGTAGTGGGACGCTCAGATTTTAGTATCTCGTCAGCCGTTTCCAGAATGTGATCTTTTACTTTTTCTTTCTTTGCACGTGCGGCAGTTTCCAGCCAAGTAATCCGTTCAGCAGGTTCAAGCTGATCTATCCCAGTGTTCTCTCGCATTCGCTTTATCTCGGATTTGTTCAGACCTATAGGCGCACGCTGTCTCTCAGTCATCGCAGCAGCTTTGGTTTCCACAACCCTTTCAGCAGGTGAGCCAGCTTGCTTCTGAGCCATCTCAGCTTCTTTTGCCCGCATCGGGGCAGTCTTTGCCGCCTCCAGTGCGGAAACTTCTTCAGCTAAAACGGGAACTCTTTCGCCTATTACATCCGGTTCCACCGCCCCCTTCTCGACCTTCGGTTTGGCAAGTTCCGGGTACTCAGCCAGCACTTCGGCAGGGACGGGCTTGCCTTCACGGATAGCTTGTTTGATAAGGTACTCATGGGGGTGTTTCACCGACCCTGGAATTACTATTTCCGATTGTATCCGTCCTTCTGACTGAAATCCCTGACTTTCGGCGCGGTCAGCTTTGGCTTTTTTATTACCAAGCGCACGTTGCTCCCGAAGAACATCAGCCATTTCCTGCCTTGCGCCAGGTGCCAAATTGCGTTTTCGGATAAGATGTATCTCTCCCTTGCCACGCTCAGCATACATAGATGCCTCTGGGATATTCTTAGTTACCCCGCCGGTGATGCCGCGTTTCCCAAAAGTAGGGTGGAATGTACCCTTACCATGAAAGAAAAAGTCTGCCTCGAACTCTTCCCTCGTCATCTCCCACGGCTGCTTCCCTTCCTTCGGCAGCACCTTCGCAGGTGTTACTTTCACAGGTTCGGGAGTTGGGGCTGGCTCGGCTGGCTTGCCTTCAGGGAATTGTTTCTGGCGTGCGCTGAGTCCTGCTATCTTTGCCTGCATTTCAGCCTTGCTTGTGCCAAAACGCGCATACACCTCCGCTGCATTCGGTGCAGACTTAATAAGCGAATAAAAGGCTATAAACTTTTTATCTTCTTCAGTCAGCGGCCCCTTGCCTTCTTCCGGCTTCGGTTTCTCGGCCTTGGGCTTCTCGACTGGCTTCGGTGCTACTTCTTGGGCTTTCGGGGCTTGCGCTTCTTTGACTTTAGGAAGTGCTTTTGTGGTCGCGGGTACTTCGGCAAACTCCCCACGCTCTACACGACGCATCGCTTCAGCCATCATTGAGACATAGCCGCGCTCACCGCCCGTTAATCTCCCAACATCATCTGGCAATTCAATGAAGCGTAGGGCGACATCAGACCATGATTCACCTGAACGCAACCCCTCTCCAGTGCGAGACTGCACCCATTCTTGGAATCTTGCTTGTGTGTGTTCCGGTAGTTTAGGGTGGACATCTTTCCAAAATGTTTGGTGTAGATTATTCACATTAACATCTGCGGACTCTAACCCATCTAAAATTGCCTGTCCCTCTGATTCTGCTAAGTCTTGACGACGCGCTCTTTCAAGGGCGCGATCATAGACTACTTCCCCTTCCGTTTTGGCTTGCGCTTTTTGCTGCAAGGCATCGGGTGCCTCCTCAATCTTTTGTATCTTCTTAGCTTTCGCTATTTCTGTCATCCGGGCTTCCATGCCGGGTGCTACCTGTTCAGCCAACGGTAAGGTCTTGTCGCCCGGCTCTTCTATGAGCTTTTCTAATCCAGCCTTTGCTTTGGCCTTACCGAGTTTGCCCTTCACACCTTTACCGACGCCAAACGCTACCAACGGTATCCCTGCCAATAAAGCTAACTCATCCACTGGTGTTGCGGCAAGGGCATTGATAAGTCTTAACGCTACAACAGGATCACCTTGGATGGCCTTGCGCACATCGTTCCATTCCTTGCCGCTCTCATGCAGAAACCCCGCGAAATCCTTAACCGCCTTAACCGGATCGGTAACAAGGTCGGCATGCCATGCAATCATTCCACCAGCAACGCGACCCAAGCCACTGACTACCTTATAAGTAGTCGGCCCCATGCCAATACCGGGGACGGGCTTATCGTATGTTCCCAAGGCTGTAGATTGAGGCTGTTCAACAGGAAAAGCCTCTTGTATTCCTTCAGCGATCATGGTTCCCGGCTGAAAATCTACACCCGGTTGCTGCTGCCAGCCCGGAGGCATATTCGGATTAGCTGAGGCCATAGGGAATTGCTGGGGGATTTGAGGTTCATGTGCTGGCTGCATCATGGCACCACGTTGCTGAATCTGAGCCGACACTACGGCCTGGGGATCGACAGACATACCCAAGTCGGGTTGCGCCTGACTGCCGATTTGCCCCTTGATATTCTCAAGCCTCTGCCTGAGTTCGGCTATTTTGGCCTCAGCTTCAGAGTAGGTCATCTTATCCCCAGAGAGTCCTCTAATGCCCGCATTTGTCGCTCAAGCTGCTCTATCGCGCTTATCTGCCCTTGGGTAGCCTGACGCTCTTGCTGTGCAGCAGGCGCGCCCTGGGGCGTTCCTTGGGGTATTGCTGAACCTTGAGGTGCCCCCCCCGGTGGGATAACGCTCCTGACATTAGCATCAAATCCCGCCTCTTGAGCCGGTGAACGTCCGGCTGCCCTGTCTATTTGCTCTTGAAACTGCTGTTTGCGCCAACCTGCGTATGCCTTGCCGTATTTCTTGATTTGATCAGGTTCGCGCATCCAGTCGTCAAAAGTGCCAATAAATCTGACCGCATCAGGATCGTCACCTATAAACCGATCTTCTTCTGCTTTCTCAGCCTTGTAAACCCTCTTGGCCTGCTCGATCTGCTGATTGGCCTTGTTGGTCTTTTCTACCATCTCTCGCTGCTTCTGCTCCTGCTTCATGTAGTTTCGCAGAGTGCCTATGCTCGTCACACCTTCAGGCGGTTGAAGCGGTATATCCTTCATGCCCGCGGGCATCGCTTTCCTGAATGTGTTCCATTGTGATGGCGTTAATTGCTCACCCTGACCGGCAAAGTAGGTTTGCATCACATAGTTGAACTTCTCATCGGCTGTCGGGGCTTTCGGTTTAGCAGGCTTAAATCGTTTCCCTGCCTCAATCATCGTGTCGTATGCTGAGTCCCCGCCAGTCTGAGTCATAATGTGCTGCGTTGCAACCTGCACATCCTGCTCAGTCATCAATCCCTGTTGCACGAGTGGCGCGTAGTATTGAGCGGCTTGTTGAGCTACCGGAGTGACAGCCTTTATTCGACTCTGCTCATTGGCCTCATCAGTCTGTTGCTTTAGACCAGCAGTGAATTTCCGCTGTTCGGCCTTGCGTCTTCGTTCCTGATCAGCATAGTATTGTCGACCCTGCGCTACCTGCTCTTCACGGAATTTGCGGTCATCCTCTTCCTTTTTGCGCCGCAAGTGTCCCTGAAGCAAATTGCCAAGACCCGTAACTATTCCCGCTGCTGCATAATCAGGCATTAGTTTCCCCTCTATCCTGGTATCGCATTACCCGCCGCACCCCACGCCGCTGCGTTGCCCTGCGCTCTATTCCGCTCACGCTCTATCTGTCTCTGACTCATCATCCCTAATTGGTTTTGCAATCCCTGCTGGAACATCTGCTGCTGCTCCATACCGACATTACCGAGTTGTCCCATCGTGTTTCCGAGGATACCTCCCGCCATGCCTTGAGCTTGTAGGTTCTGACCACTGAAATCAAGTGCCTGATTGCCCAAGCCGAGCGCAGCATTCATCATCGCCTGATTGTTCTGATTCTGCATACCCTGTGCCTGTAATCCCTGCTGAGTAGTCTGCAGTGCGTTCTGTGCCATCCGCGCCGCCGTCTGCTCATCAAGCCGTCCACTCTGCACCGCAGCCTGTAAATCAGTCTGATACTGCTGCATATTGAATCCCTGCTCAGTCTGGTATCTGGCGAGATCCATACCCGCTCTGGCGTTATCCTGACTAAACTGCTGTTGCTGTGCCTGCATCTGCTGCTGATTCATCTGCATTTGATTGCCCGAACCAAGCTGTTCTGTACCGAGTCCGAGATTGCCCATACCGAGATTCATCTGGTTGGCCGTGCCTTGCATCTGGTTTTCGAGTCCACCGGCACCTAATGCAGCACCGATTCCCTGACCAGCGAATTGACCAAGGCCGCCTAATCCAAACTCTGACTGTCTCTGAGTTAGAGCAAGATTCTGACCTGTGACGTTAGCACCAGCCTGTTGTGCCGCATTACCGAGCGCATTCATGGCTCCGGTTGCGATGTTGCCGACGCCGGCTGACGATCTGCCCATACCACGCGCCGAGAGTTGTGCCGTCGATTGATTCTGAGCCTGCTGAATCGCCTGCTGTGCCGGGTCAAACTGAGCACTGAACATCTGTTGCTGCTGGGCTTCGCTCATCCCCGCACCCTGTGCCTGACTCAGTAATCCACTGAGTTGAGCATTTTGTGCCGTACCGACATCAGCACCGAATCCACCGAATTGACCAGCCGCCTGCTGGCCACCACCGAGCATAGCGTCTGTGACCTGACCACCTGCACCCTGACCCGGTGCCTGTGGTGTCGGCGCGGTTGTCGGCGTTCCGGTGAAGTCCGTAGTCGTGCCCGGCCCGGCTGCCTGATTGAGATTTACACCGAATGGATTTGAAGGCTGACCGCCCGGTGCGCCCCCGCCATTTGCCGGTGGTAACTGTGGTTGACCGCCACCGAATTGCTGTTGAGGCTGTCCGTCTACACCTGTTGTGGGGCCAGACGGTGGAGCACCAGCCGCTATTCCTGCTTGAGGCCCGACTCCCGGTGCAAACGGTGCACCACCTGTCGCCGGAGGTGGCCCGACACCACCAACTGGATTAAATCTCTGGTCGGCAGCTTGCCCCATACCGATTTCAACTTGCTGACTTGGTTGACCGGGCTGTTGAGTAGGCGATCCCGGAAAACTCGGAGTACCGATATTCGGCGGGATGCCAGCACCGCCCGTACCCGTATTCGGATTGAACTGATTCTGAAATTGCTGCAATGCTCCCGCATTGAATCCGCCGCTACCCATCTGATTGAAAGCGTCCTGCTGCTGACCCGCCCACGGATTCTGCGCGTTCCAGTTGGCGAGAGTATTGGCTACACCGCCAGCCTGTTGCCCCATCTGTCCGAACTGATCCAAGAACCCCTGTCCCTGCTGTTGCAGGTTGCCCATAAGTTCTGGATTGTTCGCAAACTGCTCAAACATTGGCGACCCCGGCACTCCGGGAGTCATATTCGGATTCGGATTCGTCTGCTGTGCTGCCGGTGGTCGAGGCGGAATCCCACCCCCAAAAATAGGATTAAAACCTTGTCCCATATCTATCTCCTATGTGCTAATGTAATTTTTCTATTCTAAGCCTCACTGAATACGCAACGGTTTCCGCATTATCAGCCGGAACATTATTTGTCACATTTATTGCCAGACTGTCACCACTCACAAGCTCCACACATACGCTGGCATTGAGATTCGCATAGGATAATGTAGAGGCAGACAGTGTACTATACGAACGAGTACCGAGCACAGTAGACCATCCCGACGAATACCTGATTAACTGTGAAACCACGAGGCCGAGATTGCCCCCAGTTGCATTCTTTAGGCCAACAGAATAATCTACTTTGTACCAACCGGCAGAATTACAGGCAACGGCCTTGCCGTCAGCCGCATGAACATAAATAGCATCTTTGCGGACTTCCGTATCGAAGCTAACCGTATCATCTTCTGTGGAGGTGATCAATAATCCGCCCGCAGCATCATAGGCAAAGAAAATGCTGTCTCTGCTCGTCTGTATCGAGTCAACCCGTAGCCTGAGCGTGTCTATTTCAAGTGCCAAAGTATCGGTTTGACTATCAAGCGAATCAATCCGACCATGAAGCGTGTCCTTGTGTGCCGCCAGGCTGTCGATTGTCAGATACACCGTATCACTTTCCGCCGACAATCTCTGAAGTTGCCAGTAGGTATCGAATATATCCAAATACAGTGCCAGTGGGTTGACCGTCCAATCGATATTCACCGGATTCATCGGCGGGGTCTGACCTTTGGCCTCCGATGCACAGAAATGGACGAAGATCGCAATTAACGCCAATACCAGAAAAAAGGCTATCAGCAACGTCATAATCGGTTGATCTTTCTTAATCACCATGCACCGCCTGTTTTTTGTGAGATACTCCCAATGTCAGTCTCGATACCCAGCCTTCACCACCGGAGCTTTGCAGCTTCACCCCGAGCTTGATGTATCGCCCGTAGATGTTAGATTGCACCGCTTCAAGATTGCGGTACTTGTCCTTGATAGTCTGCGTGGTTGCATCCGCACCGAGCGTATCAGCGTAGATCAGTGTATCATTGCGCGAGAACTCGATGGCTAACGAGCAGGACGCTGACTTGTTGTAAGTCACAAAATAGTCTTTGATCTCTTTGACATGGTGAGTACCGAAATCTTGCCAGCCGGTTTGATACTCACACTGCAAGGCGGTATCTCGGTCTGTGCCCCCCTCATAAACACAGACCGCACCTTCATTGACCAAACCGATTAAAAACTCATTCGTGTCAGCCGGATTGGTCACGGCATGATATGCCCCGGCTACAAACGATTGATTACCCCATCGACCATCAGCTACACTATAAACCAGCGTCCTATTGTTTTTCTCTGATGTCCCTGACGGATATGAAATCCAAATATGATTGTCATAAAATGCTGCGCACATATTCTTTTCAGCGGCAGACCAGTTGATCGAATCCCTGACGATCAACTCGATCTTATCCGAAATCTTTTGTAATTGTCCACCGTCGTACAGGTAGAAACCTGTATAGTGCGGCAGAAACACAAGCTGCTCGAAACTCACGAATGCCTTCGGTGCGGCAACACCCACATTCGGCACAACTTTCCGCAAGTAGAAGTCGGCTACGGTTGCACCTGATAATGTGTGAATCGTATTCTTGCTGAACACGTAAAGCATTCCGTGCATTTCCTGCATCCGCATAATACCGTCACCGCTGGCCAGATCGATACCGATAGTCTGGTAGCCTGTGACCATCGAGTCAGGAAAGAACTGCGGGGCATACCGAAGCTCATCAGGATTGTCGGCCACGACAGTCCAAAGCCGATCCTTATAGACTTCGAGCATAAGGTAGTTCTCACTTTTTGCCGACATACCCTGTTTTACATATCGTTTTGCAGTACAGGTCTTGCCCGACTGGTCTATCCAGATGATATGACCAGCCGCCCAAAACGAACCGGACGAATCGACGTTACCGACAATCGGATTAACTGCGCTGTAGCCATCAACTGACACAAACCAGTTACCCGATGCAAACCGCGTCGAGTCCCAGCTTGTAGAATCGGTGGGCGTAAACTTGCAGTAGCGTTCGTAACCGCCGACGACGTATGGTTGCGCTATCGAATCAAGATCGATATCTGCCGTGAATGTAATCGTGTAATCTTCGTCAGGAGCAACGTCGTGTATAAACACATCATAATTCACATCGTCTTTCGGCATTACGAATGTATGCACCGCCTCCGCAAATTTGTATGTGACAGCATTGTAAACTCCTGTAATCGGCCCCCACATACTCGTGATTTCGTGCCCTGCTATACTCGGATGATGGCTTGCTGAATCGAAGCACTCTATCGAAGTCGAGAAAGATATGTAGTTACCGACAGGCCACAATCCCTCAGAAGCAGCAGGGTCATCACCTGTGCCACGATATGTTCCGAGATAAAAGCGGACTCGACCATCACTATGGCCAGCATTATAGACACAAGAATCAAGGTCATACTTAACATAGGTATTTACACTACTAACAGCACTCCATTCATCACCATCCCACCGATACAGACCATTATCGGTAGCGATATAAAGAACTTCATTCGCAACCTGAGCATCTTGAATGTTACCAGACTGCAACTGAATAGAATAAGATTGGTTAAGCGATTCCGAACCGAACGCGCTATTGAGTCGAATCAGGGAATCGCTATAAATAGCATCTATTGCGTAAGCCGTGCCTGAGTGATTCAGGTAAAGTCCCGCACCGTCATCAAAAAGACTCCTCCATAAATAGGTGGGGCCATCAGCATGAACAAAATGACTCCCATTATAGAAATCAACCGTCCCGGTCGCTATCACTGATCCAAGAAACTCATTGCCCGTCCAGTCGCCATCGGTAGCTTCCGAAAGCCACAGCGTATCCTGTGTTCCCGCGAGATACCAGTTGAGACCACCGGGATCGGTGTAACTGCTCAGATACTCGATAAAGCCCTCGTGGGTTACATCGTTCCATTGATTGAGTCCGCGACGAGCATGCAGCGCACCGACTTTATCGAATACCCAATTATCACAGACAGTGGCCTCACCGTAACTGAGATTGTTCGGCGCACTCTTCAGGTTCAATCCGGTGAAGGGCAGAGTCACCCCGTATTCGGTATAGTTCCACGAGTCGAGGACAGTAAGTCCGAGTGCCACAAACCCGACGACCAGAATGGCGGCTATGTTATACCATTTTCTCATTGCTGCACATCCACCTGCGGTACTGTTTCAACATTATCCTCCATCCAGTCATTGTAAGAGAGACCTGCTCCTTCAGTAATAGTCATGCAATGAGGGCAATACTTGATAGTCCATTGGTCGGGGACACACCGTATTTTGCCCGTCACTTCACTGCATTCTTTTCCTTTGACACAATTAGCCCAAGCATCGTGTTTTCCCTCATCTGCTGTGTCTGGCAAGTTCCACGCATCTTCTTTCGTGACCATTATCTTAGGCCAGTAAGTGTCGATGCCCGTACAAGAACCGTAGCAATAACCTGCCGCAACACCCTTGTCATCCAGCACTGTTCCGATCATGTTTCCCATGATTACTCCCTCACATCCACCTGCGGCACGTACCGTGCCCGTTCACGCATCATCGCGGCTTGCCAATTCGCCACTTCCTGTGCATCCACCTGTATCTCATAAGCTCGCTGATACTCGAATTTGGCCGCCTCCACAGCATACCAGCCCAGCCGTCTCGGTATCTGTACGTTCATCGAGTCGTCAGTGCGGTAAGGTGCGGCGGCGGCATAGCACACGATCAAAGTGCAGGCCCAAGCCGAGCCTTCAGGATAGACCGTCACATAGGCTCCAGCCAGTTCATTGCCGTACATATACCAGAGTTGAGGACAGCCGGTCTTGGTGCCCATCTTGCCAATATCAGACGGTAATACGTGAATCAATCCAGACCTCATACCCGCTTGTTTCAGTACAACACTCACTACACCATTCGACTGACAATCAGTATTGAGCGCATAATCGCTGTTGCCGTCCGATGTTATCAGCGTATCGAACTTCTGGAAACAACCCGACTCACTGGTGACGGCTGCAATCCCGGCATTGACCAATCTCGTGACTACCGAGTCAATCTGATTCGTGTTGCCCGTGGCAGTATAGAATGAGGTCTTGTAGTCTTTGAGAGTGACCAGATCGGTTGCGTTTACCGTACCGCAAAGAAACCAACTCACAAAAGCAATGGTTCCAAAATAACACAAGATAACAGCTAAAAAGAAATACCACTTTCTAACTAACCTATCAATCGTCATAACTCCACCCGTATCATCGCTGCGGTCTTCTCTGGTCGTACAAATTCCCATACTCGACCGAAGATTTCTTTGACCTTGGCAAGAGTTTCACAGTAGGCCATACTCCCATCCATGCGGATGATATAATAATCTCCGCGCGGATCCATAGGCCAAGCGTCTACAATCTCCCATACATCGTGTGCTTCACAATGCAGCATTCTTTTTCCCTTACCAATCATCATATTCACCACCAATCTCCAGTGCTATCTCCATCTCGCTCATAGGCGACGCATGCCCCGGTGTGCGCCTTTCTGAGACAACTTTCCTGCTCGGGCTGTTGACAGACAGAGCATCACTTAAAGCACTTTGATACATCTGTCTCTGAAACGTCCTGAACCGCATCGGCAGAGCGAAGCACAGCACGGCCTCCATATACACGTCCACGAAATTGTCGGGGATTATAGCGAGACGATTCAAAGCCCAACCGAGCCGGTAAGTCACTTCAAGCGTATCCGCCGTGTCGGGAGGCGGGAACAGCGCAAAATACAGCTTGCCATTCTTGTAATACAGCTTATACACAGTGGACTTTGAGTTCGACTCTGAGGTCGGATACGGATAACGCTTATCAAAAGAATCAGGCGTTTCTTCCACCAGATCATACCCGTAATCTGACGAACTGAGCCGCTTGATACCCGCTATACCGTCAACTCCGGTTTCCAACTCATCATCGCAACTATATTCTGACGTGCCTGCCGTTGGCGTTACGTCCTTATGACGTTCTGCGAAATACCAGGGATTGCGCCAAAACATCGCACCGCCTAAATGTGAAGCTGTCTTAATCACGCCAGCCGAAAGCTCTCCCTTGATACCCACCAGCTTGAGATGTTCTTTGACGAACTCGTTGATTTCGTTTTGGCTAACTGACATTCGCTGCCTTCCTTCTCCTGCGCTCCCGTACCGTCCCTTTCAAATGATGCGCCCATTCGTGACTGTGCTTACCAATGTCAAAGCGAGATTTGCCTGTACGTGATTCCCTGCGCGTATGTTCGTACTCCGCACCACCACCGAGCTTATCGCTAAACGCTCGCCCTGGATTCCAATTCCACTTGTTTTCGGCACCCGGACTGTACGCAGTATTCATCACATTGAAGCGAGTAAGCGGAAACACCCGCTCCATAGGCTTTTCGCAGACAATACAATTCTGAGCCACAAGCGAATCGTGCGACTTAACGAAATACCGCTCTTCCGTCTTGTGACACCATTTGCATCTAAAGTCGTACAGTGGCATACTATCTCCACTCAGGAGAGGGGAGACCCCTCGGTCTCCCCAGGTTGTGTATGTTAAGCCAGTGCACTCGCGCCGACCATTAGCCGTACAGAAGCAAAAGCGTTGACCGTCTTGACTGCATTGATGACCTTCCAGCCTACTGTCTGGAACTGGTCAAGCGGATCGCTCTTGTCCGGGCCTGTCACCATGATGATGTGATTGCCCTGCCCCTTGAGTGTTAACTGACGAATAGCATCAGCCCCAAAGATCGGTACTATATGCACCGCACCTGTTCCGCTGTACTGGTAACTGTCTATCGCCTGTCTCCACGGCTGAGTCGTCTGAACCCAGCGTATGCCGTAAGCAGTGCCGAGTTCACCGTTCAGCAACCACTTTACGTCGTCTTTGTAAAGAGCGACATTCTTCCAGTCGCTATCTTTACGCAGATCGTGAGCGACCATCGAATCAACTATACCCACGAAATATCCATGATCCATCGCCACAGCTTCGTTGGACTGAAGCGCAGCCAGTGCCATATTGATATTCGTGTAGCTGATTACATCACTCGCACCAATGTCGTGACCACATGCTATCCTGACCGCATCGGCAGTCGTAATAGCATTAGCCAGAGAATCCGGATATTCGCTACCGCCCGAGAACTTCGCTATGTCGTTGTCGGAATGACCACCGAGACTAAACGTCTCGTCTGTTGCGCTGTCGCCGACACCGAAAACAGCCTTTCCCAACAGCGAGCGGACGATAGCCTCCGCGTGATCGAGCGATCCTTCCGGATCGTCTCCACCCATTGCTTCAGGAGGGTTTTGGACCCGAGCGGCCAGTGGATACAGCTCAGAGGGTAGAACCTATACGTCCCCGCCTTGGCCGGCAAGCGATGCACGATTGGTCGCATTAAGCCTCCATTCGGTGAGGGAGTTCTATCAAATCTGGGACAACATTCTTT